>Ga0209702_10003808_pt1 | contig 23157 bp, 24 predicted proteins | sample FRY01_FD_187210 | JGI IMG/M metagenome (GOLD analysis project Ga0209702, IMG submission 187210) | Freshwater microbial communities from Lake Fryxell liftoff mats and glacier meltwater in Antarctica - FRY-01 (SPAdes) (version 2) | ecosystem: Environmental > Aquatic > Freshwater > Ice > Glacier... | reverse complement strand
TATAAACCTTAAAAACCCAATGACGTAATGCCGACCCTTCGACAGGCTCCCCGCAATAAGCGGGACAAGCAGGGTGACAGGCTCAGGGTTTGTATCAGCACAGGTCAGAAACCTGCGCTAGGCATATGTACAAGTCGACCTGCGTTAGGAAAGATTTCTCTCTTCGTTGGAAATTACGCTGTAAACTTTATAAACCTTAAAAACCCAATGACGTAATGCCGACCCTTCGACAGGCTCCCCGCAATAAGCGGGACAAGCAGGGTGACAGGCTCAGGGTTTGTATCAGCACAGGTCAGAAACCTGCGCTAGGCATATATGAATAAACCTGCGCTGTTAAACGTTATTCTTCTGGTAAAGGATTTCTGCGAGATGGAATGATGGTTTCTTCATCATCACTCAAATACACCCAAAATTCGTACAAAGCAAAAATATCTCCATGTGTTTTAGGTCCGTTGTTTTCGCTGTTACGGTCATATGATCCCAATAATTCTCCTGAATATTTCAGTTCCTTAATTTTTGATTCGTGTGCTAATTCCTTAAAACTTTCAATTGTCATATACCTGTGTTTATTTAAATTTTTTGATACGAAAATATAATTCTCTCCCACATGCGAAAGCTCGAAATTACATTATAAACTTTATAAACACTATAAACCATTTCACCTACTAACCTTAATTAATAAACCGCTCAAAAAACTCTACCGTCCTCAACATCTGATCTATTCTTTGGCGATTATTTCCTGTTCTTGTTAATTCATGTGTTCCACCCGGATGCCTTACATATTCTACTGTTCTGCCCAATACCTTTAAACTTCTGTAAAGCATTTCTCCTTGTATTACACCTGTTCTCAAATCATTCTCTCCATGAAAAATAATATATGGTGTATGAATATTTGCAACATAAGTAATTGGAGATTCTCTAGCTAAAATAGCTTTAGATTTTTCTTCCCAAGGATATCCACCAAAATAATTAGGTACCAACCTCCATGCATTTCCTTCTCCAAAAAAAGTATTTAAATCATACACCCCTCTTTGAGAACATGCAGCTTTAAAACGTTGATCGTGACTAATAATCCATGCCACTAAATAACCGGCGTAAGAACCACCAGTAACTGCAAGGCGAGAAGTATCAATAAATCCTTCTTTAGTTGCTAAATCTAATGAAGTAAGAACATCCGATGTTGGTCCAGTTCCCCAATCATTTACATTAGCTCTTAAGAATTCTGCGCCATAACCGCCTGAGCCTCTTGGGTTGCCATAAACAACTACATATCCTTTTGCAGCATAGTACTGAAACTCATGCCACATAGAGCTTTCACCCGGTCCCCACATTGCAGATGGTCCACCATGAATATCTACAATTGCTGGATATTTTTTTCCAGCAACATAATTAGCTGGCTTCATTACCCAATATTCTACCGTTAATCCTTTCTCATTTTTAAACGTTTTCTTTTCCGGAAAACTCAATTGTTTTTTACTTACCCAATCGTAATTAAAACTGCTAATTCTACTAGCATTTTTACCCATTGCATCACTAGTATATAATTCAAAAGGATTGGCAACTTCGGTTTTTACAAACACTAGTTTATTGTTGTATAAATCATAACTACTAATACCTGCTGCCGATTCGGTTAATTGCTCAACAGTTTTTGTTTTTACATCAACTCTAAAAATAGGAGCACCACCATTGCTTTGTGCGGTGAAGTATATAAATTTTTCATCGGCACTCCAGTTTAGTCCCCCTTTATTTCTATCAAAAGGCAGCATAGTTATATCAGAAGCCAATCCGTTCAACGGCATAATAGCCAAAGCAGGAACATCTACAAAAGAAACCGCACCTACCTGAAATGCAAGCCATTTGCCTGAAGGAGATATCTTAGGACTAGTATATGTTTTTCCAACCCCACTCAACAATACTTTCATATTTGACCCATCTGCATTGGCCATAAATAATTGACTCTCTAAAGCCCTATCTGGATGTTGCATTGAATCCATATTTCCGCTGAAAATAATTTTACTTCCATCGGGAGTAAATTCTGCATTGCCAAAACGATAGAAACCTTTGCTAACAGCCATTGGCATAGCATTTGGTTCAACAGACACCATAAAAAGATGCGTAAAAGCTAAGTCGCCTGAAGTAGTAGCTTCTTCCTGAAAATTTAGCTTGTTTATTACTTTGGCTTTTTTATCGGCAACATTCAAATCCAAATAAGCCCTTATTTCATCCGTATTCCCATCTGGGTCAGCTTTTGCTGTTGAAGTCTTTAAAAATTCATTTTGATCAAACCCTGGCTTTTCCATGGACCATTTTGGCAATAATTTATTCGGGTTAAGCAAGCTATCTTTTAATAAATCCTTTAAAGGAATAGAAGTAGTAAACAATATCTTTTTTCCATCGGGACTCCATTTTGGTGATCCTGCTCCGTACTTGAACTTGGTTAACTGTATTGGTTCTCCGCCATCAAACGACAATATAAATATTTGTGGTTTTCCTTCTACCGTTCTTACAAAAGCCAATTGCTTGCCATTTGGGCTCCATGCAGGCTGACCCGCACTTTCCTTATTGGTTAAGGCATTCGGGGCAGAAGAGCCGTCCATTGGAACAATGAATAACTGATTATTGTATTTAAATTCTAACTTACTGTCGCCCTCTGGTTCTATACTATTTACTACAAAAACAGCTTTGTTGCCATCGGGACTGATGCTCAATCCGCTCATTTGTTTTATCTTCAACATGTCGGTAATCTTTATCAAATTGCCTGTGTTTTGGCTAAATCCAATAAAAGGAATCAATAAGAAGAAAATAAATTTTGTCATAATGCGAGATTTTGGCCGGTAAAATACAAATAATTTGGGGGTGCAAAGCACTGCTTATGTATTTTTGTTGTATAATGTGTAACTATGATTGAATTGGTGAATGAATTTATAATTAACAATTAATAAGAAATGTCTACAGCAACAGTTAGTCAACCCGTTTTAACAGCCAAAGATTTTGCTACCGACCAAGAAGTACGTTGGTGCCCGGGCTGTGGAGATTATTCAATACTTGCACAAGTGCAAAAGATCATGCCAACCATTGGTGTTCCTCGCGAAAATATTGCAATTATCAGTGGAATTGGATGTAGTAGCCGTTTTCCTTATTATATGAATACTTACGGAATGCATAGCATTCATGGTAGAGCAACTGCTGTAGCTAGTGGATTAAAAGCTGCACGCCCCGAATTAAGTGTATGGATTGTTACCGGAGATGGAGATGGATTAAGCATCGGCGGAAATCATACCATTCACTTATTAAGAAGAAATTTTGATGTAAATATTTTATTGTTCAACAACCAAATTTATGGTTTAACCAAAGGACAATATTCACCAACTTCGGAAGAAAATAAAATTACCAAGAGTACACCATTTGGAAGTATTGATCATCCATTTAATCCTTTGGCATTAGCAATGGGTGCCGACGCAAGTTTTATTGGTCGCACTATGGATCGTGATCCAAAGCATATTCAGTATATGCTTACAAGAGCCAATGCGCATAAGGGTTCTTCATTCTTAGAAATTTATCAGAACTGCAATATTTTTAATGATGGTGCTTTTGAAATATTTACTGAAAAATCTACTAAGCCAGAAGAATGTTTGTTTTTAGAACATGGTAAACCAATGATTTTTGGTGCCAATCAAAACAAAGGAATTAAGCTTGATGGATTAAGACCTGTTGTAGTTGAACTAGGAGATAGCACATCAACCGATGATTTATGGATTCATGATGAGCGCGATTTTTATAAAGCACAAATTTTGGTGAGGATGTTTGATAATCCTAATAAAGAGGGGGGGCATTTTCCAAGACCATTCGGTGTGTTTTTTGAAACAGACAGACCTTGCTATGAAGATGTGATGGCCATGCAAATTGAAGAAACAATTGCACTAAAGGGTAAAGGAAACTTAGATAAATTATTAAGCGGAAGAGAGGTTTGGGAAATCAAATCATAGTTTCACTAGCTCATTTCTTATAGCAAATAATACAAGCCCTATTCTGCTTGCAACATTAATTTTTTCAAAAAGATTATCGCGGTAACCATCAATGGTTCTAGGGCTTAGATGCATTTCTGCTGCTATTTCTTTTAAAGATTTATCGGTACATAACCATTTTAAAAAATCTTTTTCTCTTTCGGGAAGATTAAATAATTTTTGGTATTCATCCTCTGGCTCCGATACGCCATTTTTAATAGTGTATACTAAGTTGCTATACAATATTTCATTAAAGTAAATACCCTTTTCATAAACTTCATCCATTGCTCTTTTCAACTCTTTAGGTTGAATGTCTTTTAAAATATATCCTTTAACTCCACATTTCAACATTTTTATAATTGCTCTTTCATCATTCAACATACTCAGCACTAAAATTTTTATTGAAGGATGATTGTCATAAAGCCACTTTGCTGTTTCATAACCATTCATTTCGGGCATTATGATATCTAGTAATACAATGTCGGGTAAGTTAAAAGGGTTAAGCTGGTTTATAAAATGCCTACCATTATCTGCTTCTAGCAATATCTCATAATCAGGGAAATTATTAATGATATTCGATAAGCCATTTCGTAATAAAACATGGTCATCTACTAAAGCAATGGTTTTCATAGCAGTTCTCTTTAATGTTAGATATTGATAATTAACACGTATTAAAAATAAGTAATTATTAATGAAAAAATTCAGCAGGTGTACTCTTTATTATGCGTGTATAAACGGTAAAAAAACAGGTAGTTAACACGTTGTTTTGAATATTGGAACTTTCTACTTTTATCTTGTAATATTTGAGGATGGTGACTATCCAATTTTATTATTATTTTTTAACCAGGGGTTACAAACAAACAGAAGACGGCATCTGCCGTCTTCGCTTTTTAAAGTAACTTTGAGTATGCTATTGCACGTTCATCCTGATAACCCTAACCCCCGACATATTAAAACAATCATCGACTGCCTGTTATCCGGAGGGGTGATTATTTACCCAACCGATACCATTTATGGGCTTGGCTGTGATATATTTCAACCAAAAGCTATTGAACGCATAGCTCGAATTAAACAAATTGATCCAGCAAAAGCCCAGTTGAGCTTTATCTGTAATGATTTAAGTGATTTAAGTAAATACTGCAAACCAATTGATACACCTGTTTACCGCATTCTAAAAAGTCATTTGCCTGGTCCATATACTTTTATATTACCAGCCAGTAAGCAAGTTCCTAAAATCTTACAAAACAAAAAAAGCACAATAGGTTTAAGAATTCCAGATAATATTATTGCAAGAACAATAGTAGAAAAGTTAGGTCACCCTTTGCTGTCTGCGTCTTTACCAGGTAATATGATAGAAGAATATACAGATCCAGAAATGATGTTTGAAAAATTCGAAAACTTGGTAGATATTGTTGTGGATGGCGGAAACGGTGGCATTATTCCATCTACCATAGTAGATTGTACAAAACCTGAATTTGAATTAATTCGTTTGGGTGCGGGTGCTTGGGAAATGGCCTAAAAAGGAATACTTATTTGTGAAGGTACTATATCAAAGCTCTTGCGATGATGAATACATAGGCCGTTATTTGCAATAGCTATTCGATGTTCTTCTGTGCCATATCCTTTATTTCTATTCCATCCATATTGTGGAAATTGTGCATGAATCTTTTCCATATAAGCATCTCTATATGTTTTGGCCAAAATGCTTGCAGCAGCTATTGATGCATATTTTCCATCACCTTTAACAATACATAAATGTGGAATTTTTTTGTAAGGTATAAACCGATTACCATCAATCAATAAAAATGCTGGTGTTACTTTAAGCTGATTAATTGCTATATGCATTGCTTTAATACTAGCTTTTAAAATATTGATTTTATCTATTACTTCTACTTCAACAATAGCAACAGACCAGGCAATGGCGCTTGACTCAATAATATCTTTCAATATAAGTCGCTGTTTTTCACCTACTTGTTTACTATCGTTTAGTAATGGGTGCTTAAATTTTTTTGGTAGTATAACTGCAGCAGCAAAAACAGGTCCAGCATAACAACCCCTCCCTGCTTCATCACAGCCCGCTTCAATCAATATATCTTGGTAAAAGGAGGGTAGCATACCTGTAAAATTGAGCTATCCTAACAATAGTATCAAATTGTTTTAATCAAAACAACTGTTTTGGTTGTTATACCTTTGAATTAACATAAAAAACAGCTTATGGATAAGTTAGATCGTTCGGATAAAAAAATAGCAATTTGGTTGTTAATAGGAGTAGGCATGACCATTATTCAAGTTCTATTAGGGGGTATTACCCGGCTAACAGGAAGTGGACTATCTATTACAGAATGGAATATAATTACAGGAATATTACCACCATTAAACGAGCCAGCTTGGATGGTAGAGTTTGATAAATACAGACAAACACCTCAATTTCAATTAATCAATTTTGAATTTACACTAAAGGATTTCAAATTTATTTTCTTTTGGGAGTGGTTTCATCGTGTTTGGGCCAGATCTATCGGAATTGTTTTTGCCATTGGATTTGTTTGGTTTTTGTTGAAGAAATCTTTTAAAAAGGAAATGGTTAAACCTTTAATTATTTTATTTCTTTTGGGGGCATTACAAGGTGCAGTTGGGTGGATTATGGTAGCTAGTGGCTTAACAGGTGATGCGGTTTATGTAAAACCAACAAGGCTTGCACTCCATTTTATACTTGCATTAGGCTTGCTCAGTTATACTTTTTGGTTTGCACTCAGTTTTTTAATTGATAAAACACAATTGGTTCAAAACAATAAAGCCCGAAAACTTAATTTTTTAATATTAGTAATTCTGGTATTTCAATTAATGTATGGCGCACTAATGGCAGGGCACAAAGCTGCAAATATTGCTGCCACATGGCCAACCATAAATGGAGAATGGCTCCCTAGTCAATTGTTTAAAGATCAACCACTGATATTGAATTTTATCGATAACACTATACTAATTCATTTTATACATAGGGGTCTAGCTTATTTAATGACCATTATTGTTATTATATGGACAATACAATTGAAAAAAATAAATGGGCCAAGTATTTTTAATTTTTTTAGATATATTCCATTTACATTGGTTTTACTCCAAGTTTTTTTAGGTATAACCAGTGTATTATCTAGTACTAGTATAATTCCAGGAAGTTGGGGTGTTTTTGAGTGGATGGCTCAATTACATCAATTCACAGGAATGTTATTATTATTATCAATAATAATGTTGCTTTTTTTAGTTAGAAACGAAAAACTATAATTATTTTTATGCAGCATATATAAGAGTTAGTTAATAATTTAAGTATGAAAAAATACCTGATTGGAATTTGGTTTTCAATGCCAATTCAACTCTTTCTTGTGCATTTTAGAAGATATCAGGTGTTATTGATTTTTTGGTATTTGCTTTTTGCTACCGTTGCTGGCGATTTTATGAAAACATTTGGAGCCAATTCCTTGTTTTTAGCGCCAGAATATTTTGGAGATGTTTCTGCTTTAAGTACTGCTATTGTTGGATTTGCAACTGGTGTATTTATTATGAGCTGGAATATTAGCACTTTTATCCTTCATAATAAAAGCATTCGATTTTTAGCAACCAACGCACAACCATTTTTAAAGTATTGTATTAATAATGCAATAATTCCTGTTGGGTTTTTAATTTATTATTTAGTGTATGCCATACGATATTCGAGTTCTCAAGAATTAATTAGTACTAACGAAATCATTTTACTTGCTGCAGGATATACAGGAGGACTAGCATTGTCTTTAGCAATTGCTTTTGTCTATTTCTTTAGTGCCGACAAAACAATTTATTATACACTGGAGAAAACAATTAAGTATGCGCATCAGGAATATGAAAAAACTTTAATTCAAAAAATCCTCCCTAAAGAAAAAGTGGAAATGCGGATTGATTGGTTTTTTAGTGCAGGATTTAGAATTAGAAAACCAAGAGATGTTAGGCACTATAGCGAAGATTTTTTAGATGCAGTATTTAATAGGCACCACGTTTCCGCAGTTCTTGCAATCATGCTGGCATTTATTTTTTTAATTTTAACAGGATATAGCTCAGATACTCGTTTGTTTCAATTACCAGCAGCAGCAAGTATCACAATTTTCTTTTCAATATTAATTGCTGTTGCCACTGCATTATCATTATTTTTAAAATCTTGGAGTATTCCATTGGTTGTAGTGGTTTATATATTTGCCAATATTCTTTATCAAAAAGAAATAATCGATCCTCGAAATAAAGCCTATGGGTTAGATTATGTAAATAAAACCGACCGTCCTATTTATAGCAAAGAAACTATAAGCTTATTAGCTAATGATTCTGATATAGCAAATGACAAACAACAATATATATCTATTTTAAACAAATGGAAGGCAAGGCAATCATCTGCTAAGCCAATTCTTTACATAATTAATACTAGTGGTGGTGGTACTAGAAGTGCAGCATTTACAATGAATACGCTTCAAAGACTTGATCAGCAAATGAATGGGAAGTTAATGCAACAAACAATTTTGATCAATGGAGCATCAGGTGGAATGCTAGGGGCAACCTACTATAGAGAACTGTATTTACAAAAAATAAATGGTGCGAATATTAATTTAAATGATAAAAAATATATTGATAATATTTCTAAAGACTTGTTGAGTCCTATTTTCTCCTCTTTTCTTACAAGGGATTTATTAAGTCCCGTTCAGAAGTTTTCATATAACGGGTTTGATTATGTTAAAGATAGAGGCTATGCATTTGAACAAAAATTAAATGCTAATACTGATGAGATTTTAGATAAACCAATTAGCGCTTACAACACTCCAGAATTAACAGCACAAATCCCCTCTATTTTTTTTAACTCTGTAATTACAAGAGATGGAAGAAAAATGATCATTGCTACAAGGCCTGTACGTTTTTTAATGAAGCCAATTAGTGATTCTAATAATGTTTCCACTTTTGATCCAGATGCAATTGATTTCAACTCTTTTTTTAAGCAAAAAAATAGCAATAATATACGCATACTTACTGCCTTAAGAATGAATGCTACTTTCCCTTATATATTGCCTAATGTTTGGCTTCCAACGTCTCCAATTATTGATGTAATGGATGCAGGATTAAGGGATAATTACGGGCAAGAATCGGCACTTCGATTTATTGAAGTATTTATAGATTGGCTTAAAGCAAATACCAGTAAAGTTGTTTTGTTGCAAATAAGAGACAGAAGTATGAGCGACTGGGATAAACCTCTTGAGAGTAATTCTTTAATTGGGTTTTTAACTAAACCGTTTTTAATTTTACAAAATAACTGGTTTAAAATGCAAGATTATTATCAGCATGATCAATTAGACTATCTGTATAAGAGTTATGGACCGAATTTTTATCGGGTTGCATTTCAATATATTCCCTCAAAGAAAGAAGCTCCAGCAGGTTTAAGTTTTCACCTAACGGCAGCGGAAAAACGAGATATTGCTAATGCATTAGATAATCCTTTGAATCAGGAATCTTTTTTACGATTAAAAAAATTAATCAACAATTAATTAAACTAAGGCTGCAATAATTTAAATGCGTTTCTTATAATTTCAATATTCAGTTCAGCGGCTGTTTCTCTTGGCTCACCATCAATATGCAAAGGAGCTAGTTTTAAATTTTTAATTATTAACGATGGTGTTTGAAAATAGAGTACACTTTTAGTACTCATATCATCTACTAATTTTTGCAATTTATTATTACCCCTCATTTGTCTTAAAACTGCAAAAGGCAATTTAGCTTTATTCATTTTTTGAACAATTACTACATCTAATAGTCCGTCAGATAAACTTGCTTGGGGCGCAATGGTTGCGTTATTTCCAAACTGATTGCTATTGGCAATACTAATAAAAAATGCGTCAGTAAAAAACGAAAAATCATCAATTATTACTTCAAATTGATAGGGAGTTGCTTTAAAAAAATTAATGATACTTTGTTGAGTGTAGGTAAATAATCCGCGTTTGGTTTTCTGGGCAAAGTCGTGTGCAACTTGAGCATCAAAACCTATGCCGCTAAGCATACAAGAGAAGCTTCCGTTTACTGTGAATGCATCAATGGGTGTTGCCTTCCCACCAAAAATAATTGCCAAAGCAGATTTAATTTTGGTGGGTATATTGGCCGCACTAGCTAATCCATTGCCTGAACCTGATGGAATTATTCCAAAACAAACTCCAGTGTCTCTTAATGCTTGAGTTGCCTGATTAATTGTACCATCACCCCCAATCATAACTACATCAGTATAGTGCTCATTAATTATTGCGTCTCTAATAATTTCATAATCACCTGAAGCGTTTGTATAAAAAACACTATAAGGAATTTCTTGTAAGTCTGTTTCTCTTTCAATGAGTAAACGAGTCTTCTCCTTTTTTGAAGTTCCTGAAATCGGATTAATCAGGTAAATTATTTTTCTTTCCATAAGTCAATACTCTAATCAAATTAAAATTACCATTTTATTAAAGCACTTGCCCATGTAAAGCCACTTCCAAAAGCGGCAAGACAAACTAAATCGCCTTCTTTTATTTTACCATTTTCCCATGCTTCACAAAGTGCAATTGGTACAGAAGCGGCTGTTGTATTACCATAGCGCTGAATATTGTTAAACACTTTATCGTCGCTTAGTTTTAGCTTCTGTTGAACAAACTGACTAATTCTTAAATTTGCTTGGTGTGGAATTAGCATATCAATATCAGTAGTAACATATCCGTTTTTATTGAGCGCCTCCATAATTACTTCCGGAAATTTTACAACTGCTTTTTTAAATACAGATTGGCCATCCATAAAAGGAAATAATTGGTCATTGTCCATCATATTTTTACTCATAAACATTTGTCCAATTTCAGCATCATCAAAATCGGCATAGTTTTTTGTTCCCCAATAATTGGCATGAGTACCTGGATTGTACATTGCTAAAATTTCTGCAGATTCTCCATCACTGTGTAAATGAGTACTTAATATTCCTTGTCCTTCTTTTGTTGTTGGTTGTAATACAACTGCACCAGCACCATCGCCAAAAATTACGGATACATTTCTTCCGCGGGTTGTAAAATCTAATCCAAAAGAATGTTTTTCACTTCCTATTACTAAAATGTTTTTATACATTCCTGTTTTAATAAATTGATCTGCAACACTTAATGCGTATAAAAATCCACTGCACTGATTTCTTATATCAAGTGCACCAATTTCTTTCATTTTCATAGCACGCTGAACCAATACACCGCAACCCGGAAAATAATAGTCGGGAGAGAGGGTAGCAAAAATAATGAAATCAATTTCTTCGGCTGTAGTACCTGCTCTTTCTATTGCAATTTTGGCCGCTTCAACAGCCATTGTTGTAGTGGTTTCTTCTGTTCTGTGGGCGTACCTGCGCTCTTTAATTCCGGTTCTTTCCTGAATCCATTCGTCATTGGTTTCCATGTATTTAGTCAAGTCATTATTTGTAACTACATTGGCAGGAACGTATTTACCAATGCCAGCTATTTTACTTAGAGGCATATGCAAGCAATTTTTAAGAGTATGAAGATAAGGAACTTTATCTTTTAGTTTTGTTAATCTATCAGTGGATTAAAAGGCTGTAAATGAAAAATATTTTTTAAAAATCGGGAAGTTTCTATTTGAACTGTATTAATATCTTTTGATTGAATTGGTGAAGCAATTACATGATTGCCAGTATTTGGAACAGCAATCATTTTTTTATTGTTAGTGTTGGTTTTTACTGAAGCAAACATATTTTTTATTGCTTCAACACTAACTACAAGGTCCTGTTCTTTTTCATTTTTATAATAATACAAAATCAGCATGGGTTGATTTATCTTTTCAAAATTTTCCTTAATCATAGTTGTTTCTAATAGTTCTTCTAATTGAACCGTTGCTTCCAATCTATATTGTGTATTCCAGTATTGTTTATGTAGAGGATTATCTTTTTTGACTTCTATATAATTAGATTTTTTTACCAATCTTGCAATTTGCAATCCCCAAGGATTATTCAGCAACCATGCATTAGGATCTTTAATGGCAATATTTGGTGAGTATAATACCAATCCTCCAACTTCAGGATAAGCAGCTGCTAATTGCAATGCAAGTGTACCGCCTGTAGATGTACCCATTAATATAACAGTATCACCCAATTGCTTACCTATTGCATAAGCTTCTTTAGCGCTTTCCCATAAATTATCGGCAGTCATATTAATTAATGCATCTGAGGTATCAATTCCATGTTGAGATAATCTGGCTAAATATAAATTGCAACCAAATTCTTTCGCAATGGAACGGTGAACAGGATTACCTTCTTCCTGTGAAGCACTAAATCCGTGCAAGTAAACAATTGCATATTTTGTTTTTTGTTTTAATGAATCATTTGCCCAAATAATTCTTGCTTCATTATTTGGTTTTATTTTATGTGTTGATTCTGAAGTGGCTATATATTTTTCGAGCGAAGAACCTGTAGCTGGAATTATAGGTAGTTGATTGTTATAAATTGGAACTTTTGGTTGAGGACCAATTATATAAAATATAGCTAAAAGGAACAGTGCACTTGCAAGAAGTTTTAATAAACGCATTGATTTTTATTTTAGTTTTTAATCCACCAAGCCCACAAAATTAAGATTGGATGAATAATTAGAAGTCTAGCCCACCCGATAACAGGTGTCATTTCAAATTTCCCTAGTTTAAAATTACCTAATTGAATCATATATATATGAGCTGGAATAAATGCTATGAGCATTAATATAATTCCAAAAGCAGCAATTGTTCTGGTTGCAGGGAACAGTAAACCAATAGCAAGTAAAATTTCTGCTATTCCCGAAATTACATTAATCAAATCCTTCCATTGAGAAAGGTATGGTGGTAACAATGGAGAGTAGAAACGGGGGTTCGCAAAATGATTATATCCTGCAAAGAGGTAAAATACAACCATCAAATACAATAATATTGGCTTCATAACTAGTAAATGAGCAATTAAAATTAGGGATATTGGATGATAGTAAACTAATGGATAACAGAATATTGACATTAATATACTTGTTGCCCCGTTGTAATAGCGTACCTTTGCCGCTCAAATAAATGGTATTAGGCACGTAAGTGGTTGATACTGAGACAAATACATAATAATGGATATAAGAAACATTGCCATCATCGCACACGTTGACCATGGCAAAACCACTTTAGTAGATAGAATTCTTCAAGCAACTAAAGTATTTAGAGACAACCAAGATGCTGGTGAATTGATTATGGATAGTAATGATCTTGAAAAAGAACGTGGTATTACCATTTTCAGTAAAAATGCTGCCGTTACTTATAATGGCTATAAAATAAATGTAATTGATACCCCAGGTCACAGTGATTTTGGGGGTGAAGTTGAGCGCGTTTTAAAAATGGCAGATGGTGTTATACTATTAGTAGATGCATTTGAAGGGCCAATGCCTCAAACTCGTTTTGTGTTACAAAAAGCTTTACAATTGAATTTACGCCCAATAGTGGTAATTAACAAAGTAGATAAGCCAAATTGCAGGCCAGATGAAGTACATGATGCGGTTTTTGAACTATTCTTTAATTTAGATGCTACTGAAGAGCAATTAAATTTTCCTACTTTTTATGGTAGTGGAAAAAATGGTTGGTTTAATGATAGCCTAACTCAAACTGAAGATATTTTTCCTTTAATGGATGGTATTATTAAATATGTTCCAGCTCCAAAAGTTAATGAAGGAAATCTTCAGTTACAAATTACTTCTTTAGATTATTCTTCTTTTTTAGGTAGAATTGCAATAGGAAAAGTAACAAGAGGATCTATAAAAGAAAATCAAACAATTGCTTTGGTTTTGGCAGATGGATCTGTTAAGAAGAGTCGTGTTAAAGAATTGTATGTGTTTGAAGGAATGGGCAAGCGAAAAGTAACTGAAGTACTTTCAGGAGATCTTTGTGCTGTTGTTGGATTAGAGGATTTTACAATTGGAGATACTATTGCTGATATTGAAAACCCAGAAGGGTTACCAATTATTAGTGTTGATGAGCCTACAATGAGTATGACCTTTAGCATTAATAATTCTCCGTTCTTTGGTAAGGATGGTAAGTTTGTTACATCTCGTCACTTACGTGATCGTTTAATGAAAGAAACTGAAAAGAATTTGGCTTTAAGAGTAGAAGATACAGATAGCGCAGATAGTTTTTTAGTTTTTGGTAGAGGTATTTTACACTTAGGTATTTTAGTAGAAACCATGCGCAGAGAAGGGTATGAATTAACCGTAGGTAACCCTCAAGTATTGGTTAAAACCATTGATGGTAAAAAACATGAGCCTTATGAAAATTTAGTTGTAGATGTGCCTGGTGAGTACAGTGGTAAAGTAATTGACTTAGTAACCCAACGAAAAGGCGAAATGCAAATTATGGAAAGTAAGGGTGAAATGCAACACCTAGAATTTGAAATTCCTTCAAGAGGGTTAATAGGGCTACGTTCTCAAATGCTTACCAATACTGCCGGTGAAGCTGTTATGGCTCATCGTTTTATCGATTACAAACCTTGGAAAGGGCCAATTCCTGGAAGAAGTAATGGTGTATTAATTGCTAAATTTCAAGGAGTTACAACTGCCTATTCTATTGATAAATTACAAGATCGCGGAAGTTTCTTTGTAGATCCAACTGAAGAAATTTATATAGGTCAGATAATTGCAGAAAACATTAAGCCAGGTGATTTAAATGTGAATGCTGTGGAAATGAAAAAACTCACCAATCACCGTGCAAGCGGAAGTGATGATGCAGTAAGAATTATTCCAAAATTACAATTCACCTTAGAAGAGTGCATGGAATACATTCAGCAAGATGAGTGTATAGAAGTTACTCCTAAAAATATCCGTATGCGTAAAACCATTTTAGATGAAAATGATAGAATCAAAGCATCTAAAAGCATGAAATCAGAAGCTGTAGGATAATTAAATTTCTTTATAATATTTAAAGCTACCAGGTGTTTATCTGGTAGCTTTTTTTATTGTTAAAGCACTGTAATTTCGTTAATTACGTCAATCAATTGACGTAATTAATATAAAAAACGTCAGTTGATTGACGTAATTATCATTTTATGTCTATATTTGCCAAATGGTTAATAGGTTATTATATCAAATCATCGAAAAAAATTGTAGCAAACAAAAGGTAAGCTTGTTATTGGGTGCTAGGCGAGTTGGTAAAACAGCTTTACTTAAAACAATTAGTGAAGCAAAAAAAGGAAAATGCCTTTGGCTAAATGGAGAAGATGAAGACGTGCAAAAACTAATTGAAAATAGAACAGTGGCAAATTATAAACGGCTGTTAGAAGGATACGATTTATTGATAATAGACGAAGCACAATTTGTACCCGATGTAGGACGAAAAGCTAAGTTGATGATTGATGAAATAAAGCCACTACACATTATTCTAACTGGCTCATCTGCTTTTGATATTGCACAGATTGGCGAACCATTAGTTGGCAGAACAATCAGTTATAGACTACATCCTATTGCACAAATTGAATTATCCGCAATTGAAAATAGACTGGTAACAAAGCAAAAATTAGAAGAACGTTTAATATATGGCAGTTACCCAGAAGTAGTTACTGCCACTACATTACAGCACAAACAAGCTTATCTTACAGAATTGATAAACACTTACCTGCTAAAGGATATTTTAATATTTGAAAACATTAAAAACCCTCAAAAACTACGTGATCTGTTGGGTCTTTTAGCCTATCAAATCGGTAGTGAAGTGAGTCTAGATGAACTCGGCAGGCAATTGGGTATGAGCAAGAATACCGTTGAACGTTATTTAGATTTATTGAGCAAAGTATTTGTGATTTACAAGCGAAGTGGGTATAGTAAAAACTTGAGAAAAGAGATTGCTAAAAGTAACCGTTGGTATTTTTATGACAATGGAATCCGCAATGCTATCATCAATAATTTTTCGCCATTGGCTGTAAGGCAAGATGTTGGAATGCTTTGGGAAAATTATATATTAACTGAACGAATAAAACACAATGATTATACAGGCTATGCACCCAGTAGTTACTTTTGGCGTACGTATGATCAACAAGAAATAGATTTAATTGAAGAAAAAGACGGACAATTGGCTGCTTTTGAAATGAAATGGAGTGACCTAAAAGCAAAAATGCCCGTTGCTTTCGCAAAAGCATATTCAAATGTTCAATATTCAATAGTGAACCAAGCAGATTATTTAAATTTTATTAGCTAAAATGCAATGAATTAATTTATTTTAAATTTACCAAAAAATAAATCCAATGAAAAAATTTCTATCAATAGTAACGCTAGCCATAATTGCATTTTCTTCTTGTAAAAAAACTGACAGTCCAGTTGATGCTAATATTCGGTTTGTTAATTTATCTCCCAATAGTAATAGCTTAAATATGAATGCAAACAATTCATTACTAATTGGTAATGTTGTTTATGGTTCTGCAAGTACTTATAGGCCTATCAGTTCCAATAGTCCGTTGGTTACAATTGTAGATCCATCGTCTTCAATTGCAACACCTTTGGTTAGTGCCAATTTATTAATACAACCTTCTATCTTTTATTCTTTCTTTTTGTTTGATTCTACCTCTAGTGCAAAAGTTAGTTTGGTTATAGATGATCAAACTTTGCCAGCTTCTGGCAAATGCAATATTCGTTTTTTAAATTTTTATAAGGGTTCAGTGTCTGTTGATATTAAACGAGGAGGTACAACTAATTTATTTACAGCGCGAACAACAAATGATCACGCAGTAACACCCAATTATTCTCAGTATACATCATTCGATGCTGGATCTTTTAGTTTCGGTGCTTTTGTTGCAGGTACTTCTGTTTCATTATTTCAATTACCCAATATCAACTTTGTTGCAGGCAAAAACTATACACTAATCTTACGAGGATCAAGTGCAGTATCAACAGGCCCACAAGCCATTGTATTGGTTCCTATCACAGATAATTAATAAAGATACTCATTGAAATAAATCAATAAGCATCTCTATTAATCTTGTAAAAAATCGAATTAATTTTTACGTGCAACAGTAATGTTTTCAACTACATTGGCTGTAACATTAATTTCAAAGTTTTCAGTTACACCAGTTTTTTCATCACGAATTGTGAAATTTAATTTACTGATAGCGTCTTTCTGTACTTTAAAAGTTTTGTTAAATTGAACATCTTTAAAAGTTTCAGCGTATAATAATTCACCAGAAGGATCTGCAATTCTTAAGTTGAAAGGATTACCCGTAGTATTGTTATAAACAACATTAAACGCTAAAAATAATTCACTATCCATTCCTTTATAAGTAATTGCTGCTTTGTTTTTTGTTGCAGGCTCATACTTATTATAAACTGGAGATACCGATGCATTTGCAGATAGAAACATCATAGCTGCCATTACATTTCCTAAAAAGAACTTTCTTGCGAAAGCATTAATCATTTGCTTTTTCATAAATAATTTTTTATAAGTGATAAAAATTTTCCTAACTCACGCGGCAAGCAAACGAGTACGCTTATATTGGTAAAAATCGATTTGTAGCAGAGCTACTTAGTGTACACTATACATATTAATACAGGAATGAGAAAAAGGTAACCCTACTATTATTATAGGATATGTTAACTAATTGTTACCTAAGGCTTTAGCTTATTTAATTGGTTTGTTCAGGGTTTCCCAAAGTAGGTCTTTTAACTCCATCAACCCCTTATTGGTAAGAGATGAAATAAATAAATGGGGTATACCTACTGGAAGTTCTTTTGTAATAGCTTCTTTTAATTCATCATCAAGCATATCGGCTTTACTAACTGCTATAATAAAGTCTTTCTGCAACATTTCTTCATTGTAAGATTTCAATTCCTGACGAAGAATCTCAAATTCTTTTTTATGATCTGTACTATCTGCAGGAATTAAAAATAATAAAACCGAGTTGCGTTCTATATGTCGTAAAAAACGATGACCTAAACCTTTTCCTTCTGCAGCACCTTCAATAATTCCAGGCAAATCTGCAATGCAAAACGATTGTTGATCGCGGTATTCTACCATTCCTAATTGAGGTATCAATGTAGTAAATGCGTAATTGGCAATTTTTGGTTTAGCAGCAGTAATAACAGAAAGCAATGTTGATTTTCCTGCATTAGGGAAACCTACCAAACCAACGTCTGCCAACACTTTCAGCTCAATATTTTTCCAGCCCTCTATACCATCTTCTCCTAGTTGTGCATGATCAGGAGCCTGATTGGTGGGTGTTGCAAAATTGCTATTTCCTAAACCACCTCTTCCTCCTTTCATCCAAATATATTCCTGCCCATCTTCTAATATTTCTGCTTCTTTATTTCCTGTTTCTTCATCTCTTGCAATGGTGCCTAAAGGAACATCTATATAAATATCTTTTCCATCTTTACCAGTACAGTTATTCTTACTGCCATTCTCACCATCATCTGCTAATACATTCTTATAATATCTTAAATGTAAAAGGGTCCATAAATTAATATTACCTCTTAAAATGATATGTCCACCTCGGCCCCCATCTCCGCCATCGGGTCCACCCAAGGCTGTTAACTTATTACGCATGAAATGCCTTACACCAGCACCACCGTGGCCACTTTTTGTAAAAATTCTGATATAATCAATGAAATTATTCCTTTCCGACATGCTGCAAAGATACAACAATGAAAATTGGTCTATTTTTTTACCTGATTCCAAGTTGCTAAAAGTATTTCTTGTGATGGACGATTAAATGGTACTTCACTAAGAGGTTCTGCTTCCTGCCAATATTTTTTCATCTCTTCCGGTAATGATTGATACAATAATGTTCCTTTAGTTTTCCATGCAATCATTTCATCGGATACTTCTTTGATTTTTTTTGCAGGATTTCCTGCCATTAAACTTCGTGCTTCAACTATTTCATCAGCTTTAATAAAACTCAATGCACCAACAATACATTCATCACCTAAAATAACATTGTCCATAATTACACTATTCATTCCCACTAAACAATTTCGTCCAATTGTTGCTCCGTGTATAATTGCACCGTGACCAATATGCGCATTCTCTTTTAATAAAACAGTTGTTCCAGGAAACATATGAATGGTGCAGTTCTCTTGCACATTACAACCATCTTCAATTATAATTCCGCCCCAGTCGCCCCGTATTGCAGCACCCGGACCAACATATACATGCTTACCGATAATTACATTTCCTGTTACAGCAGCAAGTGGATGTATGAAAGATGATTCATGAATTACTGGTGTGAAGCCTTTGAAGGAGTATGTCATTTTGAGTTTATAAGGTTTATAAGGTTTATGGGGTTTATAAGGTTTATATGGGTACTCTATAAACTTAAAACTTTTATGGTAATGCCGTTTTCTTTTTTCTCAAAAAATAATATAACCATTGAGTATTCTTTCAATTTGCTTTGCGGTTAATTTCAACTGATTTAATTCTTCTTCATTCATTAGCTTTTCATCATACATATCTATTAAATGATTTACTAATTCATTTAAAGAGCCTCTTGCCTGAATACAAAAATGAATTTGATCAGGGTAGCTATATCTTCCATATCCTTCAGCTATTAGCGCATTAATAGACCTAGATCTTCTTACAAGCTGATCTTTTAATCTATACTTTTCTTCTACAGGTAATAAATTGGTTACTCGATTGATATCTAATTTAAATTTTCTTGCTAATTTCCATGCCAATAATTTCTCAAAACCAAAAAGAACTTCTTCCATAAATAATTAAAGTTTATGGGGCAACAAACAACTCTAATTTAAACTTTATAAACCGTATAAACAAAAAAACATAAACTTTGTAACCCCAAAACCATCTAAACTAAAATAGATATAAACCTTATAAACAAAAAACCAAATGAGTAAATAACTTAAACGACAGATCTTCCCGTCCTAAAACAAGTGCCTTTAAATATTGCTACAAGTTGATCCTTCTGATTGGTAATTTTTATTTGATATAAACCAGTACTTTTTCCGTTATGAATTTCTGTTGCTTCAGCAATTAATACATCATCAACATAAACCGGCTTTAAAAAATTGATGGAAGTATCTAAAGCAAGCGACAAATTATTTCTACTATTACATGCAAATGCAAAAGCACTATCACCAAGAGAAAAAGCAATACCACCATGAACTACCCCTAATCCATTCAACATCTCCGGACGAACAGTCAGGGTAATTTTACTATAACCTTCTTTCAATTCTATAACACCAATGCCTAACCAATTAGAAAAAGCATCGGTCTCCAACATTTTATTTACTACATCATTTGGTGCCATGTAAATTATTTTAAATTAATTAACCCTTATTAGTATTAGGTTTATAGGGTATATAAAGTTTATAGAGCAACTATACCTTATACAACTCTATAAACCCTACAAACCATCGCTTAAAGCGAGGCAAGCCCTACGAACCTCACTCCCCCTTATAAACCGGCAATCTCTTTTCTAAAAACGCATTTACACCTTCTTTAAAGTCATTGGTAGAAGCTGCTTTTTGTTGTAATTCATCTTCTAATGCCAACTGTTGAGTAAGATTATTTGTAGCTGAAGCATTTAAAGCCTGTTTAATATATCCTAATGCTTTAGTAGGCATTTGAGATAAAGTAGTTGCAATTTTTTTACTTTCTATTTCAAACAATGACTCATCAAATACTTTATACAGCATGCCCATTTGTAAAGCATCAGTTGCGGTTACTTTATCACCTAACATCATTAGCGCACTAGCTCTTTGCATGCCAATTAATCTTGGCAAAGTAAATGTTCCTCCACTATCTGGTATCAATCCAATTTTAGAAAAAGCTTGAATAAAATTGGCCGAAGAAATACTTACTACAATATCACATGCAAAAGCAATATTAGCTCCTGCCCCTGCAGCAACTCCATTTACAGCTGCAACAACTGGTTTATTAATATTTCGAATGCGTTCAATAATCGGATTGTAATGTTCACTTAATATTTTTTGCATCCCAGGTCCTTGTGGATCAACCACTTCAGCCAAATCTTGACCAGCACAAAATCCTTTACCAGCACCAGTTAAATAAATGCACCTCACTTCATTATTTGCGGCACAATCATCCAAGGTTTTTTGTAATAGCAAAGCCATTTCTCTGTTAAAAGAATTTAATTTATCTGGTCGGTTTAAAGTAATAAAAGCTACACCAGATTGTATTTCTAAAAGTATCGACGACATATAGATGTTATTTATTTTAGTGACATTTAAAATAATCAAAAGGTTCTTTGCAATCATTACATTTAAACAATGCCTTGCATGCAGTGCTTCCAAATTGAGATACAAGCACCGTATTCATTGAATTGCATTGCGGACATTCAATTGAAAGATCTTCTAAATAAGCATTATCAAAACTCTTACCTACAGGAGCAGCAATTCCATAGGCTTTAAGTTGTTGCTTGCCATTTTCGGTCATCCAATCTGTTGTCCACGCTGGTGATAATGCCTGTTTGATAATAATATTTTTATATCCAGCAGTTAGCAAGCTCATTTTTATTTGCATGCTAATTACATCCATTGCTGGGCATCCACTGTAAGTTGGAGTGATGGTGATTATAGTATTTTCTGGATCTGCTATAAATTCAATATTTCTTATAACACCTAAGTCTACAACAGAAAGTACTGGAACTTCCGGATCCATTACGGTTGCTAGTATTTCGCCAATATGGTTAATTGATTTTACCATTCGCTATTTGGGTATGCCCTTTGAATGTATTGCATTTCAGCTAAAATATATCCTAAGTGTTCGGTATGATTGCCTGTTGTACCTCCTTGTTGGTTCCATGTTTTTTCGGGAATGTGTAATCCTGCTTCAGCAAATACATCGCTAATCTTAGCTTCCCAATTATTTTTCAATTCAATATTATTATCTAAAAATAATTCTCCAGTATATGGCCATATAGAATTAATTGCATTGATCATTCTTTCTTTACTCTCTTCTGTTCCATCGCCTAATCGTATTACCCAATCGCCACTCCATCTAACATGATAAGTTACTTCTTTCAACGATTTTTCTGCAATAGCAGCAATCTCAGCATCTTTATCTTGCATTAATTGTTGGTATAAAAAATATTGATAAGTGCTAAATAAAAAGATGCGAAGTGAAGTATGCGCCCAATCTCCGTTGGGTAATTCAGTAATTAAATAATTTTTAAAATCGGTTACATCTCTCAAATACGCCAAGCTATCTTCTGAAGCAGGAATTGAAAATGAAGGATTATCCAAAGGGGTTTCGTTAATTAATTTAGCAGCATGCTGATAAAAATTTCTTGCTTGTCCAATATAGTCGAGCGCAATATTAGAGATGGCAATATCCTGTTCTAAAATCGGGCCATGCCCGCACCATTCGCTGCATCGGTGTCCGATAATTAAAGCATTGTCTGCAAGGTTAAGTAGTTTGTTAGTCATTGGGCATTGGGCATTGGGCATTGGGCATTAGGCATTGGGCATTAGTCATTAGGCATTAGGCATTGGTCATTGGGCATTGGGCATTGGGCATTAGTCATTAGGCATTGGTAATTGGGCTTACATATACTTTACCTCTTCAGGTAAATCATAAAATGTTGGGTGTCGATAGGCTTTATCATTTGCTGGATCATACAATGAGTCTGATTCAGATGGACTACTAGCATGAATATTTTTACTTTCAACAGCCCAGATACTTACTCCTTCCATTCTTCTGGTATAAACATCACGTGCATTTTCAATTGCCATTGCTGCATCAACAGCATGTAAACTTCCAACATGCTTGTGATCGAGCCCTTGCTTACTTCTAATAAAAATTTCCCACAATGGCCATTCATTTGATGAATTGTTTGTAGATGAAATATCGGTGGCACCATTTTTGGCTTCGCCATAATCTCCGTAAAAAAACTTAGTTATTTGATAGCTCATATATTAGTCATTAGTCATTAGTCATTGGGCATTGGGCATTGGGCATTAGTCATTAGTCATTGGGCATTGGTTACTAGTCATTGGGCATTGGGCATTGGTTACTAGTCATTGGGCATTGGGCATTAGGCCGCTTTAACTTTTATTTTTTTCTTTTCTGCATAAGCAGTTGCGGCTTCTCTTACCCATTCGCCTTCTGCCCATGCTTTTTTTCTTGTATCCAATCGTTCTTT
>Ga0209702_10003800_pt1 | contig 23198 bp, 25 predicted proteins | sample FRY01_FD_187210 | JGI IMG/M metagenome (GOLD analysis project Ga0209702, IMG submission 187210) | Freshwater microbial communities from Lake Fryxell liftoff mats and glacier meltwater in Antarctica - FRY-01 (SPAdes) (version 2) | ecosystem: Environmental > Aquatic > Freshwater > Ice > Glacier... | reverse complement strand
AACTCTTGAAGTGCAGTAAGCTCTTGCATGTTGGGGCAGCTGTATTAATTAAAATATCAACTACATACCAATATTTGTTTAATTCAAGAGGATTTATTCCTAGCTAAATTTTATACCTAATATTTGAGCTAATTTGTCCAAAGTCCAATTGTTTGTTTTATTATTGAATTAAAGGAGATATTATAAGCATGTTTGCCAGCTGCATAGTCATAGCCGTACGCGTCTGCCCCGCCGTGCGTATTAATACCACCAGAACCTCCACCCGTTCCGCCCGTACTATTACCACCTCCTTGAGTTTTATTAGAAAAATAGTTACCACCACTACCACTACCGCTTGTATTGTTTATTATAACCCAATTTTTTTCCATAAAAACCTCAACTGTTAAATTTATATTATTTCAAATAATCATATTTTTAAAAATAAAACAAGTGAAATATACAATTTATAATTGCGATATCTCTTCGTTACTGTAATAAAAATATCCCTCTAAGATTCATCATAAGATTAGCTATCAGCTATTCGCAACTTGCATTTTAAAATTAGTCAAAAACCTTTGTTTATCAATGGTTTACGGGTGAAAAAACTTGCATTCAGAGGTATAAAACGCTATAATATTCATAGTTATTTTAATAAAAAAATTGATCTAAAAAACATTAATATGAGCATTGGGAGAAAAGCTAAAAATTCTAGTTTAGTAATCAAAAAGATTGGTGCTTCGCAAAGACCAAAACCTCAAGAAGAATTATTAGAATTAAGCCCAGATAGTGCCAACGCAGCTGCGAACGAAATGCTTTTGTCAGATCCCGAGTTTGGATTGCCGTCAGCACCGATAATTGATAATTCGCAAATAGATGTAGGCGAGGAGATAGACGATGATGTATCTCCTAATTTAGAAGAAGAACTTTTATCTAGATTGGATAATGAAAATATTGAGGAATCTCAACCTTTTAATAGCGATATCTCAAATAGTATTCCAGAAAAGGTGCTTGAAAAAATAGCTGCTTATTTAGAAGAAGTGACATCGGAGGATATAAAGTCTAGGCAACCTTGGCTTGATATTATTAATAAAACAAAACCGTTCCTGGGTTTTGGTCTTGAAGAAGCAAGCAATAAGATAAACGCAACAATTAACTCTTCTACAGTTAATAATGACCAAATAAAAACATTTGATACCACCTTTTCTACTGCACTACTTCGCTTGTGGGCATTACTTCGTTCGGAGTTGTTGCCTTCTGCCGGTCCATGTGGATTTAAAACTGATAGTAATAATACGGAAAGCTATGAGTTACAAGGTGAGATAACCAAAGATGCGTTGAATGAATATCTAACGATAGAGGATAAAGGATTTTACCCTGATTATGATAGATTTTTACTTTACCTATTGTTGTACGGCTGTGTTTTTCGGAAAGTATATTATGATTCTATAACTAAAAAACCGATAAGCAGATTTATTATCCCTGAAGATTTTTTAGTAGATAATAACTGTAGCAGTATATTAGAGTCTAATCGTCTTACTCATATTAGGTATCTTTCAAAAAGAGAGATCTTACTTAATATGCAAGACGGCACATTTAGATCCATTGAGCTTGATTATTTAAAATCACCAAATAACATTGTAGATATAGAAGAAAATAACGATCTTAAAGAAGATGACGTAAATAGCGGTATTGATATATCGGCTTATAGTACATTGTCGCGCTTTAAATTTTATGAGACTCACGAATATTTAGATTTGAATGAGTTTTTTGATTCCGGATATGAGTGGCGGCAACTTGATAATGAATCACTACCGTCGCCGTATGTAATAACTAGATGCGGTTTGAGTAATAAGATAGTAAGTATTATACCTAACTGGCAAGAAGACGATCCGACTCGCACCCGAATTAATTGTTTTGTTCACTATAATCTTTTTCCCGGTTTTGATATATACGGCTTAGGGCTTGCTCAAGTTTTGGGTAGTAATGCCATGAGTTTAACTTGTATGCAAAGAATGGCGATTGATGCGGCTATATTTCAGAATTTCCCGGGCGGAGTAAAAGTACCGGGCATTAAGAATCAAAATAACGACATAACAATAACTCCCGGTCAATTTATTACTTTAGATACGGGAGCACTTCCTTTAGCACAGGCTATTATGCCCTTGCCATATAACGGACCGTCACCGGCACTGCTTGAGTATCTTCAGAGAGTGACAAATCAGACACAGCAGCTTGCTTCGACAAGCGAAGTAGGTATGCCGGAAAATAGTGCAAATACACCGGTGGGAACTACCATGGCAATGCTTGAAGTAGCTAACCGTATGCAATCGGCAATATTACGTACGGTGCATGCCTCTTTTAGCGATGAGATACAATTATTATTTCAGGCATTAGATCCTATGGGAACTGACTTTACGCAAAGTGACGATAATTTTGCGGAGCATCAACCATTAAAAATTATTCCTGTATCCGATCCGTCTGTAGAGTCTACGACTCAAAGAATCATGAAGGCAGAGAGTCTATTGAAGATAGCTTCTACCGACCCGCAATTACATAATATGAGAGAGATATATACTAGGGTATATCAGGCATTAGGCATCTCTGGTATTGATCAAATTCTATTACCGGAAAACCTTGAGCAAAATGAAGAAATGCCTGTTGATTCTGGGGTGCAAGTACAAATGGCAGATATCGAGCAAAGGCGTTTAGAGGTTGAATCACGTGAGCGAATAGCTCATTTAAATATAGAGGCCGATGGCTATAAAACGCAAATGAATATTGAATTAGACAAAGCTAAAATGGAGCAAGATCGATATATAGCCGATTTAAAAGTGAATTTAGAAGAGCTCTTAAATCAAACAAAGATGGATATGGACATGTTAAAGATAGAGGCAACGGCGAGAGAGAATAATGCTGACTTGCTACAAAAACAACTTGAAACTGATACAAAATCAGAAATTGAGTTATTGAAGATCGAAGCAAAAGAGCGTGAGAACGCTCTTAAAGCTGAAATTGAGATATTAAAAGAAGAACTTAAACAATCTAAAGAACCATTAAAAGAAGAGGAAATTTATGGATAAACAACGCAGGGAGTACGCCCTAAAAAAACTGAAAGAAAAGAAAGAAAGTAAGCTAGAGAAATATGCCGCTGGCGGAGCTGCTAAGGTTAGAAAAGGAGAAGCGACGAGTAGCGGTAAACAGCTGAGTAGAAAATGAACCGCCATAACCTATTAGATTCACTAAAAAGTGAAATAGAGAAACACAGATCCTATGTAATAAATCCTCAAGGTATTAGTAACTTTGATGATTATAAATTTTATATAGGGGTCTTACACGGCTTAAATATAGCTATAGAAAAATTAACTGAAGCAATGAAGAGTAATAATGATGATTGAAAACTTTGAGAAGAAAAGATACGAATCTTTTGGCATTGACTTAAATAATTTCTGCAAAGAGACAATGATAAAAAGATTTGAGAACGTACGGGTGACGGGGATTAATGTTCTAATACTTATATATAAGATGCCCGTCGTTACCGTAACTAATAAAGGAGTTTATCTTCCTCCAACGGCAGTGAAGACTGATTTAGAATATAATTCTATGGTCGGAATGGTGCTTAAAGTTGGTTGTGATGCTTATAAAGGCGAGCAATTTCCGAGCGGACCTTATGCTAAAGTAGGTGATTGGGTTATATTCCCGAGAGGTTCTAGCCTGCAAGCTAAATATGAAGATGAACCGATAATTATGGTAGAAGATTTTAAAATCAAATTAATCGTAGAAGATCCATCAAAAGTATCGAGGTAAAAAATGCAAGATGCAGTAAAAGATATAGAAAATATAGAGAATAATGTTACCAATGACGTTGTTGCAAACGAGTTATCGGAAGAAAATGATGTTCTGGTAGATGTCCCGGTAAATGAAACTGAAGCGGAATTAAAAGCTGAGGAAATTATCGAGAGTACCGTCAGTAATAACGTTGAAGAAAAACCTAAAGCAAAAAAATGGAAGGTAAAGCGAGATACCTATGCCGAAACTTATGCCTTAGCTGCCGAAGTTGAAGCTTTAAAGCAAAAAAATGCAAGTATGGAAGAATTGCTCCATAAGTCATTAGAGGCTGGTAATTATCATTACGGGACGGTTGCCATGGGCTTGCTTGATAAAGCAAAGGCAAATTTAGCTAAAGCACTCGGTGAGGGTGATGTTGAAGCTGTTGCTACCGCTACTGCGGAAATTGCTCAAGCAACTAGTGTAGTGAACGATGCCAAAAGAGCACCGCAAGTAACCCTACGTGATAATGGCGGTTTGCAAGAACCAGCGACAACAGTGCCAAACGCTTATACAAATGAGAATATGTTATATGACTGGCTTGAAGATAATCCTGATTTGGATAAAGGTTCTGCTGAATATAACGAGAGTTTAACTAACCGGGTATTGCCGTTTATCAATAAGTTAGAGAATAGATTAAAACGCAATAACCAAATGCATTTAATAGCTTCTCCGGAATATTTTAATATCATAGACGAATACGTGGATAAAATAAAAGATGAAGCAACAAAGACTAAGCAAGAAGCCACTCCAGTAAAAAAAATTGGTGCTACGCAAATCGGTGCTACGCAAACCGTAAAAGAGCCGATCGGTAAACATTTTGGCGGTGTTCGAAGTCGCCATCAACCTACTAACGTATCAGAAAATAAGCCTATAGTTTTAACGCTACAACAAAAGAAAGCGGCAGCAGCTTGTGATATGACGGAAGAAAAATATATTAATTATTTACAAAAATACGCTAAGGAGGCGAGAGGATAATGGCAACAAAAATTAAACCAGATACTAATTCTGAATTTAAAAGTATAGACCGTGATATAAGAGAGCATGATTGGGATAAAGATGATTTTGATTTAGACTTTACCGATTCAACCTGTCCTTTTACCACTATTGTCGATGAGATAAAAGAACCGGGTATGGAGTATTATTTTGCTTTAAACTCGCCAGAGCGAATCGATAGACTTTTATCACGCAAATGGCGTGTAGTAGATCCTGATAGATTAAGTAATAAACAGACCTTTACGCAAGCACGCAAAGGATTAGAAGCAAGAGACTGTATTACTACTGGAGATACGATTTTGTTAGAAAGGGATGTAAGATATGGGGATAAGGAAAGAGAGTATTTAAAGCAAAAGAACACTAATATAATGCATGATACTTTAGCCGGTCTTACGACGGATGTTTATAGGGTTAATTCGCCGTTTCAAGATAAATAACAATGTCATATTCACTTATTAATTTAACTTCGGACATTGCTTTATCTTGGTCGTATCCGTTTACGGGAGGCATAGTAGTATCGGACATAAACGATATAATTTCCGATAATGACTTACGTACGATGACACTGCCTAGTAGCAAGCTTGTACCTGTAGGCACTAGCTTGTTGTTTAATAATGTGGGTGCATCGGATTTTGCGTTACTCGATAATAGTGGTAGTCCTATCGGAAACATTGTACTTCCTTCGGAAATCAGGCAAATTTATCTTACCGATACAAGTACGGATGCCGGCATTTGGCGTATGATTCCTTTCGGTGAAGGATCAAGTGCTATTAGTGTAATATCTACCACTAGTAGTAACAATTCAATTAATATCACTCCCGGGACAATTACTGCTCCTAGCGGTAATTTTGATTTTACTCTTTCTGCCTCTCTTCAAAATCTAAATCTTTTAACTAGTAATGCTTTACCCGGGTTTCCTGTTATTACTGCAAATAACCCTCTTGAGTGGAAGACTGTCGTATTAGTGGGCGGAACTAATGTGAATATAGATAACGGGGATGGAGTAATTGATGCACCGATAATTAATTTGAATTCCGCTATATCGGGATTGACGGCACTTAATGTCGGAAGTTTTGCCCTTAGCGGTACTACTTTAACAACTAGTGAAACTGACGGTAGTCTGGCCTTATCTTCTAACGGTAAGGGTCACCTTGGATTAAACGGGGTGAATATTGACACGTTAGGTAATATTACTAATGTAAATAACTTAACCGTGTCTGGTTCTATTACAAGTCCTGCGGTAGCTTCTGTGCAATGTTTTTTCTTTGATAATAACAACCTAGTAGATAATATTACGGTGCAGAGTAATTATAATATAGCATCAGTAACAGGCGGTAATGGTGCATATGTCGTTACCTTCAGCGTGCCGTTTCCAGATGGTAATTATACTGTTCTATTAAGTCTTTGTCGAGGTACTGAGACTATTGCTCCGTTTACTGCATTCTTTAGATCAAGAAGCGCAGAAAGCATGATAATATATACGGTAGATACTCTAGGTAACTTAGTGACGGCTGCCGATGGAGTTTCGGTCGTTGTTTTTGGAAATTAGTCTAGAAGTGGCATTGATTTATTTGCTGGCATTAAAAATGTAATAATTTGACATTATAATTTATGTACGCTACACTAGTAAAATATGTACATGGAGTAAATATGGCCACCACAATAACGCACTTAAGACAAAATATTTTTAGTGAAATAGATAAAGTCATAGAAACCGGTCAATCAATAGAGATCGAAAGAAAGGGGCATATGTTAAAAATAGTACTAGAAGAAAAAAAATTAAAACTGTCTTCTTTAATAAAACGCAATAATGTTATCAAATGTTCTGATGACGATCTCATATATAATGATTGGTTAAAAGAGTGGAAACATGATGCAAGTGATGATTGATACTCATATAGTAGTATGGCTTTATATGGGCGCAGTTGAGAAATTATCTATAAAGGCTCAACAAAATATAGAATCGAATGAATTATTAATTAGCCCTATTATACTACTTGAGCTTCAATATCTCTTTGAGATAGGAAAAATACTTGTTTCTTCAGAGGAAATATATGAGGATTTGCAGTTTAGAATAGGATTAAGGATTGACCACACATTGTGGAGTAGAGTTATCAAAGAAGCGTTAGCATTAAATTGGACTAGAGATCCTTTTGATCGCTTAATTGTAGCCCATGCTAATGTAATTAAATGCCACTTGATTACTAAAGATAGTTTTATTAAATCCCATTTTAGTAAAGTTATTTGGTAATTCTTTTTCTAATAATTAAACGATTGACTAAAAATACATTTTAATTTAAACTAACACTAAGTTCGAGTGAAAGCTCTGTCATGGCTAGACAATAAAAGGTCGAAGTGAGAACTTCCTAAGTTTGTACGGTTTCCTTTCTAAAAACTGTAGAAGATGTCATGGCTAGACAGTAAAAGGTCGAAGCGAAAGCTTCCTAGGTTGTTAATTTTCCTTGAAATTATCATTTACAGAAAAATGTCGTACGAGACACAAAATCGTTATTATTAATATTTAATGGAGAGATTGCCATGTCAAATGGAATCAACGCTCCTCAGGGTCTGCAAATTGTTGAATCAGCAATTGGCAACGGAGGAACACAAAAATTAAAACCGTATCCTATTTATGCAAGTGCTAACGGTCAAACTACACAACCAAATTCTATTTTTTCCGGAGATGCCGTAAAGTGGTCTAGTGATCCGTCTCTTGCCGCCTTAAACGGTACGATAGTGCCCGCGTTTCTTACAACCGGTCTACCTGATCCTGCAGATGCTATTGCTGGAGCGGCAGCGGCGGCGGCAGATGCTTTTCTAGGTGTGTTTATATCATGTACTTTTATATTAGCGCACAAACTAAGTTACTTACCGAGTCGGATTATTGGCCGGGCGGTACTATGGTTCTTCCGGGTACTCCCATTATAGCTTACGTGAACGATGATCCGATGGCTATATTTAGAATACAAATATCTACCGGTATTGCCGATTCACTTGCTACTTCAACTTTTTTGCATTCACAAAGCGGTTATAACGCTAACCTTGCAGTAAGCGGAATTCCGTTTACCGCCCCGATACCAATACCTGCTCAAAATCCTGCTACAGGTAATACTAGGAACGGTATATCGGCTTATTATCTTAACGGGAATACTATTGATAGAACCGCAACTTTAGACATGAAAATAATCGGTCTTGCGCCGAGTGTAAATCCGAATTCAAACCCGACTGGTTTAATTCCAGGTGTAAATATGCCGTTTGTGGATGTTTTGGTTAAGTTCAATAAACATGTATACGGCTCTATCGGTGTTGCCGGCCCTACTGCCGGTGCTTAAGCTAGCAAAAAAAGAGTTAGTGCTTACGCAAATTGTGGCTTCACAAATTAGTGCTCCGCAACAATAAATTATTAAAAAAGAAAATTAAATAAGGAATATATATTATGTCAATTATAACCACCGGTGATATCCCGGCTCTACTAAGACCAGGTCTTGATGAAGTAGGTGTCGAGTATGCTAGGTACAAAGGAGAATATGCCAAAGTTTTTGAAAAATTTAAGTCTTTTAAAAATGAAGAGATTGATGTTGATATCAAAAATACCGGCTACGCTTTAGAGAAGAGACAAGGTTCACCGATAGAAATGGATAGTATGGGTCAAAGATTCATATATCAATTTATTCATCGCGAATTTGCTTTGGGTTTTCAAATTACCAACATAGCTATAGAAGATGATCTCTATGTAGGTAAATTCTATAACGGTACAAAATCATTGACTACTTCTTACGAGCAAACTAGAGAAGTCATGGCAATGAATGTCTTTAATCAGGCTTTTAATACGGCCGTGCCTATCGGGGACGGTAAATCTTTATGCTCAAATGCTCATCCTTATGACGGTGGTACATATAGTAACTTAGTCGGTGATAATGTTACTGCAGTTGATTTTAGCGAAGCAGGTGTTGAACAGGCGATAATTTTAGCGGGTAGGCTAAAGGATCAAGCAGGGTTATTAATAAATGCTTCTATTGAGAAATTATTGTTACCGCAAGACTTAATGTTTTCCGGTTGTAGATTACTTGAGAGTGTTTTTAGAACAGGAACGGCTAATAATGATATTAATGCTATATATAATATGAACGCAATCCCACAAGGTTATATATACAACCACTATTTGACGAACCCTAGCACTTGGTTTGGTTTAACTAATATTAAAAATACCCGTAAACATTTTGAACGTAGACCGTTAAAAATCAACGTATCTACCGACCCGGTTACCGAAACAATGTCGGTTTTGTCTTCAGGTCGTTATTCATTCGGAGTATTTACGCCAAACGGGGTAATCGGCGGCGGAAGCATAGCTGCTTAAATAAGTTTTTAAAATAAAAGGATTATATGCAAGATAAAATTATCTTAATAGAAAAAGATGTGCAAGCCGTAAAAGAACACCACCTGAGCTTGGTAAAATATTTACAGGAAACTGTCACGTCGATTGAGAAGTTAACTTTAGAAAAGGAAAAAACCGCTCAATTACTAGCTATAAGAGCAGGTGAGTTTCAAGCTTTGACTCGCGTATTAGAAGTATTAAAGACCGAAGAAGTAAAAGTAGAATTGGATAGCGCAGCAAATTAATGTCTGAGTTTTATGAATATTATTGGCCTGTTGAAAGTGCGCAAGAGATTGCGTTAACTCAAACTCCCGTAACGGGTAAAAATCTTGTATTAAACGGGTCGTATGCAAATACGGTAACAGGGACTGTTAGTCTTATAGCACGCGGCTTTGTTAGAAAGATTAACCTAAGTTTTACCGGTGATTTTACAGGAGCAACATTTACGGTTAACGGCGCTCAAAACGGAGTTCCTATAACCAATATTGTTACCGGTCTAAACGGCGGCAATGCACCCACTACCGAGTATTTTGATACGTTAACGAATATAAGTGTTACCGGAGTAATACCGGGAGGCGGAACGGTTGCAAGCAGCACCGATGCAACAGATGGGTATTTTTCGCTAATTCTTCTTAATACCGAGAAAAGAATTAGTAATATGGCATATGCATTGAATTTTATTACGGAAGCACCTTTAACCGGATGTACTTATACAATATACGAGTCACTACAAAATATCGGTAATAGCGGCCAAACTTACACTCAAGCTATTGATGATTTAGTACTATCCAAAATAAGTGAGTACGTATCCGTATCACAAATATTACAAATGACCGATATAGCTAGAAATCTGGTTGTTAAAATAACGCCTGCCGATGTTGCCGCTTCAACATTACGTATGCAGTTTTTGCAATTATAAATAATTATGTTCAATTGGTGTTTCGTAAAAATTAAAGGATTTACATGCCGCTTTCATCAGGAAGTTATAATTTTCAAAGTATTACTGCTGAGCTTATCATTAGAGAGGCTTATGAACGTATCGGCATACTCGGTGATTTCACAACGGCACAGCAACTGGATTCTGCCGTCCGTTCCTTAAACTTTCTACTTAGTGATTGGTCTAATCGCAACGTTAATCTTTGGACGTTAGACACTTTTTTTATCGGGCTAAAACCTGGTGTAAATTCTTATCTATTACCTAGTGAAAGACAAAACATTATTCAAGCGGAACTTAGAACTTCTATTAGACAATTATTAGGCACGCCATTTTCATCTTCAGGAATTGCAGCTAATGCTTTTGATGCTGATCCTAAAACAGCTTGTATTGAAACTGATCAGAACGGAGATATCGGTTATGGGTATGATGCTAATACTCCTCAAATAATAACTTTTGTCGGCATCACTTCCAATATTGACGAAGATTATACAATTAGCATTCAAGGCTCTAATACCGCACTTGAAGATGACTGGGATATATTAAGAGAATTAGGAAAATTATCTTTTATTAAAGGAGTAAATCAATGGTTTAACATTGATAATATACTAGCTTATCAATTTTATCGGATACAAGAGACGGGTGGCGCAATACTTAATATTCAGGCAATATATTTTAATAACTTTATTACCGATACTACGATGACGGAAATAAGTCGTTATGAGTATTTAACATATCCGAAGAAGAACATGTTGGGTCGTCCTACAGTCTACTACGTAAACTATCAAATAGATCCTATTATAACTATCTGGCAAACTCCGAGTCTTATGTATAATTGTATGTTTTATTCTGCGCAGCAAATGATACAGACGGTAAATTCTTATACTGAATCAATCAATATTCAAAGCTCGTTTTATCAGCCTCTTGTATACGGCTTGGCGGAAATGTTAGCTATTAAGTATGCGCCAGATAAAGTTCAAATGATGAGCGATAAATACGAGCAATCAATGCAATTAGCGGTGGTCAAAGATTCAGTAGAAGTACCTTTAACGTTGGGGGTATATGGCAATTAGTATAAGTAGAATTAATAGCATGCGCGGCTCTTATGTTAGAAAAGGCTCAAAAGAGCCAGTCGGTGTTTGTGATTTCTCCGGTTTTTGGTTTAGCCACTCTGATTTAGTTAAACAAATGGAATATCGCGGCAATTCTTTAGTATGGACAGGCTTTATGGTTGGTAGACCGTTTGTAGATATACCGAGTCAACAGGCAAGACCACCGCTTGTCAAAGCAGATCCCAAAGTAGTGATGAATCCAAGACCGATGGGATTAGAGCTTGAGAGCGGTCTACCTGCTCCAGATAGCCCAGTGTCATTAGAAGAGCTCAATAATATTATATATACCGAACCACCAAGCGTGCCGGAAAACCTGCCTACATTAGCTGGTCGGGATGTATCTAAAATAACGCCCGATGAAAGACTAGTTATCTTGCGCGGATTACCTTGGGCAGCTACATGACCAATTTTAATCCTAATTTTGATAGAGAGAAATTTGCATTTTTAGAATTAGCCAATAGAGGCGAGGGTCTCTCTCCTATTAATTATATATATGCTAAAGATATTAGCTGTGAAAGTCTCTTATCTCCTATTATTAACGGTGGAACTGCCGAACTTTATACAATATATAGTAGTGGAGTTTATGTAGAGGATATCGTCCAATCAAAAGACGTTCAAACGGATACTTTAGAAGCAAGACTCGGAACAATTACAACGGTAAATTCTATTACTACTAACACTGATACGTTAAATAGTCTAACCGGCAATATCACGACAATTAACTCTAGCAATATTACCAATAGCGAAGATATTATAACTAATATACTAAAATGGAGTAATCCGGATAATGAGTATTATGTTGCCTTTAAAGCTGGTGAATTGACGAAAAGCACGACTTGGAGTTTACCTTTAGAAGACGGTACGGAAGGACAAATACTCTCAACAAACGGTGAGGCTATTCTTTCATTCATTGATATAAAGGGAAAAGCTCCTAGTGATGCCACGTATATTTTACAAAAAGCCGATGAGGATTTACCCAATGCCCAAGCTCTTGCGTTATTAACTCCTGGCGGAATACTTAAAAGTGATGCAAGTGGAGTAATTAGCATTGCCTCGGGCGGATCGACTCCCGTGGTTGATGATTATGTAACGCCGACGGCTTTAGCCGAAGAGGTAGCAACTTTAGAGGGAGAAATAACCGCTGCGGAAGCTGCTGCGGTAGCGGAAGCCGCAGTTGCATCTACGGCATATTTTACTCTAGAAATGGCTCCGTATACTATATTACCGTTGGCAGGTCTCCAGATTAGCATAGCAATCGCTGCTGCCGTTACGGCTGCAGCAGCGGCGGCTAGTTCAGCATCATCTGCTCAAAGTGCCGCAGATACTGCTCAAGACGGGGTTAATAGTTTAAAAACGGTAAAATATATAATAGCAACCCAAGATGGGACTGTTTCAAATGCTCAAAACTTAGGTTCTTTAACAAGCGGGTTATTAAAAAATACCGTTACTGAGGGTACGGGCGTACTTTCTACCGCAATAGCTGGAATTGATTATGGCAATGTGCTTGGTCCTATAACTTCTACTGCAACCGCAATAGCGGTGTATGCCGATATTACCGGTAGAAAATTACTCAATACCGCAATTACTATCGATAGTTCTAATTCCATGACCGGTCTTAGCAATTTAATGGTGCAGTATCTGGGGTTTAGTCCTTTTATTCAAATACAGACTAAAAATGACGGAACTCGTCCGTTTATACATATAGACGGAGGCGGAGGGATAACTGGTGCATCTATAGATCTGGTTGCTAATACCGGAGTATCTGACGTACCATATATAAACTTGAACGCAAACGGATATAGCTTAGCTTTACAGCCGAGTTTAAGTATGAGTGCTAATAATGTTTATACATTTCCAAGTAGTACGGGCGTGGCGGGGCAGGTATTATCTACCGACGGCATTGGGCTTTTAAACTGGGTTTCCGGAAATAGCGGAACGGTAACGTCAATTGCGACCGGTACTGGGTTAACAGGTGGCCCGATTACTTCAAGCGGTATGGTTTCTTTAAGCAATACTTTAGTTACGGCTGGAAGTTATACTTACGGAGGATTTACGGTTGACGAACAAGGTAGAATTACTAAAGCGTCAAACGGTATTTCTCCGGTTACTTCTATAACTGGAACATCAGGAAATATCACGGTAACCGGTACGACTACACCGACGATTAATCTTGTAAATACCGCAGTCGTAGCCGGTAGTTATACGAATACGAATATTACCGTGGATGCTACGGGTAGATTAACCAAAGCAAGTAACGGAAGTTCCGGCGGCGTGACTAGTATAACCGGTACGGTTAACCAGATCGTAGTAACTGGCACTACCACCCCTACATTATCATTGCCTTCTAATGTCACTATCACGGGGCTTTTTAGTTCCGCAACCCTTGCAACGACAAGCGATGCCACAATAGGCGGAACGGGTAGTTTAAGAATACCGGTAGGAAATACAGCGCAAAGACCGACAACCGCTTTAGCAGGTATGACCAGAATAAATAATAGTTTGGGAACTACGGGAGTATTTGAATGGAGCGACGGTACATCTTGGTTTAATCCTTATTACGGAGTAAGCAACTCGACCTCATTTTCAAATATTATGAACAACACTAATAGCGCAGCTAAAGCAACTGGTTTATCTGTTCAGAATAACGGTAATAACGCAGTAGAATTCGGTTTTAATAATAGCACGAATGAGGCTTATGTATGGGCATACGGCACATCTAGTTTAAAATTCGGCACTGCTTCCACTATGAGAGCGCGGTTTTTAAATAACGGCACATTTGATCTACTTACTAATAATTTAACAACAAGCGGGACAGTAAACGCAACGACAGGGACGTTAATTGCTAATAATTTAAGTGCTTATAATAGCGGTGCCATCGTCTGTTCTAGCCCTCTTAGCATTGCAGGGGGGTATAGTCCGTATAACGGTAGTTACGGTTATTTAAATCCTAGCGGAAGTGTAGGTACTTCAGCCGGTCAAAATTCTTATTCTATCAATTGTACTAATCGGGTAAAGGCATCTGAATTTAATGCGGTTTCTTCTAAGAAGATAAAAAATATTTTAGGAAGAGGTGAGGAAATAGAACATACGGCAATTGAGCTTTTTAAGAAAATCCCATTATTTAAATACAAATATAAAGACACTATTAAAGAAGGTGATGCTGACCATTATGGTGTGATAGCCGAAGAATTAGCCGTTGTTGCTCCGTCTTTTGTAAACATGCAAGATGAGGGGTGGATTCCTAATATTTATAAAAATTGCATAGCAGAAAAAGGATTAGATAATTCCTATAAACTTTATTTCAATGAAAAGTTAGAAAATATAGAAGTGAGCAAGTTAAAGCTAATTTTTCAAGATAAAGAAGGTGAAAAAAATGTGGAAGTTATGATTACAGAAATAACGCCTGACTCCTTGTCTGTTATTTGCTGCGAAGAGTTGCCGAGAGATATTTTTGCCTACGGCACTTACTCAATATGCCCGACCGTTGCTAAGCAAAAATTATTTGAACTTGGAATGGTGGTATTAAAAAGCTTCTTGAGAAGAGTAGAGGTTTTAGAGCGAAAGTTTGAGGTTTATCGATGAAAAACTATCGTGTTCTATCTTTTGACGGTGGTGGTATGAAAGGATTGTTTTCTGCATATTTCATGAAACAATTCTGCCAAGATGCAGGCATTCCGGGAAATAAAATCTATGAATATTTTGATATAATTACCGGCACTTCTATCGGCGGGATTCAAGCACTCGGATATGCAATAGGTCTTAGTCCCGATGATATGATTAATTTCTTTCTTAGCAATCAGAACCCTTTGGATTCAGGGGCGACTAACCCTAACAGTATATTCTATCCTGCCGTATCAACCATACAAAAAGTTAATACGCTACTTTACGGAGATCAAACTTTTTATACCAATACCGCTTTAAAAACTCAACTCAATACTGTCTTCGGCTCGCTTAGAATGTTTCAACTTAAGACTAATGTTTTAATAACTTCGGTTGAAGTATTTTTAACTAATATACCTGATGTCGGGAATGACGTATCAAATTATCGCCCTGTATTATTCTCTAATATGAAACTACCGGGTCTTGAGGGGCAAAATTATTTAGTGCAAGACGTAGCATTAACTACAAGTGCAGCACCTATTTATTTTCCGGCAGTGACTATACCGGAGGTTACTACTCCAAATGCAAGGTTTATCGATGGTGGAACATATCAAAATAACACCACTGCGCTTGGGTGGGCGTTATCTAATGTTCTTGCGTCATCGGTTAATCGTATTTGTGTTTTATCCGTAGGCACGGGTCTTGGTACAATAGGTTTATTTAACCCCGAGCCGGTGCCACCTCCTCCTGCTATTGTAGAATTGCAGAGGGAGTTTGGAGAATTTTTGCTATTAAAAGGTTATTCAGGAGAACACACTGATGAAATGTTAAGATCAATAATCCCGGATTTTAATAATGTATATCTTTTAATGGACCTCTTAAGTCTAGGGATTAGTGGACCACAGGAAGCTATCAATAGACAACTTGAGTGGATGTCTCTCTACGGTTCAAAAATTAATAATAAGGATTTATTTTATTTTAGGTTTCAGACGGCTTTTGATCCAACCGAGGATACGGAGCTTGACAGTACATCACGGGGGTTTTTAGATTATATGAAAGAAGCAGCCGAAGATCAATACGATAAGGATCGATTGAAAATATCGGCTTTTATACAAAAACTAAATTTTGCAAATTAACAAATTAAACAAGGAGAATAACATGTCTGATTTAGAAAGAATTACACATTTAGACGGTCTAATGATAGAAAGCCGGGCTTCAATCCGTGGTTCGTTTAATGTAAATAGTACATTAAATCCACCTACGGTAATTGATGACGTGCAGCGTAATACTATAATAAATACTAACGATAAAGCAGCTCCTATTAAAAAAGGCACGCTGGTTTACAATGAAGGGGCAAATTCAGTTCAAGCTTTCCAAGGAGATGCCGACGGTGCATGGGTATCACTCGGAGCAGGCGGCGGAGGCGGTGACGTTACTGGTCCTGTTAATTCCACGGATACGCACATAGTAACATTTAACGGGGATACCGGTAAAATTATTGCCGATTCGGGAGTGGCTCTAGCGAATATCGGTACTGTAACATCTGTGGGCGTAACTGCAGGAGGCGGTCTTACGACAAGCGTAAACGGCGGTGATCCAGTTATAGCAACCGGAACTTTAGGACTCGCTGTGCAAGCAGCCGCGCCTGGAACTTATGTATTCCTAGGTACTAAAGACGGGGGTGGTGCAACTCTTACTATGGTTGTTGACGATAAAGGCATTATTACTTCTATAACAGCAGCTTAAAATTAAGGGAATAATGTCAGATTTACCGATAACACAACTAAGCGGATTACAGATCAATAATACCGGACGCTATAGTAGGCTTAGCGTTCCGAGTATGACTACGACTCAAAGAGATGCGTTAATAGACATCACCGATGGCATAGTTATTTATAATATTGCGGATGCGGTATTTAATTTTCGTCAAAACGGTGCTTGGGTTACTTTAGGCGGTGGAGGAGGTGGTGGGGTTACGTCTGTTGCTTCGGGAGGAGCACTTACGACTGATCAAATAGGCAACAGACCTATTACGGGAGTCGGAACGATTTCTTTAGCGGCGAAAGATCCCGAACCTTCCGGGAATTTTATAGCGGCGACTATTACCGTTGATCAATACGGACTCATTACCGATGCAACCGAGAATATCAACCTTGTAGATGGCCCGTTAGAATCAGTAGATTCTAGGATTGCTATATTTGACGGAACAAGCGGCAAATTATTAAAAGATAGCGGAGTTCCTATTGCGCCCGCTCTTCAACGTTTGCAAGATAATCAAACGTTAAATACGACTTTATATCAAATCAGTAATTTAGGTGCGCTTCAGTTCGGTAATAGCACCGGCACCGGGGTTACGGGAGCAATACTCGTCGACAGTTTAACCCCGGTAACGTTTCATACGCAAGGCGTGGGAGTTAATGCGCAAGTCTGTTCGGTATTTAACGGAGAATTAGGCGGGGAGTCTACTAGCCCTTCGGCAATACTGGAACTTAACACTACTACCGGAGCATTATTGCTTTCAAGAGTAACTACGCTTCAGATGAACGCTTTGGATACACCGACACCTGGTATGATCGTCTATAATACCGATACGAGTGAGTTATACTTTTATACGAATAGTTGGAATCCTATTACAAGCGGAGGGGGAGGAGTTGTCGGACCTAGCACGAGCGTGCAGAATTCTATAGCCGTATGGGGAGATACTACAGGAAGTACTTTAAGCGGTTCTAAGGTAAGTATTACTCAATCTTCTTATTTTCCGGAAATAAATATTCACGGAGACGGAAATGCGGCTATTAATATTAGTTCCGGTAGCTGGAATTCAAGCCGGATTTCTTTAACTACACCTTTTGCGGATTCACCTTATATTCAATTAATTTATAACTATGCAAATGTACCAAGTCCCAAATGGCTTAAATTAACTTGTTCTCAAACCATGACGGATAACGTTACTCTTACCTTTCCGCCTGCGCTTCCTACAACTACGGATCAAGTTTTAACATCCGATATTAACGGTAATTTGTCTTGGGTTACTGTCGGTGCCGGTTTAACCGGTAGCTCGATTACGGGAGTAGAAGCAAAAACTTATAATTTTAATGCCACTTCCGCTGGTCATGTAACATCGATAAAGGTAGACGCACAAGGGCGTATTACCGATATCGCTGTATATGATTGATTTTTATTAACAATTAAAATAAGAAAATTTATGTCAAATTCTAACGGTATTAAATGAATTATCAAGAACTAGTTACTCAAATTCAAGCCTATGCTAATAGGCCTGCATTGGATATCAGGTTTACTGCCGCAATTCCTTATTTTATCGCTTTAGGGCAACAACGTATTTGGCGGGAGGCAAAAGATATAGGGTTTGAGAAAGTTACGCAAGGCGGTAAATTTACGAGTGGAAGTGCAATATTAGCAAAACCAGCCGATTGGAATAAGACTATTTCATTGATATACGGTAGTACGGAAAGTGCCTTTGCAAATACCGTGACTTTGTATTTACGGACTTATGAGTTTTGTAGGAGTTATTGGCCAAATGCAAATAATAGTTCCGGAGACAATCCGCCTTTGTTTTATGCCGATCATCAAAAAGAGTTAGATAGTGATAAAGGAACTGCTTATGACGGGTTTTTTATATCTCCGACACCTGATAAAGATTATGCCTATCAATTAGTATATTTAAGGAATCCTAATCTTATAACCGCAGAAAATAACGAGAACTTTTTAACTCGGAGATATCCCGATTTATTATTTTATGCCTGCTTTTTAGAGGCCTTATCATACTTAAAGGACGATGAGCGCATCCCGGTATTTGAATCATTATATAATCGAGCATTACAAAGTCTTAACAATGAGACCAAAGAGCGATATACCGATAGAACAAGTAAACGAGACAAGGATTAGGTTATGACAGGCAGTGTACTTTATGCGCTTGAAAATAAAGAGTAAATATGGCAGCAGATCAAATATTTCCTATAGTTTTTAAACCTGGAATACTCCGAGATAGGCCACCGTTTCAAGGGGAGTATTGCACGGACGGACAATGGGTAAGATTCTACGGCGGTATGCCAAAGAAAATAGGCGGAATGCTTGGAATAAAAAGTTCGGTAAATAGGTACGTCACTAATAGTATATATAAATTTAATACTAGAGAAAATGAATATATCGTACTATACGGATACAATGACATTTTTGATCCTGATCATCCGAACGATCAGTCATCGGTATATAAATATGTAATAAGCAATAATGCTATTGTAGGACAGCGAGTTAATTACAACAATCTTACTTCTCCCGGCAAGTTATTATGGCAATTTATTCCTGTTATTAAATCTACAAATGCTATTGCCGAACAACAACAGATAGTTTGTTTCGGTAGTAATAATCTTGACAATATTTTAGACGATACTGCTCCTTATATACGATATATACCTTTAAACAACGCTAATCCCGCCGTAGGTCCGGCTAAAGACTTTACTAGTACTCCTGAGGACACAAACGGTGGCATGGTCTTTATTAATCCTTATTTGTTTGCTTACGGTAATAACGGATTAGTTCGGTGGAGTAAATTAAATGATCCTTTTGATTTTAGCGGCGAGAAGACATCTATAAACATTTCGACCGATAAAGTTATTTTTGGAGCTAAAGTTCGAGGCGGTAATTCCCCGACATTGCTTTTTTGGACGCTTTCATCGGTAATAAAACTATCCAATAGTGTTACAGGAGAAAGCGATGAGTTAAAGATGACGAAGGATGTGATAACGAATGATAGTTCAATTCTATCATCAAGATGCGTGGTTGAATATGACGGGGTATTTTATTGGCCAGGTACCGGAAGATTCTTTATTTACAACGGTATAGTTAATCCGCTGGAAAATAATATCAATCGTAATTATTTCTTTGATAATATCGATATGAATAAACGCCAATTAGTATTTGGCATAAAAAATGTTGCCAAGGATGAGATTTGGTGGTTTTACCCAGAAAGAGGACAAGACGCAGAGGTCGGATGCACTCATGCTATCATATATAATGTTATAGAGAATAGTTGGTATGATACTTCAATTACCAGAGATTGCGGCTTTTGGGATAATGTTACGGGGAATATGTATACGTCCGGTAGATCGCTGACTAATCCTTTGAATACGGATAAGTACTTATTTAAGCATGAAGTTGAAACTAATGAGGTAATTTTAGCTCCTCCCGTTATACAACGTATTTTAGGCGGTACGCCTTCATCTAACAATGGAACTAGTAATGATAATGCTGGGGGAGGTTATCCACAAAACGCATTTACAGAGCCGCCTTCGGTTCGATCAGTTTACACGCAGCATGCAAATACTAATTTAATGTATGATTATGGAATGGGTAATTTGCAAACTATTGCACAAATACAAATAACAAACGCTAACGTTGATCTAAAACAAAATTATAGATGTATTATTCAATCCTCTGTAGACCTTGTGAATTGGACTCAATTGGTAAACAGTGCTCAAAATTTCAATCCCAGGGGCACTTTAGTATTTGATATTATTAACCCGCAGCCAGCACGTGCATATAGACTATTAGCAGATCCAAATATCTATGTGAATTTTATAATGGCATTTGGTTTAAACGGAATAGTAGATCAACCGCAAATTAATACGGTAATACCTTCGTCTTTTACCACTCCCACTATATCCTTTGCCTCATTTAATCCTTTAAAACAATTAACCGGTATAGATAGATGGATGGAAGTTAAAAAAATAGAACCTGATTTTAGAATGGGTAAGCAAGAAGATACAATGAGCGTTGTTATTAATACTAAAGAATACGCACAAAGTCCTACTATTTCAAGTGAAGAGATAGTTTTTAGCGGAGCGACTCCAAAGATTGATTATTACTATCAAGGAAGACAACTAACTTTTACTTTTGCGTCCGTCAATTATTTTGAAATGGGGCATGTAATGATAACGGTCAATCTAGGTGACGGGCAATGATAACAGTATATCCTAAGCATATTAGTTTAAAATATTGGGCAGCCACATTATTGATGGATTATAGTAACGAACCTCTGCCTATTTTGAAGGACGAAAAACAATGGACAAAATGGGCTAAAATAGTTGCCGGTACCGGTTCTTTTTTAAATGCCGGAGTTCCTAGTCCTTTAAAAACAAAAAAAGATGAATCACTATATAAAGATTGGGAAGAATGGGCATTTGTAGTGTATAATATAATGAATTCAAGAACTAATTAAATCGAAAAAAGAAATGTTTAATCCATATAATAATCCTTATAATCAGTTTGGGTCGGCGCAGTCTCAAAATACTGACTTTAATCCGCAGCTTACCGATAACTTTGCTCAAAATGACAAGCAGCCGTATATAGAGGGCGTAAATCAAGGACAAGTCGGAAATCCTATGCTTGGGACTATAAGCGAAGGTAGTTTATATCCGATACAGAGTTCTACCGATACGCCGTATCTTAATAATACGGGTTATAGTATTGCACAGAACCAACAATACGCAAACGGCGGTCGTGTAATTGATTCTTCACAAAACGATCTAGCAAATAATGTTAAGAGTAGACTTAACGTTCTAGGATTAAGTCAATTAATGCGTAATAACGTTAGTAATAATAACGTACAGGGGTTTGCGTCATATGCAGAAGGCGGTCATGTCGATAGTTTGCAAAGTACTAACCCTGAATTTGAAGAAGAAGTATTTTATGAAACACCAATGGATGAAATGCCACTGGTTGATGCTTCACAGTTTGATACAGATATGGAACAATCCGAAGAATATAAACTATTGCCTAGCTTAGCGGAAATAATTAGGCAACAAGGAGAAGGAGAGGATACTATTCTTGCTCATATAAATCCGATAGAAGCGGCAGTTTTAAAAAGTATGGGAGGGAGCGGAACTATTAATCCTAAAACAGGCTTACCTCAATTTGGACTTTTTAGTAATCCTAAGAAATGGTTTAAAAGTGTAGTAGGACCCGCTGCCGGAGTGGTACTCGGTAATATGATATTACCCGGACTTGGTGGTATAATCGGTGGTGCGCTTGGTGGTGCTGCCGGCTCGTCTGTAAGAGGGCGCAAAGATCATTTACAATCAGCACTTAGAGGTGGGCTAATGGGAACAATAGCACCAACTGCTGCCGGTTTACTCGGCTCAGGCGCAAGTAGTATGGGAGCAACCGGAGCTGGTAATTATTTGACTAATTACGGCACTAGAAATGCTATATTACCTTCTCTTGGAATGGGCAATAGTGCCGGTAGCAGTAGTATTCCCGGTGTACAAACAGGAGAAAGTGCCGCATCTACGGTAGGTAGAGAAGCCGGTAAAAAAATAGCTGAGGAAGAAGCTAAAAAAGGGTTTTTGGATAGTTTAGTAGGTAATAGTAAAGATTTCTTTACACACCCGTCTAACATTATGAGTACTGCCGTTTTAGCAAATCAGTTAATACCGCAAAAAGAAAAAAAAGTAAAAGAGACGACCCCTGAAGAAATTGCTGCTAACGAAAAACGCTATAGAAATGCATCAAGGCTTTCACAAGCAGAACTTGAAGCAGAGGCAGCTTATACTCTAGCCCAAAGAGAAGCAAAACGCAGAGCTAGAAGTAATCTCTATGGTAATGAAACATCAAATATGACTCCACTGTATCGAAAAGTGAATAGCCCGGAAGAATACCAAAACACAAGAAGATGGTTAGAGTATTACGACAACCCTGAATTTACGGGTAATCAGGTTCGTATGAAAGAGGGCGGTGTTTATCACCCGACAACGGCTTATGAAATAGAAGAAATATTGCAAAGCACTAATGGATATCCAATGGGAATTATCGGTTATTTAAATGGCTATAGCGGCGGTCAGGATGATGATATCAATGCTAAACTGTCGGATGGTGAATATGTCATTGATGCAAGTACGGTTTCAGATTTGGGTGACGGTAATAATGCTAACGGGGCAAAAAAGTTAGATCAAATGAGACGTAATATAAGAGAGCATAAAAGAGGTGGAAGCATTAAAATGCCGCCGAAGGCAAAATCATTGTTAAGTTATATGAGGGGCTGATATGAGTCGATTTGATCAAATGAGTCCTGTAGAGCAACATGCTTATAGGAACTATAATACTGAGAACGACTATTTAACTGAACATGAGCGTTTATTAAAGGAACATTTTGCAGGATCGAACTCAGGTTATGGGCATCGAGGCGGAACGCTACCTTGGCGAGCTACCGATCAAGAAAGGGCATCTTATTGGAATACTAAAGAACAACCTGCTCGGGAATCAGCGGATATTTCGGAAGAACTAAAGAAATTGCTGGCTAGAAATAGAGGTCGACTAGCCGGTAGCAATTATCCTGCATATCAGGGCAGAACAACCGTTC
>Ga0209702_10003796_pt1 | contig 23202 bp, 24 predicted proteins | sample FRY01_FD_187210 | JGI IMG/M metagenome (GOLD analysis project Ga0209702, IMG submission 187210) | Freshwater microbial communities from Lake Fryxell liftoff mats and glacier meltwater in Antarctica - FRY-01 (SPAdes) (version 2) | ecosystem: Environmental > Aquatic > Freshwater > Ice > Glacier... | reverse complement strand
TAACAACCAAGCCTACTTATTTGATTCCAATACCATTTCTGTATAGCCATTATCATCCTTATAAATTATGTATTGATTTTTACCATCCCAATAATACCCAACTATTTCTTTATTTTTCATTTTTTAAACTTTCTATTTCAAGTTCGCAGTAATGAATAATTTTTCTAATATCTTCAATACCGTTTTTATTTTTGTAACGTATTACATATTTAATAACATTACCTTGAAAAAATGACAAATTGTTTTTCGTTATAAAGGTGTAAGGCTGTATTGCATGTTTTTTATAATGATCCCCTCCTTCTTGTCTCGATGTTGGAAACAATCTTTCTATGTCTTCTTTAGTCGTCATAATGAATAACCCTTTCTTTGTAAATTAGATGCTGCTACCATATCTTCTCCTTTCATGTATATCTAATATTTTATAACAATCATCTATGGTGATTGCTCCTTTTCTTTTATTAAACTCCCAGGTACAAAAAACAATATTAGCTTCTGAATATGGTCTGGATGCGTCTAATCTGTCTACTGAAACATTAGTTGGAGTTGTGCCATTATTCCGTCCTTCTCCTCTGTTCTTTTTCATAGTCATTTCTTCCCCTGTAAAAATACAATAAGGGCCCCCTAAAGCTTGACACTGCTTGTGCCATAGCTCAATTAAACTATGTCTGTCTTCAATTTCCAGTACATGTATTTTTCTTCCTATACGTTTATATTTAGTTTTACCGCAACGTTGTCGTAACGAATTAAATAACTCAGTGAAGTATCCTCTTTCTGTAGAAAAATACCTTTGATTTACTTTAATTTTTTTTGATTTTAATTTACAGGGCATCTGCAGCCTCCAGGTAACTGTTATAAATTCTAGCTAATGGAAAAGAATATCTATGGGTGGTTCCTAACAAAAATAAATTCTTCTTAGACCGAGAAGCTCCTGTATACCACACTCTAAGCTCATTGGATTTATCATCGGTTATTTTTTCGTCAAAATTAGTTGGATAGTTAGTTTGTGCAAATAAAACCACGTTTTCAGCTTCCCCTCCTTTAACTTGATGAATAGTATCTATAATGATGTTTGCTTTAGTAGTCAAATCAATACCCATCTTTTGAACTTGTAGAAAATACCTTTTCTGTCTATCATTAAACTTACGGTTTAACGCATCCCACCAAGGTTCTTTTTTCTTCTTCGTGGATAGACCTCCCACTACCTGTAATGTTTCAAAAGTCATCTCATAAGCTGGATCTATATCTAACCACGCTTTAGATTCTATTTTTCTATAGCCGTGCGTAATTTCTTCAATAAAATTATACATAATTTCCACTTTATCTTTAGTAAGAGTTCCTCCCCCCATTAAATCTTCCCAGTAACGAACAGCGTTCCATTGATTAATATCAAAAGATTTTTTCCCTTTTTGATTTTGGAAATACAAACCCTGTTTTCTGGCTTCTCCTTCTAAAACTTTAACTGCATCCCTTACCCTGGCGAGTAAAAACCATTTCCCTGTAAATAAACTAAAGGGTAATTCTGAAAAATTTTTAAACATTAAAATGTTCCCCTTATTTTTATTAAAAGGTACAAATTCTTTTTCTTTTTTATTTCTAATCTTGTTTTGTAACAATTTGCAAAAAGTAAAAATATCTTTATTTAACCTGTGGGAGTATTTTAAAACCACGTCTTTCCCTGGAAAGTTTTGAAATGATTTAACGTCCGCACCATTCCATTCATAGATGGCCTGGTCATCGTCTCCTGCTAAGTAGATTCTTTTTGCCTTCTCTCCCAACTTGTAGACAAATTTCCATTGTAGCGGAGTTAAGTCCTGGGCTTCGTCTATAATCATTAAATCAAAAGACGGGGCTACGCCTTCTTCAATAAATTGTTTTAACATATCTGTGAAATCTACTCGGTGTCTTGCCTTAAACTCTTCATACAAACGTATAATGTTAACAAACTTATCGTACCCTATCCTTTTAACTTTCTCCCTACGGTAAACACTAATAGGATCCTCCATCATGTTTCTAGCTTTATCATAAATACGCAAGGCCCAATTTTTCCTAACCCTGTGTCCATCGTAAGTATCATCAAAGTCTAAAGATATGATTCCCATAGAGGTATTAAATTCTTTTATATCTACGTCTTCATCTAGTACTGGAATGGTGGAAAACTGCTGCCTGCAAAAACTATGAATGGTTCTAAAGTTATGTAAATCTTGATCTTGTAAATTAGGGAACTTACTTCTAGCTCGTTCTATACCTTCATTGATTGCTTTTTTAGTAAAAGAAAAATAAGCAATTTTATGGGGAGAAACTCCTCGTCCTATATATTTTTCTATTCTATTTAATAAGGTAGTTGTTTTACCTGTCCCTGGAGGCCCGAATAGTTTTATTGTTTTAAAACGGAATGGACTCATCGTTTTTCTTAAAGGTCACAGAGCGATTTTTAATTTCGATCTTAGTTGGTTTGTTTACTTTCCACATACGGGATTTATTCTTAATCACATTTTTTGCCCCGCCATTTCTTAAATAATGAATTAATTCATTTCTTTTTTTATTTTGTCTATTTTTAACCATAAATTCCATGAAGGTTTCTAACTTAAAGTACACACTGTCTTCTTCTATAAATATATATCCTGCTTCAATCTGAGATATATCATCCCCAGGTTCTTCATCTTGAATAAATTTTCTAATATAGTACTCATATTCAGCTACCTTAGAATCGGTTGCATCTTCAATAACGATTTGCACGTCTTTTAATTTACGTAAAAATAGTTTAAAATCTTTAGGCTTTAACGTATCCCAAACGGTATCCGCTTGGTCAAATAAGGACCTAGCAAATAATTGTTGTTGGGTAATGTCTACTCCTGTTAAAGTGATTTGCTTTCCTTCCATAGTTAAATAATAAATAGGAGGATCTGTGTCCAACTTTTCAAAACTCTCTACACTTGGTTGATATTGTTCAGGCCCAATACCAAATTTTCTTTGTCTACATAATTCTTTATTACAATACTTTTTAGCAATCGGGGTTTCGCACTGATAGAAATAATTTTGGTCTTTAATCCCATTAATAATCTCCTCTAACTCCGAATCTCTATCAATAGGTGGTTTACATATTTCTTTATTCTTCGAATATACTTCTTGTCTTAAAGTTTTAGGATTTTTTAAATGCTCCATCACCGCAATATTAAACATTGCATTGTTTCTTTGACCTTCTCCAACGCCTTCTTTAATAAAACTTTGCACGCAAGGCGGATATTGATTCCACATATCATTATCTTCATTACGTGGCTTCGCCACAGTTATTTTATTAAATTGCTCTGGAGTTATTCGTAAGGGCTCTACGAACTCAAATAATTCTTCTAATGACAATGATTCATTATTATCATTCACTCCGTAGCGAGTGAAAAATTTATTAGCACAGTTTTGATAGGGAATATTTAAACACTTACCTGTCCTGTATTCATTTTTTTGTGGATCCCATTTAATTTCATCTTCGGCTGGAAACTTATCTGCTCCTTCTCCTCCGCATCCTAAATCTGCTGCAAGTTCATGAATTTTTGCTCGCATGTCTGCTGCAAGAACAGAACCTTTAATATGTAACACTAAATGTAAGCCTCCTGTTTTAGATCGGTAAGGCATTAAGGGATATTTATTATCTCTTACTTTTTTAATGAGGGGCCTGGGGTCTTTGTTATAAATAATATTATCTACATCAATGCAACCCCAGGAACAGGTCTTATCCCTACGAGTAGGAATAAGACCAATGCTGATTTCTCCACTGAAATGTTTTTCAATGACCTCATCAGTCACTGATTCTCGGATCCGAGTGTATTTACCTTCGGCTTTACCATCACGGTCCCTCTGTCCTTGAAGTTCAAAGGTGTAATAGTTCTCTCGTTGGCAATCAAACAGATCTAAGAATCGAGTAGCAGTCATTAAAAAGGAGTAGCTTCAGTACCTTGCAAACCCTTAGTTGTTACACTAGGGATTTCCTTTTTATCAACCGTTTTCTCATCAGCGTAGTTCACACCTTTGTTCTGCGAAACAGATAATCTAAACTCTACAGATCTGTTAATTGCAGTCATAGGAGCAACTCCAGTGAAGTTTATAACCCAGCCGTACCAAGTACCTTTAGAGTTTTTTTCTAAAGTCGAGCCAAGGGTATAAATTTGTGCATGATTCGGAAGTTGCTTACGGACACCCTCTATATCTTGAAATTGAGATAATTGCATGGTGTTCCATCGTTGCGACTTCTTCATTTGGGTTCTAGACATTAGAATAAGTCCACTGTCCAAAACATTATTATTATCATCTAAACGAACTACGAAATGATGTGCAGTTCTTTCAATGTAATTACCATTTTCCAAACGGTCTTTTCCTTTATCGTCCTTCTGTGTATTCTTAAGAACGTTTGCGGATATGTCATGGATAGAAACAGGTCTATTAGAACCTTCTCCTCTTTCAGACCACTCTACATCTGCCAAGTAAAAGAAACTTGGGATTACTTTAATGTTTTCATACACCTCTCTTATAGCGGTATTGAAAAGCATTCCAGGTTTTGCTTTTTCTACGTAGTTAGCACTTCCTGGTTCAAGTATGTCGGATTGTTTAGACACCAATTTAAAATATGGCATCGAGACAGCATTGCTGTCAATGTTATCAAACGAATTTACCATTAGTTTATCAAGATCGGCACTCGATAAAGATAATTCGTTTGTTGTTTTTACTGTTGGTGTTTTACTCATTTTTTTTCTCCTTTTATTTGAGTTTCATCCTGAATAAACAATCCAAATAAATGTTCAGGGAAGTTTATTCCTTTTTCAACTTGTTCTTTACAGAACGCTGAAAGAGTCTTCCAGTGAACATTTTCTTTTTTGTTCAACACGATGTCATGAAGTTCTTCATTTCCACGAATTAGTTTTTCTAAAGCTATTGCTTTAGCGTCCTCACCCTTGGTGAATGGAATACTAATTTCATTTCTAATTAGATCTTCATGATTATTTATTCTCAACCATTCCATCGCAGCTGACCTATTGTCATCTGAAATATGGGGTCGATATTTTTTTTGGACTTTGACAGTGGAACCGTCATCAAGTGTAAATGATCTGATGCCTAACTCGGTCATTATATTTGGTATTACAAGACCAGACATATGTTCTTCATCTTTCATCCTATCATCTAGTGTCTTTTGAAGATTTCCAATCTCGTCTCGGATTGATAATAACTTCTGACACAGTTTACTTAATTCGGCCAAACCGCGTCCATCTATATTGATGTTAGACATGTTTGCCTCCTTATTAAGTTGACATATATAGATCTAAGTAATATATGTCAATCTTAATATTTTATTATTTCATGGGATACAAAAAATATATTTTTAAAACACAGCCCTACGCTCATCAACAAGAAGCGTTACAAAAATCTTTTGATAAGCCTTATTATGGTTTGTTTATGGAAATGGGTACAGGTAAAACTAAAGTTTTACTAGATACAGTAGGTATTCTACATCATAACCACAAGATAGAGGGTGTTTTAATTATCGCTCCTAAATCGGTATACACGGTATGGGTGAAAAATGAGATACCCACGCATTACCCTTTTGTAGAGGAAAGTGACATTATTAGTTGGTCTAATGCAACCACCATTAAAAATAGATTAGCCCAGGAACGATTATTTACTCGTAATGGTAAATTTAAAATCTTTGTTATGAATGTGGAAGCGTTATCTAGAGGTAATGGTTTTGCAACAGCTAAAGAATTTCTTAATAAATTCAAGTGCTTAATGGCTATTGATGAGTCCAGTAAGATTAAAAATCCAGGTGCAGATAGGACCAAAAACATTTTAAAGTTAAAAGATTTGGCTCCATACAGAAGAATTTTAACAGGTACTCCCGTAACCAACAGCCCTTTAGATGTGTACACTCAATTAGAATTTTTAGATAAAAGTATTTTAGGACATAGTTCTTACTACACCTTTCGTAATCGTTATTGTGTATTTCACGAAAGTATTATTAATGGAAAAATTGTTAAATTTCCAAAATATTTTACTAACTTAAAAGAACTAGAAGAAAAAGTTAAAACACATTCCTTCCGTGTAACCAAGGAGGAGTGTTTGGATTTACCTGAAAAAATTTATCAACAAAGATTCTGTGAGTTAGGTAAAAAACAAAAAAAAGTTTATGACGATTTAAAAATGCATGCGCTCGCTATTTTAGAAGACGACAGTATAAGTTTTCAAAACAAACTAACAGAAATCTTAAGACTACATCAAGTTGCGAATGGTTTTGTCATGAAGGATAGTGGTGAGATAGAAGAATTTGATGACAATGAAAAAATTAAACTACTACTGGAGACACTCGATGAAACACAAGGAAAAGTTATTATTTGGGCTTGTTATACACATAATATTCGTAAAATTGCTGACACTCTTCGTTCTACTTATGGTACTGACTCTACTGTAACTTTTTATGGTGGAGACTCTAATGAGTCTAGAACAGAAGCTAGAGAGTCTTTTCAAAAAAACCCTAAAACAAGATTTTTTGTAGGTAACACTGCAAGTGGTGGAATGGGATTAACTTTAACTTCTTCCCATACTATGATTTACTTTAATAATAATTATTCATATGAGCAAAGAGAACAATCAGAAGCACGTATTCACAGAATTTCACAAACCAATAAATGTACTTATATAGACTTAATATGTAAGGACACTATTGATGAAAAAGTAATAAGTATACTCAAGGATAAAATTAAACTCTCTGCTAAAATTTTAGGGGAAAAAGCTCGTGAATGGCTTTAAGAGTTAGGATTGTTTTTATTAACCTGTAACACTGGTTTCACAGGCTCTAGGGCAGGTCTGTTTTTATAATATTGTTCTACTTTTCCCATCCATAGTTTTTTATATTTTTCATAATTAAATTTATTTAATTCAAATTCTTTATATTCTAATTTTGGAGTTACCATAAATATTTTACCCTGTTCTATTAATCCATAATTTTCTGTGTGGGCCATAGAGTAGGCAACTAACTGACAAAAATAATCATCAATCCATTTTTCTTCTTTCATTCTATTTGCTTGTTTAAAATCGCCAATGGTTAGTTGGTTTTCGTACAAACAAACTAAATCTGTGGTTCCTGCCCATAACGTTTTGTAATTAAGAGAAATTTCACTTCCGTAAACGGTATTTAAGCCACTCATGTTAGTGATGACAGTTTTTGCCATTCTAGCCGCCTCAGAGCTATCTGGAGAGCTAAGTGATGTTTCTGAGCCTAATAGTCGTTGTTCTATCAAAGCATGCATTTCTGAGCCTCTATCGGAAGCCTTTTTAACAATTTTAGCAGCTTCTTCTTTACCTACTCTATTAATCCACGCTTGTATCCCCTTCATATCTTTAGTAGCTGAAAGTATAGTAGTTACGGACGGAATCTGTACTTCATTAACAGAGTACATTCTTTCTCCATTTATTTGAGACCTGGAATAAGGCTGATACAAATATTTGTTTAAATCAGTTGCCCAAGAAAATTTATAAGTATCTCCCATAGGAGATGTTTTAGCTTATTTGAACGCGAAGTAAAGCAATAATTAACCCAATTAAAGAAGTAATAATCATGCTTGAGGCCCACATCATTCTAGACTCTAATCTTTTAATTTGAGCACACATTTTATTCATTTGATCCTGCGTTTGTTTCTGCATTATTCTACAAAGTTTTTCATGGTCATCTATTCTCTGATGGGCTAACGCCGTTTTGGTTGAGTTGTTATATCCGTTTTTTGTTTTAGACATTCTGACTACCTGCTATAGCGGAACCAAGTTTATCTAACGGAAATAAACTATCATATACCGCTTGGGTTTGAGCTGGAATATTTGCCTGTGCCTGGGCTGACGCTTGCTTTACGCTTTCAGGTACATCTATGGCTGAAGGGTTTTCTAAAAAACCTTGAAGTTGTGGAGGTATCTCCTGAGTGTTTTGTTGATCGGATAAACCATCTAAAATATCCGCTCTAGTGTTTGCTACTTGGAGTCCATTATCGTAATTTTTGAAATCGTATCTTTGTAATCCAGATAGTTCTCTTAGTTTTTTTAGATCGGGATTAAATCGTTCTTTTACGTCCCTAGGAATTGATTGATATAACCCTTCTTCTGTAGGAACTCTTTGAACCGATCCAGGGGATTGTAAATATTCAATAATCATTTTTTCAGGAATGTTACCTGGAGATATTACTGGAGCGTCTGGATCATCTGCAGTAAGGTAATTAAATACATCCGCAAAGGCTGCTTGCCTTGAAGGTTGTATTGCTTTTCTTATATTATCATCTAGTCGTTGTCCTGTAGTATATAGATCTACCCATTTTTGAGCTATTTTAGGAGAGTTAAATGCTCTTCCACCAGTTTTTAATATTAAAGCAGTCATTACCACCCCTAATAAACCTCCACTTGCACTACCCATTAATAAACCTCCAGTTAGTCCTCCCCCTAATCCTAATCCTAAAATAATAGAACGAGTAACAAAAGCGGAAGCATCTCCTACGGGGGTTAAACTGTTTGCTTTTAAAGCCCCTATAATAGTTTCAATATTGTCCACATGTTTTTCCGCCCCTTTAGCATTTAATCCTCTAGCTATTTTAAAGCCCTCCAGTAATTGTTCTCTACCTGCTTTATTTCCAGCAGACAAACCTATATCACTGGCAAATTTATCGAATCTAAATTCTTGAAATCCCGACAATCTTAATTGAAGTTCTTCGAGTTCTTCCTTCGCAGCTTTTCTCTCTTCTTTAGATATAATTTTTCCACCCACCTGAGCCAATCTTGACTTCTCCGCAAGGGCCACAGCGTCTTGTGTTAAAGGTTTCGCCGCTCCCCCTTGGACAGCTACTTCTTTTGCTACAAACACTTTTTGCGTAATAGGTAGGTCATCTTTAATAGCCTGCCTAATAACATCCATGTTTATAGCTTTTTTTTCATATTTAATCTTATCTACAAACTGGGAACTTACTTTCCCCATTGGCATGTCTGCTTCCATTAACTCCGTAACCGATCTGTTAAAAGAAGGACTATTATCATTTAATATTCTAATGACATCAGTTACATCTCCTCCTTGGGCCATAAAGGGTTCAGCAAGTTCGGCTCCAGCTGCAGTTCCACTTACTTTTCTAACAATAGCATTTTTATTAAAAGCATCAAAAAACTGTCTATACATTAACAAACCCATGGTGTACTGGGCTCTTTCTTGAACTTCTTTAGGAAAATATTTAGCTCCTCCTAATAACTCATATAATTCTTTCACCGCTGATGCGTTTCCTGTAGTAGGATTAAAAGCTGCTTTAAACAGTTGGTTCATCCCCTGCACATCTGTTATAGATTGCTTTCCAGGCATATTTAACGTTTGTTTCACCGTTAATGCATTGGAGTCCATTTTTTTTACAATAGAGGCCATTTTAGAGTTGTGATAAAAATTAACAGACTGTGAAAAAGTCAAATTTGCATTTGCATATTGTTGGTTTGCCATTTTTATTTTAGATTGAAATTCATTTAAAAAACTTTGAGCTTCTTTATCCCCTAAATTTTCTTTAACAAAATTATGCATTCTGCCTAATTTAGGATTAGTTTCTAATAATTGATTTGCGTTTGGATTTTTAACCACACCATTAAAATCTTTTTCAAAAGCTTCTAAAATCTGGTGCACCTTACCTTGAACATTAGCACTAGCAGTTTGAAAGGTGTTGATATAATTTTGATTCCAATCTCTTCTTAATTTAAAGAATTGGTTAGGAGTTAGATAATCTCCCCCATTTATTACTTTAAACTCATCTAATCTATCTCCAATTTCTCTTACAAATTGATTTAAAGGATCAAAATCAGCACTTCGCAATCCTCTTGCTTGCATTCTTCCTTGAACATTAACACTGGTTCCTTGACTAATATCTTGGATAATTCTATTAGAAGTGTCCCTTAAATTTTTAGAATAAACAAAAGGTATCTCCATACCTTCGGGAAAGACCGCTCTAATATAGTCTTCATCGCCCCGAGCAGGTAACCCTTGTGCTAAATCTTGATTTCTTTGTTTATCTATAATTTTATTCATGTACTTGTCCATAGTGCCTGAAATTTCATTAAGTTGTTTTTCAGACGCTTTATATAAAGCACCATAAACATTTCCTGATTTCACGTAAGTATCTCTAGCTGTGGTATTAACTGCATTTGCTAAAATTTCTGTGTGGAGTAAAGGAACATTAAGTGCATTTTTTAAATTAGACTCTAGTCCCACTAAAGCAGCAGCTGTAAATTTTGATTGAAACTTTAAAGGTTCCCCCGCCGCTGCAGGTAGCACCGCTAGAATTCTATTCATGTTTTTAAATAGACCAGAAGCTCCCCCCGTTCCTTCTGCTATCATTACAGGGTTCACAGGTAACCCTTGCTCTAATATTTTTTCATTTAATTTAGACTGTTGGACTGGATTTAATCTAAAAAACTTTGCAGAGGCTGTGCCCAAACCTTTTAAAGTCCCGAATAATCCAAACGCTCCCGCATTCCACATTAAAGCTGTTTTTGCATTATCAATAGCATGGTAGGTTGTTTTTTCTAATCCACTCATTTTGCTATACTGGTTTTGATCTATTTTAGAAATATCGCTGTTAGCGCCTGCTACAAATTTTGCTGGAAAATTAATCATATCATAAGTCACAGAACCAGCTCCTGCCGCAACGGCTCCTAACGCTTGAGATTTTAATTCTGTTTTTAAAGCCTGAGAAGCAACTACTTTAGGAAGTACCCCTGCCCCGATAGTGCCTGCAAACCCGTCTAATACTTTTGCAGTATTTGTAAATAATTTTAAATTTCTTAAATAAGGTAATTTAGTTAAAAGATTAGACACTCCTTTAAAAGTATTCTTTCCAGCAGTCCTTTGTATTTCAGGTACATACGAAACACCTTTTCCCTTAAGCGCCATTTCTCTAGCTTCTATGGCTAATTTTTTGCCATCCATAATATATGGCGTAAAAGAACCAAGAATATCTCCTGCAGCAACTAACGTTCCTCGTCTTACTCCTAAGCTTAAAGCTGAAGTAGGGGTTAAAGGAGCTAGTTTTTCTCTGACATCTTTTGCTATTTCTTGTCTTGCAACATTTCTTTCGGCATCCATTTCCGAAACAGACTGATAACCTGTAAGTTTTTTATCTTTAAAAGCTAAGTCTAAAGCTCTTCTTTGGTCTCGATTTAATTGTCCAGGATCAATTAATTTATTATCTAATCTTGATTGTATATCTTGAAAATTAACCTGACCCGTGTCTTTTTGTTTTTCAGCCATTATATACCTTTCAAGGCTCCATAAGGGTCCGTCGGTTTTCCTGATACTTGTTCTTTAGATTTTTCATCTTGCTTAAGCAAGTATTGTTGAACAGGAGTTAAGTTTCTGTATTTACTTAAAATATAATCTTTAGAACCACCGTTTCTTACATAAGTACCAGCGTTTCTTTTAAATTGAGCATTTAAATCTTTTTCAATTGCTTGATAGTTTCTTTTTATTTGTTCTGGGTTATCTAATAAATCAAATATTCTTGTTCTTTGAGCCGCACTTTCAATATCTTTAACCGTTAACCTATCTGTTCCTTTATTTGAATTAGCAATAACGTATTTCATACGTTGTTCAATTAATCTTAATTGTGCTCTTGCTATTCTTTGTTGATCTCCAGATTCCAACGCTTCAGAGAATTTTTGAGAAACTTCAGCATCTTCTTTTTGAAATTTAGATAAAAGTTTTTCAGCATCCTTTATTCTGTCTTTTAAAGAATCATCGGATAAAGGAGCGTCGCTTGGATTTACATTCATAATTTGTTCAGAAATATCATTAAAAGATTTAACTTTAAATTCGTCAATAGACCCAAAAGAGGACATAAAACCTTTTCCAGCCCCTATGAAAGCATCTGTTATTTCTCTAACACGTCCTTCAGGGCCAATAGTTGCTAAAGGAGCCGCTTGAACAATTTGAGTAAACTCAATACCTCTAGACAAATCTCCTAACTGTCTAAACGCAACTTGTTTATTTTTTTCATCTGCTTTTTCAGGAGTACCATTTCCTGTATATTCTGTTAACACTTCTCCTTGTTCTGTTTGTACAGAATCTAAATAAGTTCCTGTGTCTTTATTCACTGGAACATACCTACCTGTTTCAGGAAATAAATCATCCCCTAGATTAGATTCTACTAAAAATTGTCTTTTAGAGTCTGCTTTAAGACCTACATTTTTTCTTCTATCAGCTCTGTCTTTAATTAATTGGATAGCTAAATTTTGATCAAACTCTGCTTGTTGATTAGCTAAAACTAAAGCAGTATCTACCGTAGGGCCTAACGCTTGTCCCGCTACGTCCATCAATCCCGAAACTCCTCTATCTCTTGATTTTCCAGTTAATAATCCAGAAGCTAATTTTAATAAAATTAAATTAGTCATGTCTCCATTATTAGTACTACCTTGAATTTGTCGTTTTAAATTAGAAAATTCTCTTTTAAATGAATCGTCTCCAGATCCTTCAGCCTCCGTAACTTGTTTTTTGGCTTTTTCCATTTGATTCGCCATGGTAACTGCCAAATCGTCTTTTTCCTCAGGGTTCATTTTAGAAGTATCTAATGTAGGTTCTGTTACACCAATCATATTATCCTTCACCGTTTTCTCTATTGGAATTATAGGTCCTCCTTTTGAATCGGAACCTTTTGGAGCAGGTTGTGGTTGTTGAGTTTTAGCAAATTCGCTAATGCCTAAAGTATCATATACAGCTTTTTTTTGTTTATCTGTAATTTTAAAACCTTGAACTGTTTTAATAACTTCGTTTACATCAGGTGTTTTCCCTAATTCATTTAATTTTTTCTCTAATGCAGTTAAAGTTTCTTCAGGTATTCTTTTTTCTGATTCATCTTTAATAGCTCTTCTAGTTTCAGATTCAGCCATTCCTGCTGGAACCCCTAATAAAGCAGCTACAATAGGAAAAGGTGTACCTTTGGTAATTTTTGCACCTATATCTGCAGCTTGTAAACTTTTTGGAAAAGCTCCTTTTAAAGTTCTTCCTACTAATCCTGTACCGCCGTATAAAGAAGTTAATCCTCCAATAACAGAAGCGGGTCCTCCTCCATAAATAGACTCTTGACCCATAAGCCCTCTGCGAGTTTCTTCTAGTCCTGCTCCCGCAAAACCTAATTCAGCTGCTCCTAGTACTTTTGATCCTGTGGGTGTATCTATTAACTGTTTTCCATATTGACCTAGTTCACGTACTCTATCTTTAGCTTGTCCTAATCTCCCTAATCCAGCACCCACTGCAGGTCTAGCTGCTTGTGCTGCTCTAAAGGCTTTATATCCAGCCACTCCCGCTCGTCCTAATATCCCTAATCCAGAAGCAATTCCTCCAATAACAAAACCAGGTATTTTGTTTTGGTTAATCTGCTCTTGATGAAGAGCCTTTTTTCTAAATAAAGGACGATTCAATATTGGGTCCATGTTATTTCCCTGGGTTTACGTTAATTTGTGGAGCCTTAGCTTGTGCTGTTTGATATGCGGCGTAAGCTCCTAATCCCGCTCCAGCAGCTTGTGCTAAGGGATTACTGGTAGGTGCAGTTACTGCAGTTATTCCTGATTGAGAGGTAGGTCCACCTTGATACTGAGCTTTTAGAAACTCCGCTCTTTGATATGGTTCATATGCTCGTTGTAAATCTGTAGCACGTTGCGCATCTACTGTTTGTTGCGCAAGTTGTCTTTGTAATCCCCCTGCAGACATTAATTGATTAATATCTCCTTGTGCCATTTGTTGCTGGGCTGCGCCTAACTGTGCTGCGCCTGTAGCCGCTTGCATTTGTTGACCTAATCCAGTTTGATAAGATTGCATAGCTTGTCCAAAAGAAGATTGTTGTGCTTGACCAATAGTTTGTAGTCTTGCTCTTTCGGATTCTGCTAATTGAACACCTTCTCTTCCTCCCCCAAACGCGCCCGACTGAATAGCTTGTTGAGATACTTGATTTCGTTGTTGCGCCGCTTGACGATTAATTTCATCGGTTATGTAAGACTGATAAGGGTTCAAATAATTTTGAAAACCCGCAGAGGTTGCTCCTTGTGCAGCCTGTGTACCTACTCCTTGTAACGATGCAATACCTTGAGACACAGGAGCTTGACCAATTCCTGTAACTCCCGATTGTGTAAAACCTTGTTGTTCCATGCCAGTAAAAGGCGATACTGTTTGTGCTGGAATATTTACAGGGGTTTCTGCCAAGGCTCTAGATATATCCATTAGACCTAATTTACGTTCTTCTATCCCTGGAGCTTCTCTAATAGTTTGTACATTAGTAGTGTCAGATGGAGCGGATCCTCCACCCCCTCCTCCACCAAAATATTGTTTTAATCCTGTCTCTGGGTTAATAGTTCCTGATCCACCGAACATTCTTAGTATTCTAGACTCAAAGGTATTGATATGAGCTAATTCAGTATCCCCTTTAACCCCTTTTCCAGAAATTTCTTTATGTAATTCTTTAAACAACTCAACTTTTTGTTGAATAGTTAATTTAGTTTTTATCTCTTGTATTAAATTACTGTTGTTCATAATTTTTTTTCGACTTGGATGTGTGTCGCCAAATACCCTCTTTGCTTAAACATAGGAACGTAGCCAGGTCGTGCGAAGATTTCCATCTTTCTACAACCTTGTTTTTTAGCCCATTCGCCAATTCTATCAATATAATGAAACCAATCTTTATACTGCTTACCAGTAACAATCCTAGTGTCGCAAACGCTGTAATTAGGATACTTCCTAATTTCTGTAACACAGACACAAAGAACGTCATTAGTTTCGGTGACCACAAGCCAAAGTTGCATTGTGCCTTTTTTACAAAACTCTTTAACATGTTCTTCATTAAAAAACCCCCCTGCTCTGACACACGCCTTGTGTACTAAATCTTTTGCTAAATTCCATACTCCTTCTATCTCCTCTTTACTGAACAGAATTAGTTCGTTTTTTTGCGTCATTTAATAGTTTATAAACTCTTTTAAATCTTGCTTGTTGTTCATAAAAATATTTAGCGCCTTTATCTCTCATGGAAGTTTTATCAGAAGGACTAGCTCCAGCAATAATACCTGCTCCTAATACAGCTTTAGCGGTGGTTACAAATTCACCGTCAGCAAGTTGAGCTAACATAGTATCTTCGTCTTCATCGCCGTTTCCAGACTCATCCGTAACAAAGTTAGATGCTCTTGTATATACAGAATAATCCTTTTCATCATATTGAGTTTTACTAGGTAATCTATTAACTAAATCACCTGTTTTAAATTGTGCAATACCACCGTGTTTATATCTAGAGACATAATTACTACCTAATCTTTCTTCCACTGTTTCTCCGATATTTAATTGGTTGTCTTTTCCTGTACTATAATCTCTAATTTTAAATCGAGTTACTAGGTCTTTTACTTTCGGATAATTTACATTTAACTTTTCTTTACGTGGCTCATCATTATCTTCACCACCTAATTCTCCTAATAAAGGTATTGCGGCTGCTCCTAAAGCTAATTTTGATCCTGTACCCATTCCTTCAAAAAATCCTTTTGTAGGAACCGCATTTCTTCCTACACTACTTGTTGTGGCTGTTCCACCTAACGTACTTGGTTTAGGTTGAGGTATAACCCCAGCTTCCGCTGTAGGTGCTCCTGTCAAAGCGGCTTGTGCTCCTTCTAATCCTTGTAATCCTACATTAGGTCCCATACCCGCATATCCTTGTAAACCAGATAGTCCACCATACGCTGCCATTCCTCCTGCTAATCCATATTTTTTAGCAGCCATACCTGACGCTAAAGTTTTTGCTCCTTCCATGGCTAAAGCACTTCCAGGAGATCCTCCTTGATAAAGTAATCCTCCAATACCCCCAGCTCCTTGTGCTGTTGCTCCGCCCCCAGGCATAAATGAATTTATTCCCGCCATACCAATGGCTTTGCCTGTAGACATTCCCATTGCTTTATTTAGGCCGAAGTTAATTAGAAAAGGTGCAACAAATTGCATCATAAGTATAGAAGCTCCTATTTATATATGTTTTTAAAAGAATACCATTTTACTTAGGTAATATCAACTCATCTCCAAAACGACCAGTATATTGATGTTCTCCCACATGGATAATTTGGTCTAATATCCAAGCGTGACATTGACCTCCAATATCTTTCCATCTTTTACAAAAAGCAAAATCTTCCCCCATGTATGTTTTAGTTTTTGGATCGTGCAGAGTATCGAAAAAATTCCACATATGAGGTGTTTCTACTGGTTTTCCATTAATAATATTTAATTGTTTAATATAGAAATCAGGGTAAGCTTTAATCATTTTAGTAAACACCTCTCTTTTAATCATCATAAATCCAGTAGGAGAATGAGTTACTTCTATAATTCCGTTTTTAACTGAAATAGATTCATTGGAAGGTACTTTCATCGGGTATCTGTAAAAACCTTTAGTTCTTAAATCGTTTGCCGTTTTAATTTTACCCTCTTTTATCATGTGCATAGCTTTGTCCCAATTCATGTCTTTCAATGGGTAAGGAATCGAAATAACATCTTTATTGGCATAAAGAAGATTAAGGGCGCTTTGAGCCTTAAATGCTATATCGGAATCAATAAACAGTAAGTGAGTGCAATCTGATTGTAAAAATCCAGAGACACATAAATTTCTTCCTTGAGTGACCAAAGAAGATTTTAACATGTGAAAAGAGATGGGTATATGTTTGATCATGCAAACTTTTTGTAGGTCCAGTACAGACTGTGTATAATGAATACTAACTTCGGAATGACAAGGAGTAGCTATAAATAAACTATATTTAGATTTCTTCTTTTGTTTGGTGTTAAACCATATAGGGTCATGATTTTGCATTAAGTGCTCCCTGTAAAAAAGTAGTCCAATCTTCTTTCCTAGAATCCCAGGAATAAAACTTTTTATAAAAATTAGATTGAGACTGTAAATGATTTTGACAACCTTCTTCGTGTAAAAAAGAAGCTAAAGAATCTATAGCATAGGCAAAACCTTGAGCTAGTCTTTTATAATCATTAGTATATTGCACATAGACAGGCCATTCAGAACAAGTTTCATAGAGCGCCCCGTAGTTGGTAGTAATCATATGGACGCCTGCTGCCATTGCTTCCATAGCAGAAATACAGGAAGTTTCCTCCCATATATTAGAGTAGGGAAATATTTGATAGTTCTCTATCTGTTTTAAAATATAATCATTAGGCTTGTAACCAATATAATTAACATTTTTTAATTTTTTTGCCTGGTTATATAAAGGTTTATATAATTTATCATTTGCTTTTTTAAAATTATCTCCATACACTTGAGTAGAGGAATAGACATCTAGTGTAATATTTTTATTTTTAACTAATTGCATCGCTCCTAAAATAACATTTAATCCTCTCCAGGGAGTGGGATGAAATATCATTTTAATAGGGTCTCCTTGTTTATAGATTTTCCTTTTAGGAAAGTTCTCAATAGCGTTTTTAATAACGGTACATTGGTTAGTGGGTACATCAAATTTCATTCTAAATTTTTCATAACACCAGGCACTATTAAATACATACCAATCATATTTCTTATGGTTTTCTTTATCTAAAAACCAAGGAACTATGTTGGGTTGGTCATAAGAATTTTGTTCCCAAAGGATATTGATCTTATCGGTAGCTAACGGTATTTTCTCAGGAACTGAAGTAGTAATTTGAAAGTTATTTAATAACTTGTTATCTACGTGCTTATACAGAAGAGCATACTGTAACTCCGTACCTCCTAAAGGCTGCATATATTAATTTGCCGCTGGTTTAGTAGTTACTGAAGCCACCGTAATTTGTAAATCTTGTTGAAAATCATCCGCAGTAGTTTCCGTAGCAGGATTTGCCACATCTGCCTCAAAAGCAGATTTGTCTGCGTACACTTCTCCCGTTTTTTTATTCTTTACTATTTCTACTGCTATTGCTGGTATCTTAATTATTTTTGTCATTTTTTCTCCTTTTAATTATATACTTATTTTATCTAAGGTTGTCTACCTTATTGTGGGCGACCCATGTTAGTTTTCTTTGTTTTTTGCCACTTAGCATGGCGACCTGGTCTTTTTCTTCTTTTCCCTGCAATATGCACTACGTTAGCTCGTTTAGCCATTTTGATCTTCTCTTGATATTTCTAATAGTGAAAGTATAACATGTAACCTATTAGCATCGGCTGCCGTTACTTGTAATACTTCACTTTCCATAAGGATCAAGGGTACTGTAATTAATTGATCTGTAGCGTTTGCAGCTATGGCTTTTGTCTTAAATAAATTAAATTTAGCCGCAGAAGCAGGATCCCCATTAAATAAGTCAACCGTAATAGTACTACCCGTTCCTGAATCATCAGAAACATATAGAGATTTTATTATGGCTCTTGAGTTAGAAGGACAAGTATACAAAGTAACTGCCGTAGCAACCGTTAAATCTAATTTTGTATTTTTATAAAAATTAGCCATATTATCCTAATCCAAAAAAAGTGAATCGTTCCACTTCTTGTTTTAAATCTTCTTGAAAGGAAGTGTTTAATTGTGTCTTTAGTGTTTCTATAGACTGTAATAACTGTTGTTGATTACTAACGTCATAATTAAGTGTGGGTTCTGGTATATAAGAAGTTATTTTTGCCATTATCTTCTTCCGTCTGGTTGTACGTCTGCTCTAAACGTTCCATATCTCCAAGTTTGACCTGTGGATAAATTTTCAATTTTTAATGCTGCCGCTCGTCCTCTTGCTCTAGTATCTATTTTTTGAGTAGAGCTATTAATAGCAAAAGGCCCCAACGAGGAGGAGGTAGCCGTGTCGGAAGGATAATCTTTTAATAAAATAGTAATTTGAGCATCTCCTGTTAATCGTTTAAAGTCTGGAATAAATCTTCTTATTTTAGTAAAAATTTCTCCATCCCCATCTACGTGTAGCATAAAATCTCCCGACTCTACAAACGCCTTGATCGCTGTAGTAGTACTGCCTTCAACTTGATCCGTACCTGTTTCATGCGCCCAATAAGTAGTAGACCCATTGATATTACTAATTCCCTGTATAATAGGAAAATTAGGGGTACCTGTTGAATTAAAAGAAGTCATATAAGGAACAGGGTATAAATGAGCATCTTGTGCAGTCGTTCTTGCTAAGGAACTTGTGTACCAACAATTTTCCCCTCTATTCCAAGTAGCCGATCTGTTGATAGTGTTAGAGGAAGCAGAAGGATAATACCAAGTGGTTTCACCATATAGACAATCATTCCCTGCATACACTAGTTTTCCTGACCCATAGTTTAAACCAAGATCCCCTGGATTGTTTTGAGTAAATACAAAATCTTCAACCGAACACTCTAATGTTTTTACGGTTCCGTCAAAATAATTAAAACCCCCAGAATCATCCATCCAGTAAGCAAGTCCATCTTTAAAAGACATTGCGTGTGGTCCTATACATCCACAATTAGTTCCTACTTTCCTAATACTAAAGGTAAAGGGGGCTCCAACATATTGCAAGGTATAGGCCGCTGTGTCTGTGGTAATTAAAATATAATCTTTTCCTTTTACTGCGGATCTGATTTCTGTTCCATCATCTAATCTAAACGTGCCTGCGGTATTAACCGAAGTAGGCTGGTACACATTATAATCTTCTTGGTCAGAAAAACGAATAAACATTTTGTCTTGAGTAGAAGTATTCCCTATAATCGTTTCCGTACCAAGATGAATTAAATGTCTATCCTGATCAGACACAATGCTCATAATACTTTTTGTGGGAGCTCCTGCCATAAGGGTTGCTCTCGTAGTTAAAGCATTACTAGTGTTTTGAAGGGGCTGCCATATAAAGGTACGACCATTAAAAATAGTTGCAATTAAAATTTGTCCAAAATTATCTAAAGACCAATTACCTGGTTCAATGGAAGTTCCTCCCGCTAAAGAAGCATCTCCCCATCCTGTAAGTGCGACTACGGAGGCTCCATCTAAATGAGAGGCAGCGGTAGTACTTTGAGTACCTCTGGTGCATCCTGTTAATTGGCTAGTAGAAATCCCTGTATAAGAGATAATTTCACTATCGATTAATACAGAACCTGTAGTTGGTATCCCTGTTGTACTGGTTAGAGTAATCGTAGTGACCAAGTCATTGATGGCTCCGTTTAAAGTTGTTTCTACGGAACTTTGTCCTCCATATAAATCCGTTCCCCAACCATAACCTGCGGCTTGACCAACAGGTCCTACTAATACGTATCGGTTTATAGTAGCTGCTCCATTAGCCGAGATACTTGTGGTTGCATTAGCTGCCATGGTAATGGTGAATTGATTAGAACTAATTCTGGAAGTAACTTCAAAAGTTTGATCTTGAAAATTCCCTGCGGTATACCCTGCTCCTGTGGGAGGGGTGACAGAGGTAAAAGTAAATAAATCCCCTTGTTGAAGCAAACTTCCTGTTAGATTAACCGTTACGGTAGGGGATCCACTAACGGTAGTAAAAGTAGCTCCTGCTTGAGGGGACTCTAAAGGGGTAATATCATAAAATGCATTTTGATAATAAATATATAAACATCGTAGCGAAGCTAAAGCAGCGTAAATTCTACTATCTAGATCTGTCCATTGTAGCTGTGCCCTGGTTACTCCTACTAACGTATTAGAAGTGATTTTGCTCCAACCACCTATCTTTTCAGGCAACCCATAACGAAACCGTACAAAATCACCGTCTATGTACTGCCCTTCGGCAGCAGTATCGGTTATTTGTTTATTAAAGCCTGGTCTTATGTTTATTAAATTTAAAGGCATAAAATCATTATATAGGATAGGGGCAATAAGTACAATCTAGCTTCCCTTTATCCCTTTACACCTATATTTAGATAGAGTACAACGTAGAAATATATGAATAAAGATATTATACCCACCACTGTAATCGACAATTGGCTAGAACCTCAATTAGCTAACTTCTTATCAGATTATTTATATAAAGGAATAGTGTACCAAGCAGGTCACGGATCTACTTCAATAGACAATACTTCTTTTTTATTTGGTGTTATCCCGTTAAGTCCACTGACTGATTTTTTAATATATAAATTAAAGTTTATTCTCCCTATCGAAGTATTACGAATATACACAAACTTACATTACAATAATATGGGGGGAGATTTCCACTCAGATGATGGGGATATTACTTTTATATTTATGCCCTCTAAGGGCATAAATTCAGACGAAGGTCACTTTGAAATAAAAGACGAGGGAAAATTTGAATATAAATTTAATCGTTTAATTTATTTTGATGCTAAAAAATTACACAAGGGGAACCCTCCAAAACAAAATATTCCTAGAATAACACTGGCTTTTAAAACAATATGTTTAATAAAACATTAACTATTTTTACAGACCCTAATGCCTTTGTCACTTATTCTAGAGAAGAAATAAGATCCTCTTTTGTAAAAATACCCGAGAATTTACCAACATATTTTAAAACAATTCCAAAAGAAATGTTTCACCCTGGTATTGAAAGAAGTCTATTAATGAACACTACTATTAAAAAATGTTCTGGTTTTATAAATTTATTTAAGAGGTCTTTTTTATTTAAAAGTCCTTTTGATATACAGGTTATATTTAATGACACGGGTATTGAGTTTTCTTCATTGGGCAAAGAGACAGAAACATCTTTTATTAGCCTGCATCCAAATACTCAATTATTAGATTATGTTGTTCAGAAAAAAAAATATAAATTTATTGCGAAAATAATTTTAAATATACACATAGATTCTGAAGTTCCTGTATTAATGCATAATTCGTGGTATCATTTTTTAAACTATGAAACTTTACCTGGTATTATTTCCCCTGCCTATAAATCACAGCTTAATTTTTTTATTCCCATAGAAAAAGATAGAAAAGAATTATTAATTAGGGTAGGAGACCCGCTATTCTTACTTACTCCTTTAACAGAAAAAAATGTAGATATTGTATTTAAAGAAAAACAATTACAATTATCTGCAAGGAAAACTTTCAGTGACTTAAAAAGATACATATTAAATAAACTATGATAATAATAAGCCCTATTAAAGATGAAGAAAATTTTTCCTATAGTACAGTAGTAACCTATCCCAAAACTACTCAAATATCTCACGGTGTTTATGATAATATAGTAGATATGATGAACATGACTACTATGATCAAAACAAACATCATAGAAAGAGATACTACTAATGTAAAGGGAGGAAAAACAGGTTGGACTTTTTTTAATGATAAACCAGAATTTACAAGATTTCTAGATTACCTGGTTAAAAAACATCAAAACATAAACCCTATCTTTACTAAAGAAAAATGGTATGTAAATAAACCTGAGATACAAGCATGGGGAAATGAATTAGTAAAAGGGGAACATGTTCAAATGCATGTACACCACCACTACCATATTATTTTATATTTAACAGAAGGAAGTCCTCTTCTTGTTCCAGAATTAAAAATAACTATCAAACCACAAGTGGGTTCTTATTATATTTTTGAACCGAATATTTTACATGGGGTCCCAGAAGTAACGGATGATTCTACTAGATATAATTTAGTTGCAAATATTAAAGAAAACCCAGATTGGGAAGTAAGTAAAAGAATTAATGATAAAAATAATAGATAATTTTTTAAATGACACCGAAGCATCTATAGTGGATAAAAGGGTAATCATTAACTGTAATTTTAGATGAGTACCAACAATCACCAAGAACCAGAGTTAATTCTTTTTTCAGGCGGATTAGATAGTACTATTTTGTTAGAATCTTTTTTAAAAGAGAAAAGAAATGTGTATGTTTTATACAATCAATTGGGTTATCATATATCTGGTCAAAAGAAACTACCCGAACAGAATAAAGCAGTTACTTCTATACTTAAATATTTTAAAGAAAAAGGATATAAATTTGAATATGTTAATGCAGGTCTTTTTTTTGATTTGCCTCAAGGATTAACTTTAGAGTCAGATGATCAATATAATGCCCTAATGGCAGGGGTTGTATGCAGAGCATTAAATATTAAAAAAATATGGGTGGGTACTTTCACATACACAGATATTAATAGAATGCATTTTTTTGGAAAAAATAACCCTTTGATTTGGTATCGTGATGGATCCCTCGATAAGTTTATTCAATATGGAACTGCGGAAGACCCTTCTTTTAAAGACATTAAGTATTTAACTCCTATGCATAAAGAGATACCTTCTTTTTTAAAGGAGTTGGA
>Ga0209702_10003795_pt1 | contig 23203 bp, 37 predicted proteins | sample FRY01_FD_187210 | JGI IMG/M metagenome (GOLD analysis project Ga0209702, IMG submission 187210) | Freshwater microbial communities from Lake Fryxell liftoff mats and glacier meltwater in Antarctica - FRY-01 (SPAdes) (version 2) | ecosystem: Environmental > Aquatic > Freshwater > Ice > Glacier... | reverse complement strand
CTTGCCCACGCCGAGGATTTGAGAAACGTGATCGAGCTTGTTTGACGCCATTTTGAACCGGCTCTTGGTGACGCGCATTAGGTCTATCTCTTTGTACGGAGAGGGCGGTTGCATACCCGCCTCCAGAAACTCACGGTTGATGTGCTTGGTATCAAACGACTGGCCGTTCCAGGACATGACCGCATCGGCCTCGTCGAGTAGAGCGTGAATGCTTTCGAGCATTTCCTTCTTGCTGTGGTGGTGTGTGGACTTGAACTCCACGTTCTTCTCGCCGTACCACCGTGCGCCAAAGCACATGACCTCTTGGGTTTTTTGTATCTGCTGAATCGGAATGAAGTTTGGCCAGAGCGACCAGGAGTAAACCGTCATCGGTGTGAGCTCGATATCCCAGGCTAGTATTTTCATAATTCATGAGCCTATCACGAAACATTAAAGTAGCACTCGAAATGGTAAAATGGAATAATGAATGAAAATGACTTTGTAGACGGATATTCGGTCCCACTCGACCCTATGGAGGCACTAAATTGCGAATCATGTCAATGAACGGTTGTTGCGATTGCGACCCAAGATGTCAGCGTTGTGAAAATGCCAGGTAAAAAGAAACCCAAGAAGAAGCCGGGATACTAATGCCCAGCTGGAAGCATCGTCGCAGGCTCATCTACGCATCGTACACTCTCGGTGCGGGCATGATTGTCTTTGGTGCGATCACTTATCTGACGGATACCCAGGTCGGATCGCAGATGGTTATTGGTGGAGTGTCTTTGATCAGCATCGTGCTGACCGCGTATACTGGTTTCGCAGCATACGAAGATACAAAACTATGGAAGGAAAATCCCGATGGAAAAGATTAAGCAGTTTCACGCTTATGCAACAGAACGTGCGTTGAAAACTTTCGCACAGACAATGCTCGGTGTAATTACGGCGAGCGCAGCGTTGTCAATTATTGATATTGACTTTGCTCAAACCCTGGGTGTCGCAGCACTAGCAACACTTATGTCACTACTTACGTCCGTACTTCAGTACGACAGAGAGCCTAAGTCCGTATAGACCGAAAGGCTGGTGATTCCCCCTAAAGCAAAAAGCCCCGGGCAACCGGGGCTTTTTGTTGTATAGCCTACTGCTCTGGGTCGTCCTCGATTGCGACGGGGACTGAGACCCAGACCGATTCCCTATGTGCAGGGTTCGGCTTCTTTTGGGCCGCTTCCCAACCGGCGTTGAAAATTGCCTTGTCGTCGTGCTCATATCTGTGCACAGGGTCAACCATCTTGCCAAACTGGTATTCAGTCCACGCTTCTTCAACTCTTTGGTTCATTGCATCTCCATATCACTCAATGCCACCATATTATCCGCGGTCAGAGTTTTGATGTTGCGACACGCCATTCTGTCCATACAAACATAAACACACGTTTTTATATATATATGGATGCTCTTAGAGCCACATTCTGTTCGTATGCACATAAAATTATCTGTATACAATTCATACCTAAGTGCTGTCGAAAAGCTCCGCGATCGGCGTCACAGAGCCGAAGTGCGCTGCAATTTGTATGCGCTTGACTACCGCCAGTATGCCTCAAGTGTGGGGATATGCCGTATCCGCATTGCGTGCGCAAATAGGTGAATAGTTGCGTCGTTCGCGTCGCGAGCGTCCTCGTGGTCAACGTCCTTGCCGGTCAGCCATAGACCGTGCTTCTTGAGGAAGTCGTCACCGACCATAGACTTGTCGGCCGGAGAGTGCCAGTTCACAATGTTGCCAAAGTGATCCATCACGACTCCCTCGATCCGCAATGGCTCTAGGTCTGGAATGAAGTTGCCACCTCGAAGTTTGAAGTTTTCACACACCACGTCAAGGTGGTAGTCGATCTCTTCGTACTCTTCGGGGAGGTTGTAAGAGCAATCATTCTCAATGATGGTCTTGCCGTCTTGGGTTTTGAACAACCACTCGGCAAACCCGTAGGTGCCACCGCTAACGATCTCGGTAAAGATAACCTGAAGTGGGTCCTGGATCGAATATCGACCGATGCAAACGCCGGTAGCTTTGCCCGGATCAATTGCCATGACGTAGTTTATGTTCATGGAAACATACTACATCTAATTTTCTAGAATGAACTTTTTCAATTCAAGAAAGTCGCAGTGCTCCATGTTTTTCTTCATATACATTTTGTTCACCAGGAACACGCGGTCAGGCTTTTCGAAGTTCGGCTTAGCCCCACCGACCCAGAAGTTGTCCTCGATGGTCTCCTTGCCGGAGTGCGCTTTTACCGTGCGGGATTTTGTCTTAGCAACCTTGACAACCCAACCGTGAGTCAAGCCGAGCTTTGCGGCCTGACCCATCTGAGTTCTACCCGACAGCTCGCTAAGCGATACTTCGTGCCAAGGCTCAAAAACTTCTACAGTCTCGTTAATCAACTAGCGGCCGAGCAAAAATTACGCGGCTTGCGAGCTTGCTGGCCGATATGATTGCAATTGGTGCGGAAACTGAAAGCACAACACCAGCCCATGCGCGTGGCTCCGCGAAGTCCCACTCCCAGTAGTCGAAAGTGTGGAAACCGTTAGCTAGCACGGCAATTGTTGCGAAGAATATCATTCCCGCCAAAGCGCCACCGGAGCTTTCGTTTTCACGCGACTCCAGAAGCAAGTAAGCGACCAGGAACAACAAGTAGATGAGCTCTATAAAGAAGAAAAACAGGTACGCCATCCACGCATTAGACAGTCCCACAAACGCAGCCACTGATGTGATGCCATTGAACGACACCACAGCTGAAGCCACAAACGCAATAAGAACACCGATCAACCAAGAGTTGAGCGTAATTACCTGGTCTACCTGGATTCTTGGTGCGCGTTTGCGCTCCTGTTCCTCAAACCTTTTGCGACGCAAAATGTCCAGTTCACTATCAAATGGTCCCAGAACTGGATGCTTTACTGGAGTTGAACTACTAATTCTTTGAAACGGCAACTTCCCTCACCTTACCCTTAAATATTTTTTCTAGTGTTGAAACTATTGTAACAGCGCGAGCATCCTCGTGGTCACCAAGCGCCCACCGCATTGCGGCCTGAATGGAACTTTCCGAGGGCTCTTTTACAAAAGCGTAATCGCAAAGAAACTCTGGGTGCTCCCGTAGGGCGATTACTCTACCGGGAGAGCCGTTTACTGCTCGCACCAGCTGGACAAGGATGTCTGTCTTGATCATAGCCTTGGCCTGCTTGAACATCTCCAGCTGCGCACCCGTTGGCTTGGCTGGATAGATTGGTAGTGGTAATTGGATAGTTTGCTCACTCATTGTGTCCCCCCGTCATCGGTTCTTGCACACGCGCCCCACCCACCACAACCACCGGCAACATCACACCACCGTTCTATACCCATTTCAACACCCACAAATTGTCAGAATAACCGCTCATCCGTTTCCCCCTCCTGCTCGTTAGCCCAACGCAACCTGCTGAGGGACAACCCCATTACCGCAAGCCTTCAACTCATCCTTACGGCGTAACCTTATCTGCCGAGGATGGACAGGATGCTCCAACCGCAAACGCTCAACATCAATCCCATACTCCAACGCATAATCAATCATGACTTCCCCTTAGTAGAATCTTTCGGAATTTCATCAGTTGCTTGCGGGTAAGCCTGAACCTGGTACCTCAACTTGCCAAGCAACTCACGCCTACGCCTCTTGTCCCCTCTCAAAATAATGTAACGATGTTTCCTGGGGCGCTCAGTACGCACCAGACGCTCCCCCAGCGCAATCTTTGCCCCTTCAATCCCACCAAACTCATCAAACAAATGCCTACCGTGTTTACTGCTCTCCACCCCATCGACCTGCCACTCAACATGGCGATCAGACAGCCCGGTGTATAGCCAGTTCGTCGCTTGATAGACAGTGCCCACATGCCCAGCCCGTATCTCCGCAAACGAGACAATAATGTTCTTTTCTGGCGGGAGCAGTTTCAAGCTGTTACCGATAAGAAAAGACTCCGCGTTCTTAGGCGTAATGTCTGCAATCCACAACCGGGTCAGCTCCAACACATAATCCTTCTCATCAGGGCCAGCAACACCTTTGCACAGTGAAGGACTAGCCGGTGTCCCATAAGTAATTACACCCACCAGTGACCCTTGCGCATCAAACAACCCGTAACAATACGATGCCGGGCCACGCCTGTGCAAATAATGATTCTTCACCACAACATAAGTCGCTTCTTTAGCGCTGATCGCGTGTACCTCGTAGCCTTCAAGCGCCATGCTACTTTAGCCTCGTGCAGGGCTTTATATCCCCCCGCAAAATTTCACGGCAATCACCATGAAACACACGCGCCCCACCGATTACAATTGCAGGCTCCATCACACCACCGCCATATACACTTTGCTCACTCATTGTGTCCCCTTCTTTGTAGAATCCTTTGTCTAGCCATTCTTCTCTAGTCATTGTCTAGGCTCAATCCGTTTACCCACGATTCCCCGGCGTCTCCGCCCCAGGCGTCCCAGGCGACCCGACCGGGACTTGGGTATCCATCCTGGTTAGCCCGAAAGCCCTCGGCACCCTTGCTTGCCTTCGAGTGCCGCGCAAAGAACGCACGCATCTTAACAACCGTCTCCCGACCAACCGTACCGCCAGACGCAAGTTGTTGCGCCCTACCGCGCCCCACAGACGTAAAGCCTTTACCAGCTTTCCCGTCACCAATCCATTTAATTGCCCTTTTAGCTGCTGCAATCGCGCCAGCAGGTACCTTGTAATCAGCCATGTATCCATTATATATACACCGGCATGGGTAATTGGTTACACAACTCGGGGAACACATCAGACACACTTGCGTGAATCTTTAAGTTTGCCATCTTATCCACCATTGTCTTGCCACGATTGATAACAATAATAGGCTTGCCCATTGACTTTGCGGTTTGAATAAATGTCATCGGAGTGAAAACATTTAGCGAGGTGCCAGCAACAACAATCACATCGGCATCTTTTGCTATTTCTCCAGCAAGCTCAAACGCACCCAATGGCAACAATTCTCCAAAGAAGGTCACGTCTGGCTTCATCGGACCAGCGCACGCAGAACAGTTAGGCACCCAAAAGTTCTCGGTATCCACATTATTTGTGAGCAAGCTGGGGTTACCCAACTCAAGTAAGTCAACAAACTCTTCTGTTGAAACCGTGAAGCCACAGCGCAGGCACGATGTTGTGTACATATTTCCGTGCAACTCGGCAACAACTTCGGAACCGGCTTTATAGTGAAGGCCGTCTACGTTTTGCGTAATAACACCGTTCACAAACCCGATCTGATCAAGCAAAGCGATCGCCAAATGTGCATCATTGGGCTGGGCTGGTGAAAAGTCGCACCAGTCCTTGTACCCGTCAATCCAAAACTCTTTACGATACTCGGCACTCTCAATAAATGGCTCGAAGTCCAGCGGTTTTTGGGGTGCTGAACCCTCACCACGATAATCGGGAATACCCGAGTCGGTACTTAGTCCAGCGCCAGTGATGACGCAGAACGTTTTATCTTCGAGAAGCCGTAACGCTTTCTTCATTCCTCTTATATTAATATTTCCTCCTTGTTAGTACATAAATTCTTCTACCCAAATAAACTTCGAGTATTGATGATTGTTTTTTTGACAGAACCAGACAGACGCCGTGCATCGTATCCGAATCCAACATTGGATAACGTATGAGATGAAAGTTACCGAAGTACCAATCCTTTCTCAACGGTTTAGTTCTAGCCACTTTCCTTCCTTTCCCGAGACCTCACGAATCCGCCCTTGCGAAACAAGAGCACCAATGGACTCTTGAATGTCCCGAACTCTCCAGGCTTTGAACCTGCGATTTACAAACTCTAATTTTACCCTACCGTCACGCTCTTTGACAAATTGCTCCACAAGGTCGCAGTTGCGCTCAAAGTCGCTGGCACTAATCTGTTCCGCCACGATAAACAAATTTTTGACCCACTCTTCAGCGTGCGCGATTGCTTTGACAACGTGCTTTACATCCGCCTCGCTAAGACCGTCAGACAACGCCAGCAGGGAGGCGCACTTGCGAATAGTAATACCCATACGAACTAGGGACGGGTTGAGAATATCCCAATTTGGGTCACTCTTCTTGACTAAATTAGCTAAGTCCCATTTTACCTTAGTCATTCGATCGGCACCAATTTTGGTGATACGAATTGGAATGTAGCCGTTCGGGGTCATTCCACGAAGTCTCCGTTTGGCATCACTGAACTCGGCGGCCCATTGGCGTGCCATCGGCTCAAAGCCCAACCTGATTTCCGTACCATCCGAATCCTCTTCGCGTACCGCTTCCTTGGTCAGCGTGCGAGGTTCACCAATGCCCCAAATAAATCGAGCAAGGAACCCGGACTTGAACATCTCGCGATTCAGCGACTTAGTAATCTCCTCTGGCGTGCCCATCAAGTGCATCAAGAAGTGTGTCTTGGCAACGCGCTCAATATCCTTCTTGCCCACGCGCAACATCGGTGGCACGATGCCATCGTACAGCAAAGCCAAATCTTCCATCATTCCCGTTGTCCAGTCCTGTGTAGCCCACTGCTTGAACAAACCATGCGCCTCGTCCTTGCCGAACAACGACACCTTGCCATCGCGCTCCTGGAGCTTTTCGCCCAGAGCGTTGGGGCTGGCGTTACCACCAAGGTTGTAGCCCTTGTCCTCGATAAAAGCCTCGTCTAGAACCGTGCGCATAATTTTCAGAGCCTGCGATTTACCAGTCGTGGTTTCACCAAGGGTCATTGTGTACAAGTTCAATCCCTCGGGACCGTTCTTACGCGGAATGAACGCTACGTCAGAAAACACCGCCGAAAGAATTAGCCAGCCGTTCATCTTGTCATACGGCGCATTCTGCTTTGCCAGCTTGGTACCAGCCCAACCAACATACCTATCAACCCAACACGAGTAACCATTGGAGACAGAGCGCTCGTCATCGGACAGCAAAGACACTACCGACTTGGCAGTACTCTTCTCCTCCGGTGGCTCCAAGCCCATGCCCGACTCCCATTGGATATCAAGCCACGCTTTGTTGGCTTCCGCTAGCAAGCCGTTGAAGCCACGAGGGTCCTCAACCGACCACTTGCGAGACGCTGGAGCGTTCCAGGCGACAGCAAGCGCTTCGTCGTGGGTGATAAGGTCACCTAATCGGAACAGCTCGCACAGCAGGCGGTAGCGCATCTCGGAGCGGTTGCCCCCGGAGCCAACCTTCGGCTCTTGAAGCGCCAACTCTAAAACGTTTGCTGGAAGTTTGTTCAAAGAGTCCGTATAATCGGGCAGGTCGTTTGGCTCCACAACCTCAACAGAGTCTGTAACGCGTCCCATTACAGGGCGCTCGTACACGTCTATATCCTCGTAAGCGTTCTCTATGTCGGTTATGGCATAGGTAACATCGGACATCTCGGCAAGCACCGACTCGGGAAATCCGTGCCCGGTGTTAACCGTATTGGGTAGCCGAAGCACCTTATTAGCTGACCAGCCAGATGGATCGCACCCATCTTCTCTGTGCGCTGTTGTAATCTTGTGGGCAATTTCGGCGGCACGTTTAGCGTCGACGGGCTCTTCAAGAACCCAGTAGTCGTGACCGCGCCCCTTCGACGTGGCAACATGGATACTCGGCATGAGCCGGAACTTCTCCGGAACACACAAGTCCGAGTCCATATAAATGGTCTGAGACGTTAGCGCATTCTCAGGAGTGCGAGCAATGTTACCTTTATCGTTACGCCGATCACCATAAAGAAGCGGCGAAAGGTAGACATCCTCCGAGGCATACTGTTCTGCATACTTGACCATCTCCTCAATTTGTTGTGGATATAAAAACGTTTTATGAACATTGATATTCAGTTTACCGCTGTTCGTCTTACCGCTGGCGCGACTAATGAAAGCGTTGCCGGAGGCTGACCCCAGCACCTTTTCAATAAAGTCTTGCACTTGTCAGAATCCTTTTCCTATTGAGAGCGTTGCGTTCGTTTCGGGTGAGACCACCCCAGATGCCATCTTGCTCGTTTGCTTCCAAAGCATACTCCAAACAGAGTAGCCTCATTGGGCACGAACCGCAAACTTCTTTTGCGACCCGCATTTTCTCTCGACCCATCTTGTCGTCCTTGTCAAGGAAAAACATGTCTGGAGCTATCTCACAAGGAGCGCCCTTGTTATCCCTGATTCTTTCTGTTAGCTCCCTGTAAAGCTGTTCTGATTTATATGTCACGCTTCCCCTTTCCGCTGACCACCCAGGATTCGAACCTGGAACCTTGGAGTTAACAGCTCCCTGCTCTGCCATTGAGCTAGTGGTCATTGCGCGTTAGCCAGTCGCGCCCCTGGTTTCACCTAGAAAATTTGAGCTTCCTTACGGTGCTTGATGACCACAGACTCAACATAGTCAGTCTGAATCGATCGTCCGGGCGTTCCGTCCTTCTTGTCGAACTCCTTCTCGACCAGAGTGGCGGTAACCTCAACGAGGTCACCCTTCTGAACATCCGTGCCAGCCAGGTCGCGCCACAGAGTGACACGAATCTTGGACACGTCACCAGTCTTCACATACTCTCCCGAGTCTTTGTTTTTCTTGGTGTGGTTTACATACAAAGGGAACTCCAAAAGGGGTGCCCCACCTGCTTCTCGTCGCTCCGGGTCGGCGACAACATTCCCGGTAAAGGTAGCCTTGATTTGACTCATGACCTTCCTCCTTTTCTGTGCTCTCGCACCTTGTTTTGCGCTTCTGAGACTGCAAGCAGTCCCAAGAAGGCTTCGAAGTGTAATGGAATTTCTTCCATGTCCACTAACTCTAAACGGCAGAACGCATCCATTGGCTCCCCGTTCTTGGTGGTATCAGATGGTCTGATGTGAAGTAAAGCATACTTGCTGAAACCTGGAATTTCGCTCTCAACCCAACCCTTATTAGATTCGATAAGCATTGTGTCGCACGCACCTAACGCAGATAACTGCATGAAGTGCTCATCCCAAACGTTCCTGGAAGTTTTTACATCGATCAGCATACTAACACCATCGACCTCCCACAAACCGTCAGCCGTTCCAGCGTAACCGTAAGTGTGTGACCAGAAAGTTGTTTCAGTTAAGATTGGCTTGACCTCGTGCCCCATCTTCCACGCATCCCATTGTGCAACCATCTCCCAGAAATGCGCTGGGGCTAGGCTCACATCGGGATAGGGCAGGTTATCATGCTCGGCCGCAACCCAGTCGTGCATGAGCGTACCCAGTTCGGCCGCATTGCTCAAAACGCCTGCTGAGTAGTTCCGAATATCCTGGTCGTCACCCGCAATAGGGTCACGCTTCCAGTACCATCGCAAAAACCCCCAGCCCTGCTCCTCTGTCCGATTCAGCAGGGCATCGACATTCGCCACCGCATACGCGGAAGTGTTGTCTACAGCCCATTGCAAAACACCAGGCTTATCAAGCTTCTTTAGCACAGTGGTTACACCGGGTACAACCCTCCCCGTTGTGGGGTGTTTGTACCCGGAGCCACCATGCCCCGAGGAGCGTACCCTAAGCTTTGGCTGTGTCATTCTTATTCTCCTTCACGAACAAATACCATGCCAAGTGTGAGTAGATTGCCTGCTCACATAACTCAAGGTCATCTTCAGCTTCTAGCTCAAAAGACCATTCGCCGGCCCACCAGTAACCCATATTGTCTTGGTAAACCTCGGGCAACTTAGACCAGTCGAGTTGGTACTTATTCGACTTCGTTATTTTTGAGTGCATTCAACACCTCAGCAAGTATCTTCTCGTCCTTCATCCAGTTGGCATCGCCACCCGAAATCCGATTGCCGAGTCCGTTGGCAACTGCACCAGCGAGACTGTTGGCACCGAGGAACGCTTTGATTTCGTTATACAAAGCGGTCGAGCCACCAGCCGTAGCCGTTGCGATTCTCTTCTGGACCGGAGTTGTAGCCGAAGAAACGGCTGACACCTCCATGCCGTCGGGGTCTGGCTCACCAGTAGCGATATTGAAGGTCAGCAGGTTGGCAATCTTCTGCGCCTGCGTTACTGCCTTGCGACCACCCTTATCGCCGTTGTCGGCACCCTCGGCAATAACCGTGGTGACGAACTCAGAAGCATCTTCAAGGCTGATGTAAGTAACCTCAAGCTCCACTACCGTCATCGCTACGAAGCGATTGGCACCAATCTCCCGAGTCACAAGTTCGTGCCTCTTGATGTTGGGCCGAGTGATGACCTTGTTTTCAATCATGAGCTTGCTGATCGAATCCAGAATGTCATCGTTCTTTACATACTTGTAAGAACCCTGCGAAGTTGGACCCACTCCATTCTTCGGAATGTTTCCTACGCCCGCTTGAATATTAGCGATTGCGTAATATATTTTTGGAACAGTCACCTTAGCCTCCTTAGCTGTTGTTGTTGCGACCATTATCTACCACCTTTCCATCTATCCATACTTGCCCTCCCCATATTCCGACTGGCGGTTTATAGGCATTGGCAAACCGAGCACACTCTATCAGCATTGGGCAACCTCCACACATGATGTAGGCATCTTCGGCCGAGGGTGTGTCCTCGTCAGCGTAATCGACAAACTCGCTTGCCTTGTTCTGACAGTTCGGAACCCTGGCGTCCAAAGCTACTTCTAGTGGTGCCATCGCTATCTGCTGACGCTTGGTCAGCTTGAGATAGTTCAGGCTGGGGAAGTTGCTGGACCCACGATCTATGTCTTTCTGTAGAGCTTTATCATTTTTTTCCTCCCACGACATTTTTCTTCAGAGTCCTATTCATTTCCAGAGCCTTAGCCAGCTGTTCGCTTATTACGCCGGAGTCATATGTATCCAAAGCGACAATATCAAAAGATCGAACCTGGTGTTGCTGACCTTGACGATGAATACGTTTCATCGCCTGCTCATTTAGTATTCTATTGTCTGAACGTGATACCCACACGATATTGCGGGTGGCGTGTTGTAAACCGTCTACGCCCTCGGCAATTGCAGCAACGACCGCTACAAGATATTTAGCATCGCCATTTACAAAAGCCTTCTTATGCTCTTCGCGTTGGCTCTGCGAAACCTCGCCATGCCAGGGTAGGCAACCAGGAATCCTGGAACAAATTACATTCGCAAACTTACGAGAGTCGGTCAGTATCAGCGCCGGCTCTCCCTCAATGCGATTTTTCAAGATATCCTCTAGCGCATCCAGCTTACTGGACTTGCAATCATCCTTGAATATCACCTCACCCTCGTCTGTAACAGAAAACATCCCCAAGGTTGCCTGACGAAGCCTGGTGCGCAAAGTAATCGGGAACTCCACAATCAACGGATTATTCTCAACCCAGAGAATCAGGTCCTTTTCAAGCTTTTCGTAAGCGCTTCTTTGAGTGGCAGACAGCTCGACAAACACCTGCTCCTCAATCAAAGTTACATCGAGTTCTGATTCCAAACGAATGTAGCAGGGCAGTGAGTTGAAAAACGCTCCGGGTGTCCTTTCCCCCACGACCTTATAGCCAGAAGGATCAAAGTAGTCCTTCTCGAACTGGCACCAGTTGTTCCTCCAGTTATAGAAAGAACTCTCAATGGAATCGGGCCATAGCCACTTGGTGACAGCAAACGCGCCCTCGAAACTATTGCCAGTTGGCGTGCCGGACATGGATATCTTGAACGGTGCTTTCAACTGCTTGAGAGTTTTGTAAGTTTTACTGTGCCGGTTCTGAGAACGGTGCGCCTCATCAAAAAGGATAATTTCTGGCTCTTGTGTCCAGATTTTTGTACGAACCCTTTTATTCCAACCCAAACGCACAAAATATTCGGTGCCCACAAAGTAGATACCATTCTCCGCACGCATCCAATCGGTAAGGTTATCCTTACCTTGCTTGGTGGAGTTGAGCCACTTGAACGGCAGTTCGACACCCTGGCGATCGAAAGTTGCCTTCCAACCGAGCCTCGTGCCGAGTGGGGCGATTAGCAAAACCATCTTGTCCCCACGCCTGCGAACAACCTCAACCGCCTTGACGGTCTTGCCGGAGCCCATTGTCGATGCGTTCAGCGCACCACCAGAACTTTCTGAGACCATCTTTACAATCGCCTCTTCTTGCTCTGGAGTTGGAGTAAGCCTCGGAAGGCTACTCTTTCTCGTGTCGACCATTTCAGCCCCCTGTTCAGTCATTCATGAACTCCTTTTTCGCTTCCCTAAAACCCTTACGCAAGTAGTAGACCTCTTTGGCTAAAGTCATTGATGGCTTGTCGTACACACCACGCGCCTTGAACCTTTTATAGAGAATGAACTGTTTGGCAAAAAAGTAGACCGTCAAAGAGAACAGAAGTATTTTTACAAACCCCTGCGAGTCACCCAAGAGACCAACTCCTCGTAATAGTGTCCATCAGTCTTGCCGTCCAAGGCGGCAACAATATCGTTCCGTGTCTTGTAGTCCTCACTCCACAAGGAATCCAGCGACAGAAACAGGTAAGAACCATTGTCGAGTTTCTTGACAACAAAACTGGCTTCGCCAGAGTAGTTGTTCGGTCCGTGGTCTTTGTAAACAGCGCGTACCGTGTCTTTGTCGAGCCACGAGTAAATGCTATCTAGTGGACTTTCTCCAACTATTTCCGCTACTGCGCTTGTGCGCTCCAGGCAACGGACAACCGTGTTGAAGTCTTTGGTTCCCAAGGCCCTCAAAATGTTGGCCTTTGTCTCCCCAGAATCGTATGCGTAACGCACCGCAATATCTATCTGGGTTTGCAGGTTTGACATTTCTTTATTCAGTTGTTCTCGAAGCCTGTGCTCCAGGGTGCTTTTCGCACTCATGTAAGCCTGCTTGGCTTTGCTAACCGCATCTAACTTTATGCTCATTCGTTCCACAACCCATCTGCTATACGCATAGCATCGTCAGCCCAGTACTTATCAGCCTCATGGTCGATGAGTTCTTGCGGGTCAGCCGTCAGCTCCAGCTCGAAGGTATCTCCGATCGAAACAATCAGCTCACCGTTCTCCAGCGACCAGTCAACCCGGCACGCTAGTTCCTCGAAGATACGAAACAGTTTCTCCAGTTCAGCCAGCGGAACATTTCGCATGACAGCCTTATTGACGGTATGTCTACTCATTATTCTCTTTCTCCTCTGTTATTGCAGCACAATCTTTACACATTCTGGCATCCTTGTCGTACTGCTTCCACAGCAACAAGTTGTCGCAAGTATCGCACCGAAAAACTTGGTTATCCCACTCTTTCATGACATAACCATCTCTTGATACCGCTCGTAAGCCCCCTCAGCGCACGTCTCACAGTTGAAGCGCCCTGTCGGAGAGTCCCAGGCACCGAGAATCTCGTGCTGGTCGTCACCGCCCTTGAGTGGCTTGTCGCACGAGTCGCAGTACACACCGCGCTCGTCACACACACCGCAAACGGTGTATGTCTCCCCACTAGATGACTCAACCAATACGCGTGCTGAGTTCCTGCCACAAAGATAGCATTTCATCAGTTCTGACCTCCTCCTGGTCATACAGGCTTCGCAAAAAAGCTTCCACCCTCGTTGGCATGTTGCTATACGTTACAAAGAACGACTCTAGGTCAATCCAAAAGTCAGAGTCGGGTGTGTAGTCACCGCCGTTGGCAGATGCCACACCAAGAGTCAGAGCCTTCCACTCTTCCTCCGTCAAGGCTAGTTCGCTGACGAACTCACCAGAGCCAAAACTGGCACCTTCTTCGAGAATGCTATACACGCTCAAGGACCAGCCCTCTTGCCGGTACTCAGTCTCGTAGCCGAGCCTGTCCCAGACATTGATATCGTAGTTCATGCTTTCCTCCATACATATTCATAAGATTCCGGCGCTACGCCAGCATCTTCCTTCCACCCAAAGCGAGAGTACCACGAATAGTTCTTAGATAGCAAGGCTATTCTGTGACTTTTTGTAATCGCGTTTCGAGTTCGTGGAACTTTGAACCAGTTCGGCATATCAGGAAACGGATATACAACCAGCCCCCTTGCGATCGCAGTTGCCATCGTGGCTTCTGACTTCTCGAAGATGGTGGATTTATAGCCACGCCCAATCCATTCGGACACCATCGCACGAATGTATTCAAGCAAAGCCATATCGTGACCTCGCCACATCAATGCAGCCGGGTGGTTGTACCAGCCCTTTGGCTCTCTGTGGTTCCCCTCGGGGTCGAGCTTCAGGTTCGTCATCATAATCTGCCACGCTTCGAGCGCCTGCTTGTTCAGGCGTTGACGGTCCAGGACCTGAGCCGTTTTGGCAAAATCAGGAAACGGTAGAAAGGTTTGCATTTTCTAGTTCCAATCTCCTTGGGCAATCCTCGTGCATATACTCTGCATCAGAGTCGTTCATCTCCTCGCAGTAGCAATACTCATAATGGGACATACGCTCCGCGTGAGTCTCTGGAATATCCCAGGAGTCCTCAAAATGAACGGCACCATCATCGGCGAGCATCTGCCCGCCCCAGCCCTGCTCCTCCTCGTAGAAGAGTTTGAAACTCAACTCAGGGAACTGCTGGACCGCCTTGCGGAACCAGTCCTCTGGTGGTGACCAGGCTGTATCGAACCTGTAGGTCAACTCCTGTGGAGTCTCTGGGTCCAGGGTGCCCCTGGTTTCCCACTTACAGCCCCAGTTGTCGATGTTCCAGTCGTACCAGTTTGTGTCCTCGTAATACTCTTCGAGGTTGTCTGGCTTGACGAAGTTCCAAAACAAGAGTTCGCCCTCGACTGTAGATACAGCAGGAACATAACTCCAAGTGCCATCTTCGGCTTGAATCGTTTTCATATGAAAAGACTCATACGGCTGGCTAGCCTGCTTCTTGAACCGCGCTACTTCTTCTTCGCCACCGATTACGGTAAGCGTATTGAATACCCAGTTGGGCATTAGATTCCCCCTTCCAAGAGGATTAGTGAGACCAAAGATACCACACCTATGACGAAGAGCACAATGCTCAGTCTCCATAAATCATAGGAAAGAAACATTAGCCTTCTTCTCCGAGCCAGGGACCTCCTGCTCGGGTGCTCACACTTCTTATGCTTACTCATACTCTTTACAGTCCTCCCACTTGTTGTTCAATGAGTCGCAACTCATTCTCCGGTACACCCCAGCCAGCCAAAACAAGCGCTGACTGTTCTCTCCAGACATTTACTGTGCCCAGAAGTTGCTCGACCTCAAGCGCGTAGCCTGCGGTCGTATCGTCCACCAGAGACATAATGTTCTTGCGGTGCTTGAGAACTTCCTTGAGCGCTCCTAGAACGCTCCTATGGTTCTCCTTGGCCTCGCGTGCAGATTCGGCTGCATTTATGGCGTTGGCGATATCCCTACGGCGCTCCACCATGCCACGCGCATATTCTAGTTCTTGCTTGATATTCATACTTTCCTTTCACAATCTCTGTCGAAGGTGCCACAAGGACACCGGAACATGAAGCATAGGTCATCGGGGTGCTTATCGCAATCCGACCACCGCTCCTCTTTCTCGAACTCATCGAGACTCTTCATATGAAGCCTCGCCCCCTTATGCTCCCCCATCGTCACTTACCTCCTTGATAATGGCACCCAAGTCTATCTGCGTGCCGAACAGATTCTGACGATACTGTGCATCTTTCAGAATGTCAACAACCTTCGATCGAACCTCATAGGCACCATCACGCTCAGCCTCATACACGAGGTCGTTGTAGTGGTCGCCATGAGGCTCTATGTAATCGCTGTATTGGTCAATCCAAGAGCCCAGATATTCAAGCGCAGACTTGACACTCTCGTTCTCTAGAATCTCCTCCGGCACAGACTCAACAGCCGTCCGGACAATCTTATTAGCCCAACCGTACATTTAGTTACCCCCTTCTACATATTCTTGATTACCCTCACAGACACTACAGAACGGTGTGCAATCGAATGCCCCTTCGTGCTTTGGACAAACTTTGATTGTGAGCATATCTATAGCGTGGTTATACGCAACCACCTTACCCTCCAAATACGACTGGTCAGAATCCTCATCCATCGACAAAGTACGACCTTCCGCACAAGCCCAAATCTTCTCCTGGAGTTCCGCATCAGAATCGCGTGCTTCCGTCAACCGCTGGACAATCTCAATCATCATCGCCTACCAATCTGCCAGCATCGGCTATAAGAAGTTGTGCCGTCTCAAACGCATTCGTATCTAACACACCCCGAGCATGTAATGACACGCTCCAATCGTGAACCGTCTCAACTAAGTGCAGAGAAGGCTGGTCGCTATTTTCCATCTCTTCAATGAGCGCATATTCCAAATCTGCATACAAAGCCCGAAGGTCATCGTCAACAGAGCTGTCTTTCTGCTTGCCGTCTAAAGTGCTATTCACTAGGTCAACCTCCTATGTTATCTGTAACCCGTGTTGATAGTATGACATAGTAAAAACGATTCCGCAAGTCCTGTTTTAGGAATAATCAAAAAAAGGGATTCTGCCGATGCCTACAAACAAGCCTAAGAAGAAAATAGTTTTACCGTGTTACTTATAAGGATTACTATATTCATATAATAGTATTATCGTAATATAGTTCCGTGTGTATAGAGACCCCCAAAAAATGGATTTGACAGTCGTTTAGAATGGCACTACAGTAAGAGCATCAAACAAGGAGGGGTCACAATGAGTGAACTCAGTTACAAGCAGGAGACAGACCTCCTGGAGGGAATCCTCGAAGGTCTACAGCACGGTCAAGATGACTACGAACAAGCCGTAGCAGAATCGATCGACTCGGCACTACCGATTTACTACACGGACCTAGTGACCGAATGGGTTGAAGCAGGAATGCCACAACCCGATGACAACAACAGCACAGACATTCTCGTGCTCATGGCAAGCGGTCTTTATGAGACCTACAGCTGGTTCGCGTGGGACGTCATCTCAGAAGCCACCAACGCCTCTGAGGCGCTTGAAATCGTGCAGGTTGCACTTGGGGTCAGAAAAGGCTATACTCAATTAGCGCAGGCAATCATAGCCTAGCGACACAGACTACCGGCTGGCAGGTTTATTGGTTTCCTCGCCAGCCGGTTTTCCTTTTCTGGAACTTTACGCGTGTGTGTGACTACATAATCATTCCGGAACTTTACGCGTGTGCGCGGGTACATATATATGGGCGGGGGGGTGGGTACATATATATGGGCGGGGGGGTGGGGGTGGCGATGACCGCCGAACGGATCAAACCCTCAACCATTGGTTGAAGGTTGGGGCAGAATGGGCTTGCGTTCACGCCCCAAACGTGGCAGAATGGGGGCGAAGCCCCCACCGAGGCGAACGCCCCAGATGCCTAGGTGAGCCGGCCCGAAACCTGACAAATCCACAGCGAAGCAAAACCCCCAGCGCTAGGCAACCGCCCAGCGCTTATTGTAATTCCAGAAGGAAACCAAATCATGAGCAACGAAATTGAAGCATTACAGCGCACCATCGAAGCACAGCGAGAAAATATCGAAGCGATGACCGCCGAACGCGCCAGCCAGCACGAAAACGCCCAAGCGCGAATCACCAACCTGGAAGACGCTATCAAAGCGAACCGCGACGAGTACAGGGACAGCGCCCTACACATTAGGGACCGCCGAGAAGCACGAGAAGCCGAACTGCTAGAGCGCATCGAAACGCTCACCAACACCGAGCAGGGCACCGCCGTAGAACAAATGCGGCAAGCCGAACTCAGAGCCGAACGCTCAGCGAACGACGTCACCGAAGCCCGAGGCCTACAGCGCCAAGCCGAAAGCGACCGAGACCGCGCCCTAGCAAGCGTGGCAGACGGTGACGAAATCCACCCCGCCGACCCCAGGGTTGCGCACATATGGCGCAAAGCATCACGCATCGCCACAGCCCGAGGCTACTGCAGTGAATACGACGCAATAGCAGAAGCCCTGAACTTGCCAGAAGTCGAGCTCGACTACAGCGGGACAATCACAGTCAGAGTAAACGCCTTCGTAAACGTACCAGTCTCAGGAACCGACACACGCCGTAACATCGCAAACGGCGACGTCGAATGGAGTATTGACAATAGCGACATACTCGACAACCTGAACAGTGACAACCTAGACTGGGAAGTCGACGAGGTAGAGATTGAATGCGAAGATGACTAAGCGACGACGCGAGACCTTCAAACCAGCGCGGAGGCTAGACCGCAAAGACCGCCTAGCCATCACGCTCATTGCCCTAATGTTGGCGCTAATGATTCTCGCCAACGTAGGACACTAACCCAAGCAGAAGCCCACACAAAACCCTTCACGGGTCGCGTGTGGGCTCTCTGTGGCATGTGTACCACTCGCACGTTTATTTTTTTTTAATTTCGGATTTTGGTCCCTAACCTTTACACCAATGGTGCTATTTTGAAACGACGGGCTGGTTCCATGTCGGCGAACGCTGACACCAGGTCTAAACCAACTTGTACGGTAGAATTATCCGCATGGAGCTAGAGAAAACTTCGTTGGATGAAAAGTTGTTGTCGCTTGCGCGTAAGTCTCCGGCTGAGATTGCGGGTCTTACGGGTCTTGAGCCGCGTTATGTGGCTGAGCGTATTTCGCATTTGTTGGATTCTAAGGATTGGTTGACGGATCGTCAGGAGGAGCGGTTGTTGCTTATTGAGGTGGGGAGTCTTAAGGATCGGGCTTTTGGTATGTTGGATGATGTGGGTCCGCAGGAGTTTGCGGGTGTTGCTAACGTGGTGCTTAAGTCGTTGCGTTTGGTAAGCGAACGCCTGGATGCTCGCCGCAAGTTGGTGGATGATGATATTGATAAGATTACTGCTGCGCACGCGAAGATGTTTGCGCAAGCGTTTGATGTGGCTTTGCAGTATATTGTTGCTGGTTTTCGTGCGTTTGATGGTGTGCCTAGTAATGAGGAGATTGATGATCTTGTGGAGCAGGGTTTGAGGGGGGCGGAAAGTGTCCTCAACGAACACATATTTGAGTAGCGTTGTTTCGGGCGCTGTTGATGAGTTGCGTGCTAGGTCGAGGTTGCGTATTTATCAGGATGATCCTCAGGCGTGGTTGTGGGATGTTTTGGGTAAGCGTTGGTATTCGAAGCAGGCGGAGATTGTTCAGGGTTTTATGTCTTCGTCTCGTACTGCGGTGAAGAGTGCTAATGGTTGTGGTAAGTCTGCGGTGGTTGCTGATTTGATTACTTGGATTGTTGCTACTGGCGTGCCGTCTGAAACTTTGTGTATTGTGTCTGCGCCTACGTTGTCGCAGATTGAGAAAGTTATTTTTGCGTATTTAAAAGTAAATAAGGGTTTGGCGGATGGTAACGGAGTTGTTTTGCCGGGTAGAATTATGGAAACTTTAGCGTGGAAGTTGGATGGTGATAATGGTGCGGAATTTTTGGTTTTCGGCAAACGACCCAGTGATCAGGATATTGTTTCCAGTTTTCAGGGTACTCGTAAACGAAATACTTATGTATTTTTGGACGAAGCAGGAGGGTTACCTGCTGATATGTTTACGGCCGCTGAGGCGGTTGCGACTGGCGCGGGGTCTCGTATTCTTGCGATTGGTAACCCTGATCGAAGAGGAACTGAGTTCCACCGGATTTTCACTGAGCCTCAGTTATCACAGGACTGGTCTCTCCATACGATTAGTGCTTTCGACTTACCTACATTTACTGACGAGTATGTTTACGCTGATAGGGAGGACCAGAAAAATTTTTTAAATGGTTTGACTAGCGTTGAGTGGGTGGAGCACAAGAAGCGTGCGTGGGGTGAGGACTCTGCGCGGTATAAGGCTAAAGTGTTGGGGGAGTTCCCTGATGAGGCTGATAATACTTTCTTTTCGCAGCAGGTTCTTGATACAGCGTTTGATGCAAATATTGATGTTGATGTGCGGCCTGTGTTGGGTCTTGATGTTGCGCGGTTTGGGTCTGACGAGAACGTTCTGTACGAGAACGTTGGAGGGCGAGTCAGACGTGTTGATGCGTGGTCTAAGTTAGACTTGATTGAAACGGCAAGGAGAGTGCATAGTCATGCTCAAAGGGTTGTTGCGTCTGTGGTCAATGTTGACGTTAACGGTGTTGGTGGTGGTGTTGTCGATGCTTTGGTTCGTTTGGATGAGTTTGCTGATTCTGTGTATGATATTGGCGCTATTAATAATTCGTCTGCGAGCCCGGACTCGGCGCGTTGGCTTAACGCTAGGGCGTGGCACTACGACACGTTCCGCGAGATGATGGCGACCGGAACGATTGATCTTGACTATGAGGATAATGATCTTCGTGAAGAGTTGATAACTCAGACTTATAAGTTTTCACAACGCGGTTCTATTCAGATGACTTCAAAGGATGACATGAAGCGTTCGGGAATGAAATCTCCGGACAGTTTGGATGCCGCGATATTGTGCAGTATTGATATGACACGTTTTGAGGGTTTGAAGCCGGGTGACGTGATTATGGGTGTCGAAGAAATGTTTGACGAGCATCCTTTTTATAGTGACACTTACTGGTAATATTGTTTTATGGGCATATTCGATCGTTTTACTGGCGCTTCTGAAGAATCTATTAAGCTTTTGGAAGAGATTCGTAATCTTTCTCAAGACAACAACATTCTTTCGGAGTCTTATTCCGCTTTGGCTCGCGCCACCTTAGAGTTTGACGAAAAGGGTTGGGCTCCGATCAATCAGTTTGAAGATTCGGGTATGCAACTTCAGGACGTGAAGCTTATTGCCCGTCACGCTAGAAGGCAGACTTCTTCTAACCCAATTTTGAAGCGTGGCGCAATGTTGCGTTCAAGCTATGTTTTTGGGCACGGTTTTAAAATGTCTTCTCGGAACAACCCGCTTCCTCCTCGTTTTCAGGCGATCATTGATGATCCGATTAACCAGAAGGTTTTGTTTAGCGAGACGGCTTCGAAGAAGAACGAACGTGCACTGTTCACTGATGGTAATTTTTTTGTACGCTACGACAAGCGTAGCCGTCGTTTTTCTCGGGTGCCATTGGATGAAATTACTGGTTGGGCTACCGACCCGGACGATCCAGAGGTTATTCGTTACTACTTGCGCGAGTATGAGGTGCGCCAGCCTGTAACCGATCCGTATAACTCTTATATGGCTGAGACTCGTAAAGTTTGGTACCCGCTTGACTATGTTGACAATCCTGTTGCACGGATCAACGACATTCCTGTGGACCGCAACTTTGTTGTGATTGATACTAAGTCAAACGATGAGACTGGTTCTTTGTGGGGAATTCCTGATGCGCTGCCAGCTTTGCCGTGGTCGTGGGCATATTCTGAGTACCTTAAGGACGGCTCGAAAATGTTGAAAGCTCTTTCGGGTATTGCGTGGCAGGTTAAGACGCGAAGCCAAAAGGGTGGCGCTAACATTTCTTCTAAGCTTGTGAACAATAAAGATGTGGCGGCTACTGCTGTTACTGGTGCTGACATTGATATTGCTGCGATGCCAAGAAACAACTCGGTTGATTTGGACACGGGGCGTCCGATTGCGGCTATGGCTGCAACGGCTATGGAAGTTTCTGTAGACGCTTTACTATCTGGCCCTGGAGCCGAGGGTGCTGGTGGAACTCAAATTCTCGATCAGTCAACACTGAACGCTGCTTACGCACGCCAGGGTAACTGGGAGGATTTCTTTACCCGTGTGCTTCGCGTGATGGGTGTTCCCGAGCCTAGCGTTACGTTCAACAACATTATTGTGGACCCTGCTTACCGCACGGTGCAGTCGCTTGGTCAAGCTTGGATGACTGGTTTGTTTGGTGCTGGGGTTATGCAGGATGCTATGGCAGAGCAGTTAGGTATCGAGGCTCCCGGTCCAGTGCCAACTGGCGTGCTTGTTCCCAACAACTCTGGCAGCTTTGCCAACAGTGGTAGAACAGTGGGCGCAGGCAATCCCAATAACGTGGCAAGCTCGCAGGGCAACTCTGGTGCAGGCGTGGACGATTTGTCCAACAGCGACAACTCTAATAGGGACCTGCAAAATAACCCTAGATAAAATGATGATATTATAGTGGTATGGCTCAGCTGTTAATAGAATCAAGTGGCGCACCCCAAAAAATTGGTAATTTTTGGCGGGCTGTACTTATTACACCCGGTAAGGGTTCTTCTGGTATCTATACCGAAGAGACCTTGCGCAACTCTGGGCCGATGGCGTTTACCAAAGGAACGCATTCCTATGTTGACCACCCCCGCAACGAGGTGGACATTCGCTCACCCAAGAATCTGATCGGTGTTTTAGCAGAGGACGCTCGTTACGAGGAGGGCGTCGGCCTGGTTGCCGAACTTGAAATCATGCCTCACTGGAAAGAGTTCGTCGAGGCCGTTGCGCCACACACGGGTCTTTCTATTTACGCGATGGGTGAAGGCGGCTACAACGATGACGGAGATGTTGTTGTTGAGGCACTGGTGCCCAACACGCAAAACAGCGTAGACCTGGTGAGCTACCCAGGACGCCCTGGCTCGAAGTTGGCTGACAAGTTGTACGAAGCCGCTGTCGCTATGGTCACAGAAGCTGAGCCCGGTTCGCTAAAGGTTGGAGACTATGTTTCCTGGAACTCAAGTGGCGGTCGAGCACGCGGTGAAAAGTGGGAAGAATATGTCGAGGGTGGTTCCTATTGCAACGCTTGGGCACCGAAACAACAAGAAGCTTCCGCTCTACTGAGTGGCAAGAATGGTACTGCTGCACAAGCAGCCGCAGCTACCGAATCTAACAAGGAAGAAGGAAATTCTGATATGGAACTCAAGGAATTGAGCGATCAGATTGCTGAACTGCCAAACTTGGTAGCCGCAGCTGTCGCAGAAGCCCTTGCGCCTGTTGAAGAGACCGAAGAGAAGGAAGAAGTAGATGTTGCGGCTGTGGCTGAAGCTATGGTCGCAGCTGACCTTCCCGAGGTTTCTCGCAAGGCCGTGTACGAGTCCCTTCGCGCTGGTGGAGACCTCGCAGAAGCCATCGAAAGCCAGAAAGCTTTTGTTGAGTCTGTGAAAACCCACTTTAAGGAGCAGGCTGATGCCTCTCCCCGTGGCGAAGAGACTGTTATTTTCAACACAGCAGAGAAGGCTCCTCGCCTCTCTGAAATTCTCAACGTGAAGGTTGGTGCCTAATGGCTCTTAACGAAGTTTACGCAAACGGAGAATCCCTTAATTACGTTGTGAACTCTGCCGTCGACTCTGGCGATTTTGTTGTTCTCGGTGGAATTGTTGGCGTTGCAGAAACTGACGCTGAACTGGGTGCTGACTCCGCATACTACGCAACCCTGCGTCACATCGGTGTATTCCGCGGCACAACCGCAGATGCCGCCACCGTTGGTGCTGCAATTTATATCGCGGCTGGAGCCACCTACGGCA
>Ga0209702_10003792_pt1 | contig 23230 bp, 20 predicted proteins | sample FRY01_FD_187210 | JGI IMG/M metagenome (GOLD analysis project Ga0209702, IMG submission 187210) | Freshwater microbial communities from Lake Fryxell liftoff mats and glacier meltwater in Antarctica - FRY-01 (SPAdes) (version 2) | ecosystem: Environmental > Aquatic > Freshwater > Ice > Glacier... | reverse complement strand
TTGTGGCCACCAAAGCCAAATGAATCATTGAGCGCTGCGATATCACCTGCCGGCAAGGCACGTGGTTGATCACGCACAACATCTACCGTGACCGCTGGATCTAAATCATCAATATTAATAGTTGGTGGGGCTAAACGATCTTGTAGCGCTTTCACAATAAAGACCGATTCAATTGCACCGGCTCCACCTAACAAGTGGCCAGTCATTGATTTAGTTGCCGATACGGCAACGTGATCGGCATCTTTTCCAAGTGCTGCACGTAATGCATTAGCTTCGGCTACATCGCCAGCCGGTGTTGATGTTGCGTGAGCGTTTAAATGAACAATATCGGCGGTAGATAACTGGGCATCGCGCAATGCAAATTTAACGGCCCGCATAACACCAGCACCCGTTGGATCAGGTGCAGCGATGTGATAACCATCGGAAGTTAATCCCTGACCGGCAACTTCACAGTAAATATGAGCACCGCGTGCTTTGGCATGTTCATACTCTTCTAAAACAAGAATTCCGCCACCTTCACCTAAAACAAAGCCATCGCGATTTAAATCGTAGGGACGCGACGCACGTGCTGGATCATCGTTGCGCGTCGATAGCGCTTTCATCGCGGCAAAGCCCGACATAGGCATGGCATGAATTGCAGCCTCAACGCCGCCGCTAACAACGATATCGGCGCGATCATTTCGAATCATTTCAAGTGCGTAACCAATTGCTTCGGCGCCCGATGCACATGCACTTACTGGTGTATGAATTCCGGCTTGTGCTTGTAATTCCAGACCAACATTTGCAGCCGGTCCGTTTGGCATCAACATCGGTACCGTGTGCGGACTTACCAAACGTGCGCCTTTTTCACGCAAAACATCGTATTGATCGAGCAACGTCGTAACTCCGCCAATACCTGATGCAATTACAACACCAAGTCGCTCTTTATCAATCTCTGGTGCGCCAGCATCTTTCCATGCCTCACGCGAAGCAATTACGGCAAATTGTTCCGATCTATCTAAGCGGCGCAGTTCAACCCGTTCCATCTGTTCACTGGGTTCAACGGCAACTCGAGCGGCAAAGTGAACCGGAATTGTTTGGGCCCACTCTTCGGTTAAAGAACGCACACCACTTTTTCCAGCCAAGAGATTGGCCCAAGTAGTTGCAGTGTCTCCACCTATAGGAGTGGTTGCACCGAGCCCGGTAACAACAACGCGACGACGAATCATCTCAGTAATAGGAACTTACTTTGCGGTGTTAATGATGAAATTAACTGCATCACCAACAGTTGCAAGATCGGTAACACTCTCATCAGGAATCTTTATCCCAAAACGCTCTTCGGCAGCGACAACAACTTCCACCATGCTAAGTGAATCCACATCTAGATCTTCGCTAAAGCTCTTGTCCATTTCAATCGATGCCGCTGGAATACCAGCTACTTCTTCAACGATCTCTTTTAGTCCAGCAAGGACGTCTGCTTGTGAAAGTTCCATGATGATTTCTCTTTTCTAGATAAGTGGTTCGCGTACTGCAAGGTGCTTATTCTGTCGTAATTCAAGGCTTACTTACGAGTATTGGTAGTGATACGCGTTAAAAACTTAGCGTGCAGGTGGAAGTTCTACGACCTGGGCGGCGTAAACCAATCCGGCGCCGTAACCAATGAGCAACGCTAACTTGCCATGCATTTCGGGATGTTCTTCCAACAAGTGATCCATAGCAAGTGGAATCGAAGCCGCCGAAGTATTTCCATTAGTGCGAATGTCATCGGCGACTAAAACCGAATCAGGTAACTTCATTTCTCGAACCATACTTTCGATGATACGAATATTTGCTTGGTGTGGAATAAATGCACCCAACTGATCGGCCGTTACTCCCGCCGCAACTAATGCCTCTACGCCAACTTTGCTCATAGAAAAAACTGCCCAACGAAAAACGGTTTGTCCTTGTTGCGCGATATTTGGCCATCCTAATTGGGCTACACCTTTATCGGGATTTTTCTTGAACTCGGTATAAGCTGGAGTTAAAATAATGGCATCTCGCGAATCGGCATCTGATCCCCAAATTGTCTGACCAATTCGTGGTTGATCACTTGCACCAACTACTACTGCGCCTGCGCCATCGGCAAAGATAAATGCAGTAGCCCGATCATTGGGGTCGGTGTAATCCGATAGTTTTTCAACACCAACAACTAAAACATTCTTCGATGTGCCAGCCTTAACTAAATCACTTGCCATGGCTATTCCATAACAAAAGCCAGCACAAGCTGCGCTCACATCGAATGCGGCAGTCTTTGGGTTTCCAAGTTCATTAATTAATTCCGTTGCCGCACTTGGTGCCTGAAATGGATAAGAAATCGTGGCCAAGATTAAAGTATCAATATCGGCCATAGTTAAACCGGCTCGGGTGAGCGCCATTTGGCAAGCAGCCTTCGACATTGAAATTACAGTTTCATCATCACCGGCAAAGCGTCGGCTTTCAATTCCGGTGCGTTGCACAATCCACTCATCGGTTGAATCAATTCGATCAACGATCTCGGAGTTTGGAACCGAACGCTTCGGACGATAACTTCCTACCGATAAAATTCGACTTTCATAATGCGGGGTAGCTTTGATACTCATTGGTGCCTTTCTGCAAATTCACGTGCGGCGGGTAAATCTTCGGCGCTTTTTAAGGCAAAGCTTTCAATCTCAGGAACTGCCCGCTTAAGTAAGCCAACTAGCGTTCCAGCTGGGGCTAGTTCGATAACCCCAGTAACTTTATTGTGGCGCAAACTTTCCATACATAGATCCCAACGCACTGGGTTGGCGATCTGGTTAATGATGCGCGCTAACACATCGTGTCCATCGTCAACGATGTCACCATCCTTGTTAGAAATAAGTTGTACGCGTGGCGCGTTGGTAGAAATTATTGCCACTAATTCACGCAGCGGTGCAACGGCCGATTGCATATAAGAAGTATGAAATGCACCGGCGACAGCTAAGGCTCGTACGCGTGCACCAGCGGGTGGATTTTCACTAAGGGACGCCAAGGAATCTAAATCTCCGGCGGCAACGATTTGCCCAGCGCCGTTGTCATTGGCCGCAACTAAATTTAAGGATGCGATGGCAGTTAAAACTTCGTTGCGATCACCACCTAAAACCGCTGACATTCCAGCTGAGGTTATCGCGGCAGCTTTAGACATTTCTATGCCGCGCGCACGAACTAATGTCATAGCATCAAGGTCACAGATCACACCAGAGATTGCCGCCGCCGCAATTTCACCAACTGAATGCCCACTAACAATAGAAAACTGCGAGAGATTGAGACCGTGAAAAGCCAATAGCGATGTGGCAACTATGAGTGGTTGGGCATTAGCGGTCTCTTTTATTTCATCTGCTTGGGCAGTGGTACCCAGTTTTTCTAAATCTAAATCGATTGCAGCCGACCAAGTAGCAAGTAAGTTTTTTAATTGTAGATCTGCGATCCAAGAATTTAGCATCCCCGGAGTTTGTGCACCTTGTCCAGGAGCGATGATTGCTAACACGACATGATGCTAGTGGGCAGTTGTACGTACTATCTAGTACGCGACACGAGCCAAACAAGTGCGCTGTGTTGTGGCACTTCAACTTTTGATGATGGCGCAGAAATTACCGGCTCGTAGCTACTGGTGTTTTGTGAAGCATCAAAAATACAACGGTAAGTCTGACCCCACGCCGCATCTGGTAAAGTAAAAGTTGTAACTTCTTGCGATGAATTAAGCATGAGCAATAAACCTTTTGTGGGATCGGCTTCAATAAACACAGTAATACTGCGCTTGTCGCCATCACTCCAGTGTTCATCATTCATTTCATTGCCAGCTAATGAAAACCAAGCGATATCTTTACGATTTGTTCCTTCATCTAACGTGCCTGTAAAGAACTCAGATGCCAGATCTGCTAAGTACATATCGCGAATCTTGGCTAAGGATTGCACCGTTGCCAGCACATCGCTTTCTTCATCACTTAAATTCCAGTTAAGCGCCCAACCATCGTGATCTAGCGGCAGTGAATATGCGTTATTGGAACCACGTTGGGTACGACTTACTTCATCGCCCATATTTAACATCGGTACACCCGATGAGAGCATCAAGGTAGCAAGAAGGGATTTTTTCAATCGCAAACGAATTTCGTTGATGCCGGCGTCATCAGTTTCACCTTCATGACCAACATTCCACGATCTATTGGTGTCGTTGCCATCGGCATTATTTTCTAAATTAGCTTCATTGTGTTTATGGTTATACGTAACCATGTCATGAACCGTAAAGCCATCGTGGGCGGCGATAAAGTTAATTGACGATGTTGGCCCACGATAATAAAAAATAGAGCTAGAGCCACTGATGCTTGAGGCAAGTTCTGAAACGCCTTCACCGTAGCCGCGTTGTAAATCGCCGAGCCAAAACTGGCGCACCGAGTCGCGATACACGTCGTTCCATTCTCGCCACGGATGCGGAAAATCACCTAGTGAATATCGCGAGATATCCCATGGCTCGGCGATCATTTTAAAGTTTCGCAATCCCGAGTCAGAACCGATAGCGGCCATAAGTGAAGAGTTAAAGGCAGAGTCACTTGTGTATAGCGCAGTAGTTAAGTCAAAGCGGAAACCATCTACGCCAACAACTTCAATCCACCAACGCAGTGAATCAATAATTTGGCGAACGGCATGTGGCTTACTTGCCGCAAAAGTATTGCCACATCCGGTGACATCCTCATATTTTCCATCTGAATCCTGGCGGTAATAACCATGGTTATCAATGCCCTTGTAAGAAAGTGTTGGTCCGCCAACTCCGCCTTCAGCTGTGTGGTTATAGACAACATCTAAAATTACTTCAATGCCCGCGTTATGTAATTGATCAACGGCCCACTGTAGTTCTGTGATCGGATCATTTGTAGCGGCATATTCTCGGTGAGGTGCGGTAAACAATAATGAGTTGTAACCCCAGTGATTTATTCGGCCACGACTATTTAATGCTGGTTCAGATATCGATTGCGCAATTGGCAAGAGTTCAAGTGCGGTAATCCCAATAGATTTCAAATGCGCAATGGTGCTGGGATGGCCAAGTGCCTTATATGTGCCACGTTCAGCTTCTGGAATTTCTGGGTTGAGTTGCGTTAAACCTTTTACGTGCGCTTCATAAATAACCATCTTTGCCCACGGAATTAAAGGTCTGGAAACTTCGCGGACCGGATGATCTGTCACAACCGAGTAGACGGTTTTGCCAGCGCTATCTCGGTTATCGCGAAGGGCTAAATCGCCATTGCCAAGACCATCGGTTGCAACGTGACCGTAAACTTCAGGGGCGTAAATAAATTCGCCATCGATGGCATGTGCGTATGGATCTAGCAATAGTTTTGCCTCGTTAAAGCGCACTCCATGTTGTGGCACCCACGGCCCGTAGACGCGATAGCCATAACGCTGACCAGGGCGAACTCCGGCTAGGTAGCCGTGCCAAATTGGTCCGTTTCGATGTGACATCGCAAAACGCGTCTCCACCATTTTTCCGTTTACTTCATTAAACAGGCACAGCTCCACCGCATCGGCGGCGTTGCTCCAGAGCGCAAAGTTGGTGCCACCTTGGGTAACTGTTGAACCCAACGTGCGGGGATCGGCGGCGAGCATGGGCGCTATCTTGCCTTGCTTCGGGGCAAATTTTTCACCTATTTCGCCAATCTCAACTAGCGAATTTGAGTTACTCACCAGTAACCTTAGGGCTATGAAGATCGCCGTATGTATTAAGCAAGTTCCAGATTCATGGGCCGAGAAAAAGATGGTCAATGGAATATTGGATCGCGAATCCGTTGATGCCGTATTAAATGATCTAGATGAATACGCCGTTGAAGAAGCGTTGCGTATCGCCGAAGCACATGGCGGCAATGAAGAAGATGGCCCACACACAGTTACGGTGATTTCAATGGGACCAGAGCGTGCAACCGAAGCGGTTCGCAAAGCACTTTCCATGGGCGCAAATGGTGCGATTTTAATTACTGATCCTAAGTTAGCGGGCGCCGATGCGCTCGCAACTTCGGCAGTACTTGCCGCCGTAATTGCCAAAGAAAACTTTGATCTAGTTATTTGTGGAACTGAATCAACTGATGCACGTATGAGCGTTGTGCCGGCAATGTTGGCCGAGCGTTTAGATGCTGCTCAATTAACTTTCGCATCGGCCGTAACAGTCGATCCGGCGGCAAGCAAAGTAACAATTACTCGCGTCACCGAAGCTGGCGTCGATGAAATGTACGGAAGTTTTCCATGTGTTATTTCAGTTGTTGAAAAAATTAATGAACCGCGTTATCCATCTTTTAAAGGAATCATGGCAGCCAAGAAAAAGACGATCGATACTCGTGATCTAGCAACAGTGGGCGTGACTGTATCTAAGGCCTGGTCGTTAGTTGCAGATTCTGCCCCACGTCCACCACGTGCAGCGGGTATAAAAGTTACCGATGATGGAACTGGCGGCGCACAATTAGCCGATTACCTAGCAGAGAAGAAGTTGATATGAGCAACGTATTATTTTTAGCTGACTTTGTTGGTGCAAAAGCAACCAAGACAAATGCTGAATTAGCAACTGTTGGCGCACGTATTGGCGAAGTAACGGCCATTGTTTTAGCACCAGTTGGTCAAGGCGCAGCACTTGCGGCGACGTTAACAACTGGTCCAATTTCAAAGATTATTGTTGCCGAATCTGATGCCTTTGCACACAATGGAGTTGCCGCAACTGCCGATGCAATCGCCCAGTTAATAACTACGCATTCACCAGCGGCTTTCCTTGTTGCATCACATGCATTTGGAAAAGAAGTGGCCGCGCGCGTTGCGGTAAAAACGGAGTCCGGCATCATTACCGATGCCATCGATGTTTCAGCCGATATCACCGCAACCCAATCTGTCTTCGGTGGATCTACAACGGTGCACTCAAAAGTTTCACACGGCACACCAATTATTACGCTTCGTCCAAATTCAGTAACTTTTGAAGCGACAACGGCAGCACCGGCAATTGAAACTGTTGCGCTAACAATTTCAGCTTCATCACTTCGTTCAACTGTTACTTCTTCGCAGCCGCCAGTTCGTGGTGGCCGTCCAGAACTAACGGAGGCAAATGTTGTTGTATCTGGCGGTCGCGGAACAAACGGAGATTTTGCTCCGGTAGAAGCTTTCGCAGATTCAATGGGCGCAGCAGTTGGTGCATCACGTGCGGCAACTGATGCCGGTTGGTATCCACATTCACATCAAGTTGGCCAAACTGGAAAATCGGTTAGTCCGCAGTTGTACGTTGCTTGTGGAATTTCAGGTGCGATCCAGCACCGCGCTGGAATGCAAACAAGTAAGACCATCGTTGTTATTAATAAAGATCCAGAAGCCCCAATCTTTGAAATTGCAGATTTTGGCGTAATCGGGGATCTATTTGCCGTGCTACCAACGGCAACGCAAGGCGTAAAAGCCCACAAGTCCTAGACTTAGGCCCGTGCCTTCGATCTATGTAGACCATGCTGCAACGACCCCATTGTCGGCTGCCGCTTTTGCCGCGATCTCGCAGCAGTTACAAGAACTTGGTAATCCATCTAGTTTGCACACTCATGGCCGGGCAACTCGGAAAGCTTTAGAAGATGCGCGCGAGGCGATTGCTAAAGAAGTTGGTTGTTTAGGATCTGAAGTTATCTTTACCGCTTCCGGAACTGAAGCTAACAACATTGCGTTAAAGGGATTGTTTTGGCAGGGTCGCGCCCAAGGTAAAAGAGTAATTGTTATTTCAGCGATTGAACATCATGCGATTTTAGATCCAGCTCAGTGGCTAAAAACCCACGAGGGCGCCGAAGTAATTGAAATCGATGTTGATAGCAATGGCGTCATCAATCTGGAAACACTCAAAACAGTAATTGCCGAACGCGCAAATGAAATTGCAGTTATTTCCATTATGCATGCCAATAATGAAACGGGCGTGCTGCAACCAATTTCCGAAATCGTTGGCCTTGCCGGAGATATTCCGGTGCATACCGATGCGGTGCAAAGTTTTAAAAAGACACCGTTATCATTTTCCCAACTTGGTGTGTACGCCCTAACGTTGAGCGCACACAAAGTTGGCGGGCCGCTAGGAATCGGTGCCTTAATTTTGCGACGGGCCGTAGAAATTCCGGCACTGTTACATGGCGGGGGACAAGAGCGCGAAATTCGAAGTGGAACGTTAAATGCACCGAGCATCGTTGCCTTTGCCGCCGCGGCTGCCGATTCTTATCCGCAGGCACAAGTCACAACATTGCGCGATTCATTTATCGATGGCGTAAAGGCATTAATTCCAGATGCGATTATTAATGGCGAAAGTTCTTACCGGCTCCCCGGAATAGTTAACGTAACTTTCCCCGGAACCCAAAGCGATACTTTGCTTTTACTACTAGATAGCGCACATGTTTCAGCATCAACGGGTTCGGCCTGTAGCGCCGGTGTTCATGAAGCTAGCCATGTCTTACTTGCCATGGGCCACACCGAAACTACGGCGCAATCATCGCTTCGCTTCTCTTTTGGTGCCACAAGTACCCAAGCCGACTTGGATTTCATAATGTCAGTACTTCCAGGTGTAATTACCCGTGGACGGGCGGCAAATATCAAATGAAATTAATTGCAGCGATGAGCGGTGGGGTTGATTCGGCAGTTGCCGCTGCCCGCGCAGTTGAGTCTGGCCACGACGTCATTGGTGTGCACTTAGCACTTGCCGCAAATCCACAAAAATATCGTTCGGGTGCACGTGGCTGTTGCACCATCGAAGATTCACACGATGCCAGACGCGCCGCCGACGTTATTGGAATTCCTTTTTATATTTGGGATATGGCCGAAGAGTTTCACGATGGCGTTGTGGAAGATTTCTTAGCTGAATATGCCGCTGGTCGAACACCTAACCCATGTCTTCGTTGTAATGAAAAGATTAAATTTGCAGCAGTGCTCGATCGTGCCCGCGCAATGGGCTTTGATGGCGTTGTTACTGGCCACTATGCACGAACTCAAATTAGCGAATCCGGCAAGACGTTGCACCGCGCCGTTGATCACTCAAAGGATCAATCCTATGTTTTATCTGTTTTAACAATTGAACAGATAGCTGGTGCGATTTTTCCACTGGGAGATACAACCAAAGTTGATATTCGAAAAGAGGCAGAAGCACGCGGATTAGCCGTTGCCCAAAAGCCAGATAGCCATGACATTTGTTTTGTGCCATCAGGTGATAACGCCGGTTGGTTGCGTGATCGTTTAGGTAGTGAAGTTGGCCCCATTGTTGATCAAGCTGGAAATAAAATCGGTGAACACAAGGGTGCTTACACATACACAATTGGCCAGCGCAAAGGTTTAGGTTTAACGATTCCAACTCCCGATGGTTCACCACGCTTTGTTTTAAAGATTGAACCGGTTAGCAATACCGTTGTAGTTGGCGCCCGCGAAGATTTAGCGATTATAACCATGGTGGGAGAGCGTCCAGTGTGGTGTGGCCCAGCCGTGACAAGTGAAGTACAAACAGGTTTTGTGCAGATTCGCGCACATGGTTCACCACTTCCATGTACCTATTACTTCGATGGCACTGTGCTAATTGCAACGTTGGCCGAACCGCTTTTGGGGCTAGCCACTGGCCAAGCAATGGTTATCTACGATGGTGATCGCGTAGTTGGTTCGGCAACTATTTGTGAGACCAAATGAGCAATCAGGCACGACATCGCATCACTGAATTAACCGAAGAGATCCGTGATCATCAATTTAAATATTATGTTTTAGATGCGCCCACAATTAGCGATGCTGACTTCGATAAAATTTTAAAAGAGCTGGAAGGGTTAGAAAACAAAAACCCAGAACTTAAAGCTCCAGATTCACCGACTTTGCACGTAGGTGGCGGATTTTCTACTGCTTTTGAGCAACGCGACCATATTGAAAAGATGATGAGCTTAGACAACGTCTTTGACCTTGCCGAACTAGCCACTTGGTTTGACCGAGTTGAAAAAGATATCGATGCCCCGAAGTATCTCTGCGAAGTTAAAGTCGATGGTTTGGCGATTAATTTAACTTATGAAAACGGGCAGTTAACGCGAGGATTAACCCGTGGCAATGGCGTAACCGGTGAAGATGTGACGCTTAATGTAAAGACCATTAAAAATCTGCCACATCAATTAATTGGCAAGAAGTTACCAACCTTGATTGAAGTTCGCGGCGAAGTATTTTTCCCACTCGCCGCTTTTAATGAACTTAATGAATCATTAGAAGAATCAGGTAAAGCGCTATTTGCTAATCCTCGAAACGGCGCTGCGGGTTCGCTTCGGCAAAAAGATCCACGAGTGAGCGCAAGCCGCCCCCTTTCCGTTGTTGTACATGGCGTTGGCGCCCGCGAAGGAATTACTTTTGACTCACAGAGCGGTGCCTATCAAGAGTTAGCAGCATTAGGTCTGCCAACTAGTGATCGCTTTAAAGTATGTGCAACCCGGAAAGAAGTTGAAAAGTTCATTCAGTTTTACGCCGACCATCGCCACGATGTAGAGCACGAGATTGATGGCGTAGTCATTAAAGTCGATTCACTTGCTCAGCAAGGCCAATTGGGCTTTACATCTAGAGCGCCGAAATGGGCGATCGCTTTTAAATATCCGCCGGAAGAAGTAACGACTCGTTTATTAGATATCAAGGTGAGTATTGGTCGCACAGGTCGGGTAACACCGTTTGCATTTATGGAGCCAGTAAAAGTCGCTGGTTCCACAATTACTCATGCCACCTTGCACAACGCCGAAGAAATTGTTCGGAAAGGCGTTTTAATCGGAGACATCGTTGTTATTCGCAAAGCCGGCGATGTAATTCCTGAAGTTCTTGGCCCAGTCGTTGATAAACGAACCGGAAAAGAAAGCGCATTTGTGATGCCGACTCAATGCCCCGAATGTGGCAGTGATTTGCGGGCAATTACCGCCGGCGATGTAGATATTCGCTGCCCTAACACTCGCAGTTGCCCAGCGCAGCTGCGCGAGCGGATTTACTACATTGGTTCGCGCGTTGCCTTAGATATCGATGTCTTGGGATACGAAGCTGCTGCCGCACTGCTTGAAGCAAAGATCATTACCGATGAATCAGATCTCTTTGATTTAACCGCCGAAAAACTAGCCACGTCTGAGTTTTTCAAGAAAAAAGATGGCAGCAAAGGTGCAAACGTAGACAAGTTGTTGGCGGCACTTATTGATGCGAAAAAATTACCACTATGGCGAACCTTGGTGGCACTTTCTATTCGCCACGTTGGGCCAACTGCGGCGCAAGGTTTAGCAACTGCGTTGGGTTCTATTGAAAAAATTTCTACGGCAACTGCCGAAGAACTTGCCGCCGTTGATGGCGTTGGCGCAATCATCGCCGAATCGATTGTGGAATGGTTTGGCATAGATTGGCACCGGGCAATTATTGATAAGTGGAGCAAGGCCGGCGTAGCTATGGTCAATGCACCAATAAAGGCGTTGCCACAAACATTAGCTGGCTTAACCTTTGTTGTGACTGGCGGTTTAATCAGTTTTTCTCGCGACGGGATCGCCGAAACCATCGTGGCACACGGTGGAAAAGCATCAACTTCGGTTTCAAAGAAAACCGATTATGTTTTAGTGGGCTCTGACCCAGGATCTAAGTTAGCTAAAGCACAAGAACTCGGCGTTGCCATCATTGATGAGGCCGCCTTCAAAACTTTACTGGCCGGCAAGTAGTAGGCTTGCCCCATGATGAACTTGGCAAATGAAGTCGGTCGCGAACTTCCAATTCCTCCGGTGGCCTTTGGCGTTGGAGCCTTTGTTATCTTCTCGCTCTTTTTATATTTAGTTCTTCGCCTAGACCGAGACTAATTTGCCGCGCGTAGGTATTTACGGCGGCACCTTTGATCCAATTCATCTGGGTCACTTACATGTCATCACGCAATTAATTAGCCGTAACTTAATTGATCAATTATTAGTTGTACCCGCAGGTGTTCCTTTACTTCGCGACAAAGCACCCGTTGCAACTGGTGCCCAACGGCGCGCAATGTGTCAGTTAGCACTTTCCGATTTAGCACCAGAAATCGCAGCAAAGGTGCAAGTAAATCCCATCGAAATTTTACGCACCGGACCAAGTTTCACAATTGATACGGTGGAAGCAGTGAAGCAAACTTTCCCCGATGACACCATTGTTTTAATCATTGGCCAAGATGCCGCCGAAAAATTAGAAAATTGGCACCGAATCGATGAACTACGGGCCATGGTTGAGTTTCTCGTTATCAAGCGCCCCGGATATACCGGTGAAGGAATCGACATCGATGCCTTGCCAGTGGCCGCCACCACAATTCGCCAAGGTTTGAGCGCAGATCTTTCGTCATCGGTAGCTACTTTTATACGGGAGAATAATCTCTATGACAATTAGCAGCCGAACTTTAGAGATCACCCAAGTTGCAGCACAAGCGGCAATCGACAAGATTGCAGTGGATGTTGTTGCACTCGATCTTTCCGAACAATTAGTTCTCAGCGAAGTCTTTTTAATTGCAACCGGCCAAAATGAAGCACAGGTTGATGCGATCGCAGATGAAGTAGAACGCCAACTTGCTGCAATTGGCGACAAGCCACTTCGCCGCGAACACGGCGCCGAATGGATCTTGCTCGATTACTCAGATCTAGTAGTGCATGTACAGAGCGCCGAACTGCGTAAGTACTACATGCTTGATCGTTTATGGAATGACTGTCCAAAAATTGAACTTGAAGCCGTGAGGGTAGCGGCGGTCCATGGCCGCTAATCGCGTTGTTTTATGGCGACATGGCCAAACAGATTGGAATGTTGTCAATCGTTTTCAGGGACATTCCGATGTTGATTTAAATAATGTTGGTTTATTTCAAGTAAAACATGCCGCACAAATCTTGTCCGGAATGAATCCAACGGCAATTATTTCAAGTGATCTAGGTCGTGCCCGAAATACTGCGCAAGCACTGTCGGACATCACGGGATTGCCAGTTGGAATTGATGAAGATTTGCGGGAAACCAATGGTGGTTTATGGGAAGGAAAAACCGGTGCCGAAAATCGCGCCGTTGACTTCGATAATTTTATTCGTTGGATAGATGGCGAAGATAATCCAGCTGGCACAACCGGAGAGCGTCGTAGCGAAGTTGCCGAACGTGCAATTAGAGCGATTAAAAATGCACTGGGTGAAAAAACAGATCAGGTTTTAGTTGTGACAACTCATGGTGGTACCGCCCGTTGTATTTTGGGATCACTGTTGCAACTGCCCATGTCGCACTGGGGTGTAATCGGCGGACTTTCAAATGCATCGTGGTCGATTCTGGAACGCAACCCACGTCAATGGAATTTAGTAGAACACAATGCTGGATCTATTCCAGAGCCCGTTTATGGCGAAGAAAGCGGCGCAACACCTGCATAAATACGTATGAATACATACGGTAAGGTTTGGCTCTTGCACTAAGAAATACTCGGGGGCTATAGCGCAGCTGGTAGCGCACCTGCATGGCATGCAGGGGGTCAGGGGTTCAAATCCCCTTAGCTCCACATATGAATAACAACGGTAGTGATGAGCGCGAACACGCGGCATACGATTTTGCCTATGTGCAAGAAAAATGGCTACCGATTTGGGATCAACTTCAACCATTTAAATCTGGTCGCGATGATGATCCACGTGAAAAGAAATATGTGCTCGATATGTTTCCATATCCATCGGGTGATCTACACATGGGCCATGCCGAGGCATATGCACTCGGCGATGTAATTGCTCGTTACTGGGCGCAAAAAGGTTTCAACGTTATGCACCCCATTGGTTGGGATGCCTTTGGTTTGCCGGCTGAAAACGCCGCGATTAAGCGAAACTCTGATCCACGAATTTGGACCTATGAAAATATCGAAGTACAAAAATCTTCCATGCGTCGCTATGCCTGTTCCTTCGATTGGGATCGTGTTTTTAACACCTGCGATCCGGAATATTACAGATGGAATCAATGGCTATTCCTTAAATTTTACGAACGCGGTTTGGCTTACCGAAAAGATTCAGCGGTTAACTGGTGCCCTGGCTGCCAAACTGTTTTAGCTAACGAGCAAGTAGTTGCTGGCCTCTGTGAGCGTTGTGATTCTGCCGTTACGAAAAAGAAGTTAAACCAATGGTATTTCAAGATCACTGATTACGCCGATCGTTTACTAGATGACATGGCCCAGCTAGACGGCCACTGGCCCGACAAAGTTTTAACGATGCAGCGCAATTGGATTGGCCGATCAACTGGTGCCAACGTTGACTTTGAAATTGAAGGTCGCCAAGCACCCGTAACTATTTACACCACTCGCCCCGATACTTTATTTGGCGCAACATTTATGGTCGTTGCCGTTGACAGTGAATTAGCGGCCGAACTTGTACAAGGCACCGGCGTAGAAAAAGAGTTTGCAACGTATCTTGAAACTATCAAGGCGGCTAGCGATATCGATCGCTTAGCAACGGATCGTCCCAAGAGCGGCGTATTTTTAAATCGTTATGCAATTAACCCAGTAAACGGTGAAAAACTACCGATCTGGGCCAGTGATTATGTTTTGGCAGATTACGGAACTGGCGCAATCATGGCTGTGCCCGCCCACGATCAGCGCGACTTAGATTTTGCCCGCGCTATGAAGTTGCCCGTACAAGTTGTTGTCGAAACTGGCGATGAAGATCCAAATGAGACAGGCATTGCAACAACGGGCGATGGAAAACTTGTTAACTCGCAGTTCCTTGATGGCTTAAACAAGGCCGAAGCAATTGCCGCGATTAATAAAAAATTAGAGGCCGATAAAAAAGGCGCCGCCGCCCGTAACTACCGCCTGCGCGATTGGCTAGTTTCGCGCCAACGTTATTGGGGCACACCGATTCCAATTATTCACTGCCCAGCGTGTGGTGAAGTTCCGGTTCCGGCCGATCAGCTGCCATTAACACTGCCAGATGCCGAAGGTTTAGATTTAAAACCAAAGGGAACATCACCACTGGGCGCAGCAACTGATTGGGTAAATGTGAAATGCCCAAAGTGTGCCGGCGATGCCAAGCGCGATACCGACACTATGGATACTTTCGTAGATTCTTCTTGGTACTACTTGCGTTATGCCGATCCAACAAATGCCACCGAACCATTTTCAAAAAAATCAGTTGACACCTGGTTGCCAGTAGATCAATACGTTGGCGGAGTTACCCACGCAATCTTGCACTTGTTGTACAGCCGCTTTTTTACCAAAGTTTTAAATGACATGGGAATGGTTGATTTCAACGAACCATTTACTCGTTTATTAAATCAAGGCATGGTTGTTATGGATGGCTCGGCCATGTCCAAGAGCCGTGGCAACTTAGTTCGACTTTCGGACGAGTTAGAAAATCACGGCGTCGATGCGATTCGTTTATCGATGGTTTTTGCTGGCCCACCCGAAGATGATGTGGATTGGTCTGATGTTTCACCATCGGGTTCAGTTAAATTCTTAACTCGTGCTTGGCGACTATCGGGTGATGTTACAAGTGCGACCGGCGTCGATTTTTCAAAAGGTGATTTAACTTTGCGCAAAGCAACTCATAAAGCCTTGCACGATGCTTCATTTGCCGTGGAGTCACTGCGCTTTAACGTCGCCGTTGCCCGTGTAATGGAGTTAGTAAATGCCACACGTAAAGCAATTGATTCAGGGTGCGGGGCAGCCGACCCAGCAGTGCGCGAGGCGACTGAAGCAGTAGCAATTATGGTTTCACTAGTTGCACCGTTCACGGCCGAAGAAATGTGGGAGCGACTTGGCCACAAGCCATGTGTGGCACTTGCTGGTTGGCCGGCAATTGATCCGGCGCTATTAGTTGCCGATGCCGTAACTGCCGTGGTGCAGATAAATGGCAAGATCAAAGATCGCATCGATGTTTCACCAACTATTAGTGATGGCGAACTAGAGGCGATCGCCTTGGCTCTGCCCAGCATGGTGGAAGCACTTGCTGGCGCCACGGTAAGTAAAATTATTACCCGCGCACCTAAATTAGTGAACGTGGTTATCAACAACTAAAGCCCCAATGGTGGGTTGAAACAGGTGCGCAATTGAAAATGCGCTCATGGAACAGTTACGAAACGCCTTTGAATCCCTGCAAAGCTGGTGGTTTGATCTTAATTATTCACAATTACAGAAAAAAGCCCTTTTAATAATTAGCGCAACGCTGCTACTTCTCTCGGTTTTTATAGTCGCCCGCGGAAATACCCAGGCTGCTGCCCCTGAAATTATTGTGCCCGTAGTTGTGCAAGAAATTGAAATCTTTGTCGATGTCACGGGTGCGGTTAATAAGCCCGGCGTTTACACGTTAACCGGCAAATCTCGGGTGATAGATGCGATTAAAGCCGCCGGCGATAGCGCACCGGGTGCGGACCTAAGCACAATCAATTTAGCCAGAGTTCTAAATGATGGGGAACAGATTTACGTAGATTCAACTGTTGTAAATAGCGCCGGTGTTCGGGTTAGCAAAACTGTGCGAAAGGGCCCAGTCAATATTAACCGGGCCAACAAAGCCGACTTCGATCGATTAGATGGCATCGGCCCAGTTATCGCGCAGCGCATTATTGATTACCGAAAAGTAAATGGCTCGTTTTTAACGATAGATGATTTATTAAAGGTCAGCGGAATTGGGCCAGCAAAATTCGCGCAGATCAAAAGCAAAATAACGCTGTAATTGATTACCGGGCGCTGGCCTTGGGCGGCGCGCTGTGGTGTGGGGCGTTGGCGCAAAGTGCGGCCGCGCCATGGCGAATAGTCTTTGCTTGCGGTGCGCTAATTCTTTTTTCAATAATCAGTAAAAAATTTAGGCTTACCGTTTTAGTTGTTGCCATATTTGTTGGCGCAACGGCCATGTCACTTCGCCAGGCATCGCTGGAAAGTTCGGCGATTCAAAAGTATTTTGGTACAACGGTGCAATTTTCTGGGCAAGTTCGCACCGACCCCAGTAAAACCGCTACCGGAAACTATTCATTTATTATCTCGCTTGACGCTTTTCAAATAGATAAACAGAACTTTCAATTACGCGTACCGGTGCGCATCATTGCATCGCGGCAACTTGTGGCTTTGCCTGGCCAACGAATTAGCGGAACAGCCAGGGTTATCAAAAGTAAAGAGGCACGGGTTGCCGCACTCTTCATTGTTGATCAAAAGATTGTTGTTCTTACCCCGCCTTCCAGATGGGCGGCAACTTTAGGTTCGATTCGAAATGGATTAAGGAAATTGTCGGGCGAGGGCGATGCTGGTGCATTAATTCCGGGCATGGTCTTGGGCGATACTTCAAAGCAAAGTGCTGAATTTAAAGACCAGATGAAACGATCTGGCTTAACTCACTTGGTGGCAGTAAGTGGTGCCAACTTTGCCATCGTTTCAGCCTTTGTTTTGTGGATCATGCAGTTTGCTTTTAAAAAGAAGAGCTACCGATTAATTGCTACATCTATTGCTTTGATCTGCTTTATCGGTTTGGTTCGGCCATCGCCATCGGTGCTTCGCGCTGCATCGATGGCCGCTGTTTTAATCTTTGCCCAAGCCAGCAAACGTGCCACCGATTCTTTGCCAGCGTTGGGGTTTGCTATGGCCGCTGTAGTTATTGGCGACCCATGGCAGGCGCGCGATGCTGGTTTTGCGCTCTCGGTTTTAGCAACTGCCGGGCTATTGCTGCTGGCGCCCATAATTCAAAATCGTTTACCCACACATAAGAAAATCGCTGGCGCATTGGCACCGCCCATAGCGGCAATGGTTTTCTGTTCCCCAATCTTGGTTGCGCTCTCTGGTTATTTATCGCCCATGAGCATCGTTGCTAATTTATTGGCCGCACCTGCTGTTGGACCAATCACAATTCTGGGCTTTCTAGCTGCGCTATTTTCACCCTTTGCACCTTTTATCTCTTCCTTACTTATTGGGTTAATCCGGATCCCGGCTAGCTTTATTACTGGCGTTGCTCATTGGGCGGCATCTTTTTCGGTGCTAACAATTCACGACGGCACAGTTGGTTTTTTTATCGTTGCCGCAATTGTTGTGTTGCTGTGGCTTTTTAAAGCACATTGGAAAAAGACCACGGCCATTGTTGTTGTGCTGATTCTTTCTTTAACCTGGTTGCAACGTTGGCCGGCCGGGGATTGGGATATCGCCAACTGCGATGTTGGGCAAGGCGATTCAATGGTTATTAATTTAGGTAACGGCCACGGCATTGTTATCGATGTTGGCCCAGATGCTTCTGCCGTCAATAAATGTTTAAAGAGTTTAGGAATCAAAGATGTTCCGCTGTTAGTGCTCTCGCATTTTCACGCCGACCACGTTGGGGGATTAGCTGGCTTATTACAATCTAGAAAAGTTGGACAGGTGTGGATCTCTAACAATGCCGAACCTTTATTAGAAAGTGGCAAGGCCTTAGCGGCCCTGCGGGGAACACCCGTTGTTATCGTTGAAAAAGGTTTAACTATGCAGCTGGCAAATATAAAATTTGAAATCTTGTGGCCGCTTTCGACAGTGTCAAACTTTGCCGTATTGCCAGGTGATGGTTCGGCGATTAATAATTCAAGTATCGCGATGTTGGTTTCATCGCCAGATTGGACCATGTTTACCGGCGGCGATATTGAACCGCCGGCTCAGCAACAAATCCTGGCCAGTGTGCGAAAAGTAGATATCTATAAAGTCAGCCACCACGGATCTAAGTATCAGGATGCGGCGTTAATGGCTGCGCTCTCACCCCAAGTTGGCGTTATATCCGTGGGTGCCAAGAACTCGTACGGCCACCCCGCCCCAGAAACAATCGATGCTTTGACTAGACTAGGCGCACAGGTTTATCGAACCGATACCGATGGCGCAATTGCACTAACAATTACGGCGCACCAGGTACAAGTACGAAAAAGCAAAGCTGGTTTTCAACTTTTTTATTGGAGTTAAAACTGCATTGGAGCTAGCAGAAAGGGGCCGGGCATGAACGCGATCTACTTAATCCTTGGCTCGGAATCTGCCTTAGCTGACCGGGCCTTAAATAAATTAAACGCGCAGTTAAAAGATGAAAAATGTGAAATTACTACGTTGTTTGCCGCCGACACCATTGTTGGCGATATCGCCGATGCGCTAGCGCCATCTTTATTTTCCGAACGCCGAGCCTTAATCATCCGTGACCTACAAGATCTGCCGGAAGATAATAAAGATGAAGTAACCCGCTACATCAGCGCCCCCGATGCCAGTACAACTTTAATTTTAGTGCACAAAGGCGGCGTTAAAGGTAAAGCGCTGCTAGATGCGATTAAGAAAACTAAGCCAGAAATTATTGCCTGCGAGCCGTTAAAGAAAGAGGCTGAAAAAGAAGAGTTTGTAAAAACTTTGTTTCTAGATATCGGTCGCAAAGCAACACCCAGTGCAATCGCTGCGTTAGTTGGCGCACTAGGAAATGATTTGCGCGAACTACAAGGCGCCGTTGGCCAAATTGCAGCTGATGCACCGGCCGGTGCAATCGATGAAGCGATCATCGATAAATATCACCAAGGCCGAGTTGAAACCACGGGCTTTGATGTTGCCGATGCCACGCTCGATGGAAATTTATCGGCCGCACTTGTTTGTCTTAGATCCGCATTAGAAACTGGCACCGACCCGGTCATGATCACCAGCGCAATCGCATCATCGCTTCGTTCGATGGCCAAAGTTTCTGGTGCAAATCGCAATCAAAAATCCTTTGAACTAGCCGGATCACTGGGCATGGCCCCATGGCAGATCGATAAAGCCCGCCGCCAATTAGCCCGCTGGAATCCAGCCCAAATCGCCGATGCGGTAGGGGCAATTGCCCTGGCCGATGCCGAAGTAAAGGGCGCTGCCAGTGACCCTATTTATGCGCTGGAAAAGGCTGTGACAAAGATCGTTTCATCGCAATTTGACCGTTAGACACACGCTTGCGTACGCTTACCCTCTGCCCACGCGGGCTGTTTAAAGAATTTGGAGTAACACGTGTACGCAATCGTTAAAGCTGGCGGACGCCAAGAGAAAGTCGCAGTTGGCGACACCATCATCGTTGATCGCATCGACGCTGCCAATGGTGCAACTGTTTCATTTCCTGCCCTACTGCTCGTAGATGGTGCCGCGGTTACAACCGATGCCAAGACACTCACTGGCGTAAAGGTCACGGGCGAAGTTATTGAAGAGCTCAAGGGACCAAAGATTGATATTTTGCGTTACAAGAACAAGACAGGTCACCGTCGTCGCCAAGGTTTTCGCGCGCAGTTGACTCGTGTAAAAATTACCGCCATCAGTGGCGCGAAGTAAGGGAGAGACAGTAAATGGCAAGTAAGAAGGGTGTCTCCTCGACACGAAACGGTCGCGATTCCAATCCACAGTACCTTGGCATCAAGCGTTTCGGCGGACAAGAAGTTAATGCTGGCGAAATTTTAGTTCGCCAGCGCGGAACACATTTTCACCCAGGCAAGAACGTAGGTCGCGGTAAGGATGACACTTTGTTTGCACTCGCTGCAGGCGTTGTTGAATTCGGTCGCGCTCGCGGTCGCCGTGTTGTAAACGTAGCTCCGCCGGTAGCAGTTTAGGTTTCTCTTAAAAGAGCGAGCCGTATTCATGCGGCTCGCTTTTTTTATTTCGCCACCAAATTAACTCAAACTTAATTCCAAAGATAAACAGCTAGAAAGGGAAGTGCGATGACAACATTTATCGATCGCGTAACTCTTTATGCCATCTCGGGAAAAGGTGGCGATGGCTGTGTTTCGGTAAAGCGCGAAAAATTTAAACCACTAGGCGGACCAGATGGTGGTAACGGCGGACGCGGCGGCGATGTCATTCTTATCGTCGATCCATCAGTTACAACGTTGCTTGATTTTCACCACTCACCGCACCGCAAAGCTACTTCTGGCAGCCAAGGTTATGGCGATCGCAAAGATGGTTCACAAGGTGAAGATTTAATTTTAGGTGTTCCAAACGGCACCGTTATCTATGATGAAACCGGCGAGCAGATCGCAGATTTAATTGGTACCGGAACAACTTTTATGGCCGCCCAAGGTGGCTTTGGTGGACTGGGTAACTTAGGTCTGGCATCATCAAAGCGACGTGCACCAGGTTTTGCTTTGCTGGGTGAACCAGGTCGTGAGCACACATTTACTTTAGAACTTAAATCAGTTGCCGATATTGCCCTAGTTGGTTTTCCAAGTGCCGGTAAGTCATCGTTAATCGCAGCGATTTCAGCGGCACGTCCAAAGATCGCCGATTATCCATTTACAACTTTGGTGCCAAACCTGGGCGTAGTTCAAGCTGGTGAAAATCGCTTTACAGTTGCCGATGTTCCAGGATTAATTCCTGGTGCATCCCTTGGTAAAGGCCTAGGCCTAGAATTTTTGCGCCACGTAGAACGCTGCGTTGCATTGGTACACGTTTTAGATTGTGGAACTTTAGAGACAGATCGAAACCCAGTTGCCGATCTACAAGCAATTGAAAACGAACTTGCTCTTTACGGCGGCCTAGAAGATCGCGTCCGTTTAGTTGCGCTAAATAAAATCGATCTACCTGATGGCCAAGCAATGTCTGACATGGTTGAACAAGAGCTACGCGATTTGGGTTACGAAGTCTACCCAGTATCAGCAGCATCCAGGGTCGGCCTACAAGATTTAACATATGCAATGGGTCGTTTAGTTGCAAAAAATCGCGCCGATGCCGGAGTCGCAGAGCGCACCCGAATTATCTTGCGTCCAGTACCAGTTGATGATTCTGGCTTCTTAGTTAAAGCCAACGCCGATGGCTCATTTACAATTCGTGGACAAAAAGTTGAACGCTGGGTTCGCCAAACTAACTTTAAAAACGCTGAAGCAATTGGTTACTTAGCCGATCGTTTAGCTCAACTGGGCGTTGAAAAAGAGCTATACAAAAAGGGCGCTGCCGCTGGCAGTGAAGTTCGCATTGGCGATGGCGCAACTGAAGTTGTCTTCGACTGGGAGCCAACAATTGAGGCAGGCGCCGAACAACTAGCCGGCCACCTGTTCCGTCGCGGTGAAGACTCACGCCTTGAAACAACCTGGAACATGCCAGAGCGCGTTGAAGATATTTTGAGCGAAGATGAAATCGCCAAGCAGTGGGAATACAACGTAGTTGACCCACGCACACCTAAACTTTCCGCAGCGATAGTGAAAGAAGAACCCAAGGATGGAGATGCCAAGTGAGCCGAGCGCAGATCACCTCTGCCAAGCGCATCGTCATCAAGATCGGCTCTTCTTCCTTAACAGGTAGCGCCGGTTCTGCATTAGATGCTCGAGCAGTGGACAAACTTGTTGATGTTGTTACCGCCTGCAAAATGCGCGGCGCCGAAGTTGTCGTTGTTTCATCAGGTGCCATTGCCGCAGGCCTTGCCCCACTTGGTTTAACAACACGTCCAAAAGATTTAGCGACTCAACAAGCTGCCGCATCAGTTGGCCAAGGTTTATTAATTGCTCAATACACCCAAAGCTTTAGCCGCCACGCAATCACCGCATCGCAAGTACTTTTAACTACCCAAGATGTAGTCCGCAGATCGCATTACCAAAACGCACAACGCACTTTGTACCGACTTCTTCAACTAGGCGTTGTTCCAATCATCAACGAAAACGATTCGGTTGGTACCGGTGAAATTCGCTTTGGCGATAACGATCGCCTGGCAGCCCTTGTTGCACTACTTATTGGGGCAGATCTATTAGTTCTGGTCTCAGATATCGATGCCCTTTACGATGCACCTCCAACCCAAGCCGGGGCCAAGCAGATTCGCGAAGTAGAAAACATCGCCCACATTGAAAACATCTCATTAGGCGGCGCCGGCACAGCCGGTGTTGGCAGCGGGGGAATGGTTACGAAAGTTGAAGCCGCCCGCATCACCACCAGCGCCGGAATCCCAATGCTGCTTACTTCATTAGCCGACAGCGATAAATCATTAGCCGGCGTCGACTGCGGCACCTTCTTTCACGCCCAAGCAAGTAAAACAACTTCGCGACTTCTGTGGTTGGCACATGCCACAACCCCGGCCGGTAAATTAGTTTTAGATGCTGGCGCCGTAACCGCGATTCTAGAACGCGGAGTTTCATTACTACCTGCAGGTGTTACCGAAGTAATCGGTGAATTTATCGCCGGTGATGCCGTCGAATTAGTTGGCCCAGATGGCGCAGTAATTGCTCGCGGACTTGTTGCCTTTGATTCCGAAGATCTGCCACAAATGCTTGGCCGATCAACCAAAGAACTAGCGGCTTCACTCGGCGCTGAGTTCGAGCGCGAATTAGTGCACCGAGATGATCT
>Ga0209702_10003790_pt1 | contig 23246 bp, 20 predicted proteins | sample FRY01_FD_187210 | JGI IMG/M metagenome (GOLD analysis project Ga0209702, IMG submission 187210) | Freshwater microbial communities from Lake Fryxell liftoff mats and glacier meltwater in Antarctica - FRY-01 (SPAdes) (version 2) | ecosystem: Environmental > Aquatic > Freshwater > Ice > Glacier... | reverse complement strand
TGTTCACCGGGGACTCCTTGGTTGTTTGTTTTGCAACAAAAAAACTTACCACAGAGCCCGGTGGACGTCTATATTCTTAAACGATTACATTGTCTTTTGTTGTGTCCGGCTTAAGATCTTACCTATGTGGCGTAACTAGGTGGAGACGATCACGCTACAGAAATCTGATATCGCGGCAGCCACTTCCAGGACCAAGTCCAAAAGGGCTCACGTAGCGGCCGCCGAGCGCGAGATGTGATTGAGGATACCACCCGTCGCCGCCGGCGAGGACGCTGACGCGAGCGGCGAGGTCAAAGACCCCGAGTGAGGTGAGGAGCCCGACCTGAAGTCCGTGGCCACCCGGGCTTTGTGTGGTGCGGCCCTGCCAAAGCCAGCCCGCCTCGAAGTCCCAGCTGACGGCACCGGGGTGTTCGTGGAAGCCACCATGCAGGCCGGCGGCAAATCGCGGCGCGCCGCCACGGAGCAGCCACAAAGAGCGCGCGTAGACCCCGATACCCTGCGCGGGGCCGTTGCACACGCCGGGTTGGAGCCCAACAAGCGCGGTCGCCCGGAGATCGAACCCGAGGCCGACGTTCCACGCATCGCCGAAGGTAAAGTCGACGACGACGCTGGGCGCGAAGACAAAGTCTTCCGTGGCCGCCGAGGCTGGTTGATGGGCCACCGCGAGCAGGGTGGCCGCGCCGGCGGCGGCGAAGTGGCGAGACAAACGTCGTTCTGTCATGGGGGCTCCAACGACCTGGGTTCTTAGGCCGACGAGGATCTTGCCCATCAACATAACGCAATGCAATGGGCATGACCGGGCGAACGCGCGTCTAAGAGTCGCTGTTTCGTCGCGTCGACCCTCGCCGGAATGGATGATTATTTCATGGATAACAGGATGTTATGGGATACGGCGCGACGCGTGGTAGGTTGCGCCACACGATTTCGATAGGCGGTTCGTTTTGACGGACTAGACTCCCGCCATGCACGACACTCTCACCCTCAAAGAACGCCTCCGCGCGGCCCTCCTCGGCTTCTTGGAGGTCGAGTTGCAGCGCTCGACCTCCAGCCAGAAGGCCACCCAGGAGGGCGCGACCCACCCCGAGGCCAAGCCCGAGAGCGATAAGGATACGCGCGCTATCGAGGCGACCTATCTCGCCCGTGGGCTCTCGGTCCGGGTCGCCGGCCTGCGCGACGACCTCGCGAATACCCGCGCGATGGAGCTGCGGGCTTTTACCGGGGATGCCCGAGCGGGTCTGTCCGCGATTGTCTGCGTCTCACATGAAGACGAGGCCCCCGCGCGACCTGATTCTACCTACTTTATCGCGGCCGCCGGTGGGGGCACGCGCCTCGACGTCGACGGCGAGAGCTATATCGTCGTGACGCCGACCTCGCCCCTTGGCAAGGCCCTCATCGGGCGTGTCGTGGACGACGAGGTCCGGGTTGAGACCCCGCGTGGACCTCGTCTCTCTTGGGTGACGGACATCTCTTGAACGAGCTCTGCGGGCTAAAGACGCTCGCTGCTGCAGGCGTCGCGCTCGAGATGACGGTCGATGGCGCCTTAGAGCAGCTCAGCCTCGCGATGGCCTTGGTAGCACCGCGCTAGCCGCTCCCTGTGCCCACAGTTCTCCGGCGTCTCTGTCAGGAAAGCCTATTAATAATAGGAGGTTGATTTAGGTGGTCGGCATTGGTTAGGGGTTTTTGAGTCCTTGACGAACTTTGGGCTAATACCAAGGCAGGATTCGGTTTTCGAACGGACGATCCGGGTTGTAGACGATCCCGATGGTCGCGCCTGGCTCACAGTCAGGCCAAAAGCCCTTCGGTATCCTGCCGCTCGAATGGAATTTCGGTTCGTTGGGGGCGGCGAAGACAAAGGCGACGGTGTACGGCCAGGGGCCCCCGAGGAGGCCGGTATGCGATCGGTCAAGCACCTTCGCGGTGGTCATCGTCCCATGAATGAAGAGTCGGCCGCCGACAGTGGCTTCGGGGGTCCTGAAGTGTTTGTCGCGGTCGTTGAAGCCGCGGTTCAGCCAGATGCCGGTCGCGCCGAGGACGGTTGCTATTGCAAATGGTAACGCATCTAGCAACACACCGCCGTCATTCTGGAATGCGCCGATCCCGAGGCCGATTGTGACCGCGTAGGTCGCGAACGTGGGCCACTTCCACGGGTTAATAGGCGGATCGTGGGATACCATCTCGACAAGGAGCTCACGGAACTCGCCGTCGATTGGCCTCGGGACTGGGGGCAGGGCAGGCAGCTCGAAGGGCAGGGGCGCCGGGACGGGGCGAATGACCTCGGGCTCGACGTATTCGAGCGCCTCCTCTTCGTCAGGGCTGTCGTCGGTGTCGGTTTCTGGGTCCGACGTGTAGATCCCCTCAAACAGAGCGTCGCTCGAGTTGGCGGTCCGCCGCCGCCGCTTCCTGTTGTTTTGTTTCGGCTTCTGGGCGCGCTGCGGGACCGGGCTGGACGCGTGGGGTGGCTCTCCGGCGAGTAATGCCTTCGCCGCGTCGGCGGAGCTGGGCCTCTCAGAAGGGATCGTCGAGGTCGTCGCGCGGATGAAGCCCGCGAGGCCGTAGTCAAGGTCCTCCGGCACGAGGAGCCGGCCTGTGTCCTGGTCGACCATCGGGGTGCGGCCGGTCGCTATCTCCCAGGCGACGGCGCCCAGCGAATAGAGGTCCGTGCGAGCCCCGACAACCCCCGAGAATTGCTCGGGTGCGGTATAGCCAGGGGTCCCGACCACGGTCGACGCGTCTGAACGCGCCCATCCCGTCGCGACAGCGCCGAAGTCGATGAGGGTCGCCCGGCCATCGGGGGCGATGATGATGTTCGACGGTTTGATGTCTCGGTGGAATACAGGCGGCAGCCGCGTGTGGAGATAGCTAGCGATCTCAAGGAGATCGTGGAGCCACGCCTTCAGCTGTGGAGGTGACGGTCGCGCCGCGGTCGCGAGGTAGTCCAAGAGGTTTTGGCCATCAAAAAAGGTTTGAGAAATATAGAGTTCGGCGGGGCCGGCGCCATCGCGAACGACGAAGACGTCGATGACATGCGGGATCCCTGGATGGGCCAGGGTCCTTAGGACCGCGCCCTCCCGAAAGAAGAGCTCAAGCTGCTTGAGGTCCGTCACATGGCGCGCGTGGAGCCGCTTAATCGCCGCGAGCTCACCTGTTTGTGCATGGCTGTAGAGCGCGGTCTCGCTCTGTCCGCCGCGTCCAAGGGGCCGGACGTGGGTCCAAGTCTCGGTCGGGAACGCGGTGAGGGTCTGTACTTGGTCCAGCATGACCGAGACGTTGAGGGCAGGGGCCCGTGGCGTCAACCATTCCGCGTGCCGTCGCCGGCCGATCGCGGTGTCGGCAGGACGGACCGGGCACAGGCCTGTGACAAACCAGCACCCTCGAAAATTCTCCAGAGAGACGACTCCGTCGGCTCGGTCATACTTACCGGTCATATTTACCGGTCATATTTACCGAATCTCGTCATGATGCACGGCTATGGCTGCATATATCATTGATATTAAGATATTAAGATCAAAAACAGCGACGGCCTGCTTCTTGCTAACTCCCTTTCGAGCGTCGGCAGTGGTGTGTCGACCGAAACCGTCATCAGTCTTGGAGGGGTTATGAAATTATTGTCCGTTGGTCTTCTCGCAGCATCCCTAGTGGCAGGGTGTGCCGACGCCGAACGGCCGAGGCTCAATGCCTCCGACGTTCAATCGCCCGATGGCTTGCAGCCAGACACCGTTCCCGAGGGAGACACGAGCATCGCGTTCTTCCGGAGTAACCACGCGAGCATCAGCCGCGGGTTGGATTCACGCGACCGCCAGGTCGATGGCGTCGCGACGCTAGAATGGCGCACGACCGGCGCTGCCAAGGTCGAGGTGCTCGTCGATGGCCTGCCAATCTCGCTCGATGCGTGCGTGCCCACCGGCACCGCAAGCTGCGCGACCGAGGGCTCCCTCACCATCAGGCCGGCGCAGGACACGCGCTTTACGCTCCGAGCGCTCGGGGCCGGCGGCGTGTGCGAGGGGGCCTGCCCCGAGCAGACCGTCGCCGTCGCCGTCAAACCGCCAGTGCGAGCCTATCTCGACTACGAGAGCGATACCATCGAGGCGCGCTCGGACGTGGTCATGCCGTTTACGGTCCACAACGCGAACAGCTACACCTTCGGTATCGTGAGCAACGACGAAGAGGGACGGCCGATCCTCATCCCGTGTGGCGACTTCGCGTCGCCCGGCGATGCGCCCTGCAGCGTCGAGGTCGAGCCGGACTCGACCCCGACCGCCGGCCTGTTCCGAATCCCTATGGTCTCCAGCAGCTTCACCGTCGGCGTGACCGCCACGAACGGCGCCGAGGACGGCCTCGGGGACCTCTCGGTCGGCGACCTCGACTTTGTCTTCAGCGTGCCCGTCGTGGTGCACGCATTTACCGCCACGCCGGACGCCTTCCTGCCCGGCGATGAGGTCGTCCTCGCGTGGGACTTGGCCGGAGCCCAGAGTCTGTCTGTCACCACCGAGTCGACGGCCTTTTCTGGTCTTAGCACCTGTGTTGGGCTTGGACTCGACGGCAAGGGCTTCTGCACCCTGACAGCGGCAGCCGCAGCGCCGCTCGGCGAGGCACGTTTTGTGCTGACGGGGCTTCAAAACACTGGGGCTTCGGGCGAGGCTCAAGCCGCGGTCGAGATCATCGGTGGTCCGCGCGCGCACGCCTTTACAGCCTCTATGGACCGCGTCGTTCCGGGCCAGAGCTTCGAGCTCGCCTGGACGGCCTTCGCCTCGGACGCCGTGGCGATCGTCGCAAACCCCAATATTCTTTTAGGCCTGGATGGTTGTACGGCTCTCGCCGCGGATCGCACCGGCAGCTGCATGGTCTCCGTCGCGGCAAACGCGCCGACCGGCGACTTGAGCCTCACGTTGACGGCCTCGAATACGCACGTCGGTCCGCCCGCCACAGCCACAGTCGTCGTCGGCGTTGACCCGGCGCCGCTGGTGACCTCTTTCGGCTTCGACGACGGCACGCGGATGGCGGGTGAGACGGCCGTCCTCCGCTGGGTGGCAATCAACGCCACAAGCATGGTACTCCAATCGGATTCGGGCGCCATCGCCCAAGGAACCCTTGATGCGTGCGTTCTAAGCGGCGCCACAATCGGCGGTTCCTGCGTTCTCGAGCTCCCCGAGGGACTCGCCCTTGGGACGATTCAGTTTTCAATCATCGCCGTCGGTCCGACCGCCGCGCGTTCCCAGCCCGTCACCGTTGACCTCGTCATCGGTGTCGCGCCTCTCGTCGACTTCACCGTCGCGCCGGACATGCTCCCGGAAGGTGGCGGCGAAATCGACCTAGCTTGGGTCGCTGCAACCGCCACGCGCATCGTCATCACCGATAGCGCCTCGGAACCCAACACCATCGTCGACACCGACGTGGGCACCGTGTGCGCCTCTGCGACGCCGTGCACCCCCGCGGCCGATGTGCTCGCGGTTGCAGTGACTCAACCCACGTCCTTCACGCTCGTCGCGTCCAACGCCTTTGGTCAGACGGTCGCGACGGCGTCCGTCTCTTTAGAGGGGGCGCCCTTCATCAGCGATCTACGGTTCGGAGGCACCGACGTCACAACAGGTGCCGTCCCCGTCAACGCGACCAACGGTACGCTCGCGTGGACCGTGGACAACCTCGACGCGACCGACCGGGTGACCCTGCAGCGCGCCGCAGCCGCGGGCGTCGATTTCAACTGCAACAGCGTCAGCGCGAGCGCCTGGACGGTCGCGGCGGGCTTCCCTATGTCTGGAATGGCGACGGGTTCCACCTCTGTCGGCAACCTCACGGCGACCGCCCAATGCTTCCGTTTCATCGCTGAGGACACCGCGACAACCCCGCCACAACAGGACGCCATCACCTTTAAGGTCTACCGGGCGCCCTCGGTGACGAGCTTCTCGGTCGCCGACCAGACGGTGCGCCTGGGCGACGTGGTCGACCTAAGCTGGCAGACCGCCTTCGCGCATCGCGTCGGGATCACCGTCAGCCCTGTCGGAGCCGTCACGAGCCAAGACCTGGGGCGTTGCACGACGGCCGGTGGCAACTGCTCGGTGACGATTCAGCCCGGTACGCCCCTTGGCGAGGTGACATTCGCGTTAGTCGCGACAGGAGAGGCCGCGAGCAAGACCGAACGCAGCGCTGTGACCGTGACGGTTGGCAACGGGGCCCGCGTCGAGTCTTTCAATGCCAATCCGGGCTCGATGACGAGCACGGCGGACGTGACGCTGAGCTGGGTGACGGTCAACGGCGCGACGGTCTCGATTCGTGATGCGAGCGGCGAGGTGTTTACCTCGTCGACCACAGCAGTTGTTGCCCAGGGGACCCACCGAGTGCCGGGCGTGGGTGCGACGAAGACCTGGACCCTGACGGTCGAGAACGCCTTTGGCGTGGACTCTGCGCAGGTCACGACCTTCGTCGGGGCGTCCATCGACAGCCTGACGGTGAACGGGGGCAACGCCCTCGACGGAGAGGAGCGCGTTGTGACCGGCCCCGTGACGATTAGCTGGTCGACGACCAGCGCGGATGGCTTTCATCGCCTCGAATCGGCTCCGGCTCCGGCCAATAGCAACTGTGCCACCGCGAACCTGACCTGGACGACCCGCTATCTCAAGGACGACATGCCCGCGAACTCCGCCAGCCATGCGGACGGGACAATCATCAGCAATCGCTGCTACCGACTGACTGTCGCCAACGCACAGACCCCGCCACAGAGCTCGTCGGCGGTGTTCCTGCTGCGCGAGGTGCCCGAGGTGGCGAGCTTCGAGACCTCGCCGGGGACGCTCCCAGCGAGCGGCGGCACGGTGATCATCGACGCCGGTATCCGCGGCGCGACAACGTTGACGATGACGGCCGAGTACCGGAACGCAGCTGGCGCGGTGGTTGGCACGCGAGATGTTTGTACTCAAAGCACACTCAACGAAGGCGTCTTGACGGGTGGCGCCACCGTCGATGCGGTCTCTTGCGCCCATCGCATCGTCGCCTGCAACCTCTTCTGTTTCAACAACGGCATGCCCGCGGACACAGCGTCCGTCAGGTATCGCGTGGCCGTCGGGGATCAGGAGAGCGACGAGGCGAGCGCGACCACAGCGGCCGGTGAGGATGTCGTCATCAACTGAATGACTATTCAGTGACTCTTGGGCCGCGACTCAACTTTAATTAGGTTGGGTCGCGGCTCTCGTCTGCCAGATCCGGCATCGCACGACAGCGGTTGTAGAGGGTCTTCACCGACAACCCTAGCTCTTTAGCCGCGGCGGTGCGGTTGAAGTGGTGCCGCTCGAGGGCGGCTCGGATAAGAAGGCGCTCGGCCTCCGCGACGGTGGTGGCCGGTGGTAGGACGAGTGTTCCCGGCGCGAGCCCTTCGGACGCGCGGTTGTGGATATTGGCTGGTGTGTTGCGGTGGTCGCTTGGCGTGTAGCGGAGCCCTAGGTCCTCTGGCGACACCACCCCATCTTTGCACAGGACCGCGCCGCGCAGGATGGCGTTGCGAAGCTCGCGCACGTTGCCCGGCCAAGGGTGCGCGAGCAGCGCGGCTCGCGCAGCCCCCGACAGGGTCGGGACTCTGCCGGTGTCGTCCGGCCCCGCCTCTTCAAAGAAATGTTCCGCGAGCATCAGCACATCAGCGCCACGGTCACGAAGGAGCGGCATCGTGATTGGCATCACATGGAGACGAAAGAAGATATCCTCTCGCAGGATCCCATCGCGCACGGCGTGTTCGAGGTTACGGTTGGAGGCAGCGATGACGCGCACGTCGGTCGGGATCTCTTGGCGACCTCCGACGCGCTGGAAGGTGCGAGCCTCGAGGACCCGGAGTAATAACACTTGAAGATCAATGGGCATCTCCGTGAGCTCGTCTAGGAAAAGGGTGCCCCCCTTGGCCCGCTCGAACGCACCCTCGTGGCGGCGCATGGCGCCCGTGAAGGCGCCTTGTTCATGCCCAAAGAGCTCGCTCTCCGCGAGCTGGCGGGGGATACCGCCGCAGTTTACCGCGATAAACGGACCCTTGGAGCGGCGCGAGAGGCGGTGCACCGCTTGCGCGAGGAGCTCCTTGCCGGTCCCGCTATCTCCTTTGATATACACCGGTAATTCGGTCGGGGCGGCCTTCTCGACGCGCTCGAAGACTTGGCGCATCGCGGGGGACCGTCCAATGAGCCCGTGGAAGCGCCCGGCGTCTTTGAGGGCGCGCCTAAGCCGCGTGCGTTCGTCGCGGGCGTCGAGCGCCTGCATCGTGCGGATGAGGGCGATGTCGAGCCGGACCGCGTCGAGGGGTTTGGTCAAAAAATCCGTCGCCCCGATGCGCATCGCCTCCACCGCGCGTTCGAGGCTCGACTCACCGGTCAGGACGATGACCGCCGGTTCGTTCGGCAGCGCGACCAACGTCGGCAATAAGTTGAGGCCGTCCCCGTCGGGTAGACCGAGATCTGTCAGGACGAGGTCGAAGGCGTGGCCCGTCGCGAGTGCTTCGCGGGCCGTCTCGAGGTCGTGAGCCGTGCGGGTGTGAAACCCGCGTACCTCTAGCAGCACAGCGAGAGCCTCGCGTGTCGCGTCGTCGTCTTCGATGATTAGAGCGTCCCGCGGCATGACCTACCCGCCCTCTGAGATCGGGATTAGCGTCGCCGCACGCATCGCGTTTTCGTGGGCGGTGTCGATCGCGCGACGTAACATTTCGTGATTATTGCGCTGCAATGCGAGCCGGGCGACTTCGAGCTGAAGCACCACGGCCCCAAGGGCGGCGCGCAGGTCGTGCGAGGTCGAGGGCTTCGTCACGGGGAGCTCCTTAGCTTAGCGAGGGTGTCTCGCTCGGTGATCAGGCGCCGCGCGATCTCCAAAAGACGGGCCGGTGAAAATGGTTTCTCGAACACGGCGGCCGCGACCCGTTTGAGCTTCGCGGGTCTCTCGGGTTGCGTGAGCCCAGTGACCACGACGATAGGGATGCCCGGACGCAGGGCCGCGAGGCGGTCGATCAGCCCATAAGCGAGCTGGTCGCCGAGCCTCAGGTCCGTCACGACGAGCTCTATCTGCTCGGTGTGAAAGAGCGTCAGCGCGGAGGCCTCGTCGTGTGCCGATAGCGCATTAAATCCTGCCGCTTCGAAGAGAATCGCGAGGGCGTCGCGGGTGTCGCGGGAGTCGTCAATGATGAGCACACGCGCATTGAGATGGGACTTGTTTAGGTCGAGGTCGGTGATGGGGCGCGGCTCTGCGATATCCGCGCCCGAACCGAGGACGGGCAGGGTGATCGTCACCTGGGTCCCGGGATCCACATTTTGCAGCTGCAGCGTGCCACCATGTTGGGTCACGGCGTGCAGGGCGGAGGGTAGGCCTAGGCCCGTGCCGGCGGGGCGCGTTGAGAAGTAGGGTTCGAAGATCCGATGGCGCACGGCCTGGGGGATCCCGGGACCGTCATCGCGGATGCGGATGATGCCGGTAGCTGTGGTGTGGATCACGACGCTAGTTTGGGCCGCGTCGATGGCATTGTGAAGAAGATTGGCGAGCGCTTGGGTGAGCTCGGCGGCGTCGCCCCCAATAGCAAAGGACTCGGATTGGTCGGCGATGGTGATCTGGATCGATGCGATGCCGGCGCGGGTCGAGGCGAGGTCCATGGCCTCGGCCACCAGCGTATGGATGTCGAGGCGCTCGCGCGGGGGCGCTTCACCCGGCCGCACCAGCCCGCGTACCCGCTCAACCACGCGTCCGGCCCCTCTGGCGACCCGCAGGATCGCCTCCGCGTGCGACGTCACCTCGGGGTCATTCGACCGTGCCCGTATCAGCGCCGCGTGGTTGATGATGGCCATCAGCGCGTTGTCGAAGTCGTGCGCGACCGCACCAGCGGCCAAGCCGAGTGTTTCGAGGCCGGTAGGCGGTTGTTGTCGCGACATGAGCGTTATCCGTTGGTGAAGATGCCCCGCGTTGGTAGCGATTGTTTTGTGGGGCCGCCGCATGCTATCTCAAGTGTGTCATGTCGCCCAACTCCACCGCCCCGATCTCTGAGACTCACGGCGGCGATCCCCGGGGGGTCGCCGATACGGGCTCCGCTGCGCTGCGGGATCCCAGCACCCTCGTCGGGCAACAGGTGGATGGGAAGTACGAGATCACGGCGGTCCTCGGCGCCGGCGCGATGGCCGTGGTCCTCGCAGCGCGTCACATCTTTTTAGATAAAGAGGTCGCGATCAAGGTATTACACCCCTCGGTGCTCGCGGTCCCCGGCGTGCGCGAGCGGTTCTTGCGAGAGGCCCAGGCGACCAGCAACATCGCCCATGACAACGTGGTCATCGTCACCGATTTCGGCGTGATGGATCAAGGATATCATTACCTTGTGATGGAACGCCTGCATGGCCAATCCCTCTTCGATTGGTATGAGGGGCGCTTGCCCCTGGCCCCAGCGATGGCCGCCTCCATCGGCGCGATGGTCGCCGACGGGCTCAGCGCGGTGCACGCCGCTGGATTCGTACACCGCGACATTAAACCGGAAAACCTCTTCGTGACCACGGGCGAAGACGGCGAAGAGCTCAACATCAAGATCGTCGACCTCGGCGTCGCGGGGCTCATCCGTGATGCGACCCTAAGCCAACCCGCCGCGCGTCTGACGCAGGTCGACATGACGGTCGGGACTGTCTACTACATGGCCCCCGAGCAAGCCACGGCCTCGGAGATCGACGGACGGACGGACATTTACGCCTTGGGGTGTGTCCTCTGGGAGCTCCTCACGGGCAAGCTCCTCTTTGACGCCGAGACCCACCAGGGCGTCTTGATGAACCATCTCGGGACCGAGCCCGAGCCACCGTCGACCTATGCGCCGGGCGTCCCCGCCTGGCTTGACGCGGTCGTCCTGCGCTGCCTCGCGAAACATCCAAACGATCGCTTTCCCACGGCGGAGGCGCTCCGCGACGCGCTTGCGGCCACGGACCATGCCACGCCGCCCCGCCCTCTCGCCGACCTGGATTCGGGTTCGGAACTTATCGTGGTCCCTCGCAGACGGCGCAGGCCCTATGTGGTTGGGGCTCTTATCGCCGCGGGAATTGCGGCGTTCGTCTTGATCCCGCGCGGCGATTCGGTCTCGGAAGTGGCTGGCCCCGCGATAGATTCGGCGACCATTTCAGCAACGCCGGAGACCTCCGAATCGGCAGCCGTGGCTGGGGTACCAGTCGCGCCGGCCGTGGTCGCTCCATCGCGTGCGACCTTGACCTTCGAGGTTGAGCCCGCCGGAACGACAATTAGCCGCAATGACGTGGTCTTAGGTGTGTCTCCACTGACGGTTGAGGTCGAGGCCAGCGACGGCCCGGTCCAATACGCCATGGCGACCGAGGGGCACATTCCTCTGGCCCTAGAGTTTCAAGCCGAGACCACGCGGACCATCAAACGCACCCTAGAGGCTCTGCCCCCGCGACCGGCTGGGACGGGTGCGGGGGCGTCGTCGCTGGATACCTCTCGCACATCGACGGCTCCCATTCGGCAGCCCCGGGCGGGCCGGCCTGACGCGGAGACGGCCCCGGCTACCAAGCCCAAGGAACCCGCTAGCGAGCTTTGGCGCCCGACACGCCCGGAGTCTACACCTTGAGAATAATCGGATTCTTGACCGCCGCCGCCCTGTCTGCCGGCATGGCTTCACACACCGTTCGAGCGGCCGTCCCGACCTCGGCGGAGCGAGCCTTCGTGACTTTTGAGGCGGGTGAGGTCGCTTTTCGTGCCGCCGATTTTGAACGTGCCGCGCGCCTCTTTAGCGAGGCCTTCGCGGTCCACCCCCAGCCCGCCTACGCGTTCAACCGCGGCCTGGCGTTGGCCAAGGGCGAGAAGTTCCCAGAGGCCGAGCGCGTATTTCAGGACTTTATCAAACAATTTCCGGATAATGCAGGGATCGTCGAGGTCAAGGCGCAGCTCTTGGAGGTACGCACCACGCGCCGCCAGCGCGAAGCCGTCGTGACCGTGACGTCCGTCCCCGAAGGCGCGATGGCGCGCGTGTTGCGGGCCGAAGTCGAGACGGTGTGTACGACCCCTTGCGAGCTGAGGGCCGATCCTGGTGAGCTCACCATCGAGATCGCGAGCCAGACGGCGCGCGTTGAGCAAAGCCGCACCGTTGGCGCTGGTGGGCGGTGGGACCTGTCGGTCGAGCTCCTGCCGCCGGGCAGCGATGGGATGGGCCCCAATCAGATAGGCGCCGTTGTGCTTTGGGGCGTCGGCGGAGTAGGCCTCGTGACCGGCGTGGCCCTGGGTTTGGTCGCACTAGGCGCGCGCGATGATGCGGCGGCGTTGGCGTCGAATTCCCCGTTATCGGACCCGGACTTCCGTCGTTTTCAGCGGTCCAAGGCCGAGGCGCGGGACTTCGCCCTCGGTGCAGACATCGGTTTTGGCGTCGCCGTGGCAGGGGCGGTCGTTGGGACGGTCCTCTGGCTCGTCGGCGATGACTCAGCGGCGGTAGCTCCGTCAAATGGAGGGGTCGCATGGCGCTTCTAAAGACAAGCTTTGGCCTCCTCGGATTATCCTTTTGTGGTGCAAGTATTGTCGCGTGTTCGGTGATCGTAGACGTCGAGTCACTTCACGCCGAACGCGTTGACGCTATGGGTGATTCGGCGATCGAAGACCTGTCGTCTCCACAGGATACGGCCGAGACCTCACCGCCGAACGATACCGAGGTAGTCACCCCCGACGGGACCACCGCTCAGGATGGAGCCGACACCGCGGAGGTTGCCGACGTCGGGCCCACGGAGGAATTGAGGTTTACTCACACGGGCGCCCTCGGGTGTGTCCTTGACTATTACCTCACGCCGGTCACGAATTGCCCGCAGACCTGCGCCTGGGAGTTCTCCTTCGACGCGACGGGCAGCGTCGGCATCAACACGTTCGGTTGGCACTTCTCGGTGACCGGGGGATACGTCCTGGCCGGCGACTCGGCGACCGGGCCGACGCCCAAGCTCACTATCAATACGCCGGGTTGCGGCCTCTTCGGCTCGGGGGATGTGGGTCCCGCAAAGCTGCTTGTCGAGGCGTCGACCAACGGCTCGCCGTTGGAGATCGTCAAGACCATCGATTTTTCAGTGCGTCTCGTCACGAGCTGCCCGGCCTCGCCAAGGCCAAACTGTCTGACGCCCTGATTCGACTGGACGAATAAACCGCCCGTGGGCTAGTCCCCGCGGGACGCCCGCGCTTGTGACCCCGGCCTTGGGCCTGTTCGTCTGATGTTATGCTTACCCGACACATATCCCTCCAAAACAATCGCCCTCGTCCGGACGTGATCCCATGCCTAGCGCTGCCTCGATCCAGCTCTCTCTCGATGGCTCGCCCTCCGCGGTCGCGGTCGCTGCGCTCGCCTCTGGCGCCCCCGTCGTCATTGGCGTGAACCCGACCGAGTACCATGGGCCCCACCTGTCGCTCAAAAACGACGCTCTCTGCGCCGCCGGCCTCGCGGCTAGGTTCGCTGCGCGGATGGGCTGGCCCCTCGTCGATGCCGGCGATTTGGACGTCGGCGCCGAGCCTGCTCCAGGCCCGGGTTCGGTCGCGACATCGTTCGAGGAGGTCCGGAGCCGGGTCAAGAGCGCTGTCCAGGCGGCACACGCGCTCGGTGCCCAGCGCGTGATTCTGTCCACGTTTCACGGGGCTCCCCTTCACAACGCGGCGCTGGATGACGCGATGGCTTCGTCGCCGATCCCGGTTCTGGCGCCATTTCACGCCGTGTTGGAGGCGGCTCTCCTCGCCTCGACCGCCTCGCGCCGCGACTTTCATGGCGGCCGCTTTGAGACCTCAATCGCCCTGGCGTTGGCGCCTCATTCCGTTTCCAAGGACCTCGCGTCGATCCCGGATTGCCCCTCTTTCCAAGCTGCGCCCGCGCTCGCCCTGGCTTCGCGGGTCGCTCTGCGCCTCGGAAAGGCCCGCCTCGCCGCCGAGCTGGACTTCGCGGCTGCCGGCACGGGGTGGATGGCGCTGAAGCCCTGCCCGGGGTATACAGGACAGCCGCGCCTCGCGACCGCGGCAGAGGGCGAGCGTCATCTGGCGATTATTCTCACACTCTACGAGGCTCTAGCGCGGCGGGTCTTTGACCGAGGCGGGGCCCACCCACGGGCGCCGCTGGCCTGGGCGCGATACGCGCGTGTTGCGGGGCTCTGAGCCTCGCAAGGCTAGGCTTGGTGCCGTTCAGCAGTTCGAATTCACGGCACAGACGCACCCAGGTGGCCGCGACACAATCATACACAGCGAAGGGTTGACCATAGGGTTGGGATAGAATAAAACATAACAAGCGTCGTCTAGGGCGCGGTCGGTCCCGGCACGAACACCTCCTCACAGTGTTCAATGGAGCCCCATTTCATGTCTGACCCTCGCACCCTCGAGCCCACTACCCAATCCGGTAAACCCCAAGTCCGCGGCGCCGATACCAGTCGCGACGGCGCCGTTGGCGCTGTGGGCAGCGCTGACGTCAAGGCGCAGGTCCGCGCCGCCTCTGGGCAAGGGTTCGCAGCGCAAGAGGGTCTCGTGACGCCACCGTCCGATGGACCGAAAAAAGCGGATCCGACGAAGGCTCCCGCGCATGCCGATCAAGCCAAGAACGCTAGCGCTCTTGCTCAAAAGGACGCGCTGCGCGGACACGCACCCGCAGAGGTTGCTACGCCGAAAGGCAACGCCCGCCGGTACTATGGCCCGTCTGGTCCTGGGGCTGAGGCGACCGATCATAGCGGCTCCTCAGAGGTTACCGCGTACACCGACGCCAACGGCGGATTGGCCGTCAAAGGGACTCGCGAGACCCGTCCTTTAGACGGGCAGGGCGTGGGTCTCAAGGCCGTCGCAGAGGCAGGGTACGGGCCCACCGGCGCCGCGTTTAAGGCTGGCGGCGACGTTGCCGTGGGTCAACACCCGGACGACATGCTGGCCGCGGACCCAACTGCGAAGGCCGGGATCGCAAAACAAGATCTCACGTCTCTAGGGGGCACCGTCGGCGTATCGAATCTTGACGGTGACGCAACGAACGTCAAGACCGAGCTCGACCTTCGCGCTGGCCGTAACCGTTCGGTCGCCGGTGACGAGGGGAAAAACGAGCTACGCGGGGTCGACGGTGGTCTAAACGTTAAGGCCGGCGAGAAGGGAATCGAGGCTGTAGCCGCTCGAGGTACCGCCACGACCACGCTCGAAGACGGGACCAAATCAGCGACTGGGGGGATCGCAGGATATGATCTGGTCAATAACAAGGCGACTGTCGGAGTCACCCACGGCGTAACGCGTGGCGACAAGTCGGGGTATGGCGTCGACGGAAGCGCGACCATCGGTGACGGTAGCGCGGATCTCAAGGCAGGCGGCCACCTCGTCGGTGCGGATGGGAAACGCAGCAGCGGCTCGATTGGCGTGGGGGGCGACTGGAAGGTCTCGGATCCTACACAGGATGGCGACAGCTGGGTGATCGACGTCACCTACGGCCTACGCGGTCAAGTCGGGGCCGGGCGCGGTGCGACGCATGCAGCTTCCGGGACCTCTGCCAGTGCCGGCGGCGCTGTCAGTGGCTTTGAGACGAGGAACCCCAGCGTCGCTTCCCGTCGCAGGCCGCGGCAGCCGCCTTCAAAAAGCGTATCGATCGCGGTGCCCCAGCCGAGCGTGTCGCCGCCCTTGAGCGGGCTGCGGACCCTACCTCGATGGAGGTCGGGGATTCGTATGAAGCCGTCAGCGGTTTAGGTGGTGGGGTCAACGGAGGCGTCCAAGGCGGCCTCGCAGGTGTGACCGCGACCGCTGAGGCGTCCTCGACGTCCTCGGTAAGTTTCCGGAAAATAGACTCCAATCATCTTGAGGTCACCGTCGCCGAGTCCGAGGCGCTCAAAGGCGGCCTAGGGCTCGCCGCGATGGGAAGTGGAATCGGTGGCCAAGTCACGGCAGGCGTGGGCCAGGCGATTACTTTGGAGCTCGACCTCACTCACGCCCGCAGTCGGGAGGCCCTAGCGGTCTTAAAGGACGACGGGTTCGCGGCCTTTATGAAGCGTTTCGGCGCTGACAAGACCTTGTGGGTGCGCACTCGCACCGAGAACACGACGTCCAAAGGCGACGGGATGAGCGTCTCAGGCCTAGGCGTCGCGACCTACGGTGACACCAGCACCGTCGATGACAAGGAGACAATCGACCGCGACGGAAACGTGTCCAAAGAGCGCAAGGGCACCGGCGGGCAGTCCGTCGGTTTCTTCGGCCAGACCTACAAAAAAGAGGCCAGCGCGAACGCCATCCTGAACCACGGCGAGGCCCCACGGGTGGTCTTGGAGGCCGGCGCCGAGGGCACGAACCAGAACGACGTCCGCAAGGGCATAGGTGGCATGCTAAACGCGCGCCCCGGCGCTGACGTGGACGCCGGGGCGGGCGAGGTCAAGGCCAAGGCCTCGCTTGAGCTCACGCAGTATGAGATCGACCTCCTCCAGAGGGTGTGTGCGACTTCAGGGACGGTCACCGTCAAGACGCCGAACGGCGGCACGCGTGAGGTCGGCCGTTGGATGCTGCAGTGGCTCGGGAACGGCGACGCCCATGAAGAATTATTTGCAGCCGCAAAGAAGGACCAGCGGACCTTCGTGCTGGCGCTGGCGACCTACCAGGCGGCGAAGGGCCCAGCGGGCCTTGAGGCCATGGTCCGAACCCTCGGGATTGGTGGCAAGTTCGACTTCACCATCGTCGGCGACAAGATACTTGGTAAAGAAAATATGCTTCGCCGCAAGGGCGTGCTCAGAACGGCAGAGGGCCATCTGTCTGGCGGCCAGCCTGCGAAGGCTCGGGCCGTCGTCAGGGACCTCAAGTACGAGTTGGATTACGCCGAGAAGAGCCTCCTCGACGGTAGCTACGCCGCTTCCATGCCTGGCCTGAACCGCAAGGCTGAGTTGGACGTCGTCGCCGGCGAGAAGAAGGACCTCCTGGCCTTCGAAGCCAGCCTCGCGAAAGCCGAGACCGTCGTCACGACCAAGAAAGACACTGAACGCAAACGGGACTTCAATGGCGCCGGCGCCGAGAACGCCGTCTGCGAGGCCAAGCCCGCCGACGACCCCGCGGAGGTTGGGTTCGCGATGGTGCCGGCCATGTTCCGCGAGGGCGCCGGGCGCCAACAGACCTTCGCCGACCCGCAGCAGCTTGACCCCGAGCGGGCCGCGAAGGATAAGGCTTGGGCCGAGGTAAAGGCCAAGAAGGCCGGCCTTGACGCCGCCTTTAAGAAGAGCGAGGAAGTGTATGGCGGGTTTCGGGTGAGGCACTACGCGCATTTCAAACCGAATACGAGGAGCCGAAAGGGTAGCCCCTCTGAGTGGCTCTCTGAGAACAACTCGGCCAGCGAGGCCGCTCATGATCAGGCCGATGCCGGCGCGACGAACCTAAAATACATCCGACGCATGGTTTTGCGGACGTCAAAACAGCTGGAAGCCGACTATTTTGATGCCGAAGCCAAGGACCCGCAAAAGCGAAGCTCGAAGGAGCTTGATTGGCTTCAGACGACTTTCAGTAAAATCGAAACAAATATCGGCTTTGTGACATCGGAAGCGAACCGCCTGACGGCCCTCTTGGAGCGTGCGGATCCGGGCCACGTCGCCGATATAAATTATGCTAGTAACAACATAACGCCAGAGTATCTCTATTAAAGAAAAGGAAAGTGGGACATGACGTTTACGTTGCAAATTAGGCGATTATCTGTGGTGCCAGCACATACTTTAGGCATCTGTTTACTCCTTACTGTAGCTACGGGTTGTGGTGGGGACCTTTCTGCAGAGCTGCAGCGTCGGTGTGATCTTGTCGCCAAAGGTATAGAACCGGGTTCGGGCCACCGCTTCGGAAGGGTTATTGATCCCTATACTGTCGACTCTGAGGACGTTCCAGAGCGGATCAACGACGTGCTCGACGCTTGGTCGAATGAGATCTTGCAGATAAAGGCCAAGGAGCCCCAGCATAGATTTACGAGCGAGGAGTATGATGCAATTTTGGCTCGTGCTGCGGCCAAGTTCGACCTCAAAAATCCTGATTGCCGGGCGTGGAGTGGCTATATTGAAAAGGCAGAGATGTCGGATTTGTTAGCAAAGAACATTCAACCGTTTTGCGAGGAATACGAAACGGTCAGGAAAGCCGACACGACGGCTGAAAGCACGCGCGAAGGCCACGAGCGCGCCGTCCAATTAGCTGCAAAGGCTTGGAAAGCAACGGGCGGTTGGCCAGTTGAGGCCGTGGCGGTAGTGGACAAGCTCACCGCGATGTCGACCATCGAACGCAGCCTCCAGCTTGGCCCACAACTGATGTTATACGTGCAAGCTCCCGTGATTCCATATGTTTGCGAAACCATGGTTAAGGACGCTGAATACGTCGGCGGCTTGGAGTAGAGCTGCAGTCAGGGACACAAAACCAAGAGTCAACGCGTCGAGTCTGACCCGTCCGATCTTAAGACGGGAGTGAATCCAAAAAAACCAAGTCCACTGATCAGGCCGGCTTTTTTTGGCCTATTTGCTTGAGGAAACAACATTGCATCAAAAACTATCGATCTTTCTCATTCTATCGTTCTCGGCTCTTTGGGTCGGTTGTGGAAAAAACACATCTACGTTCGACCGCAAGTCCTCGGTAGAGTTCGTGTATTCGCTGCAACTTTCCGGTACGCCCGACGATATCGCCACGAGTGTCATCCCGACCATCAAGAAGCGTCTTTCTGTCTTTGAATCGTCGGAGATGTTTGCGATTGAAAGCACATCTATCGAGCAGCGGGACGGCGCCGAAGGCCCCTGGGTCGACGTGCGAGTCCGCGTCGGTCTGCCGGAGGTCTGTATCGTATCGCGGCTTGGGCCTCTTCGCGCGAGTCTCGCCCAGATCCTCACCTCGATTGGACCCCTGAAGCTGCACCTCGGGCGACCGGACAAGATGCAGATCATCGCCGACATCTTGAAAAAGCATCCCGACGTGAAGGGGGTTGGCCCCGAGCCTCGGGCACCTGGGGTCTTGCGTGTGCTCACAAGCGCTTCAGAAAATCAGCTCATGCCTTTCTTCTTCGAGCAGCTGGAGACCGCGTCCGCCAAGCTGGACGGGGCTCTGCCGCGCCCAACCCCGCAGACTGCGCTGCCCGGTGTCTCTCCGTCGACAGCGTCCTTCGTCTACTACGCGGTGACCGACACCGAGCCCCTCCTCACGGGTGAGGACATCGCGACCTTTGATGTGAAGCTCGCAAAGCAAGACCCAGATGTCCCGTCGCGAAAGAATGAGGTTGCCATCACGTTTAAGCCCGAAGCCCAGGCGCGCCTGAAGACGCTCATCGATAGCGGACAACCAAGCCAACTCTACTTGGTCGTAGATGGGTGGGAACCTCAATACTTTTGGAGTCTTTCGCCGACATCCAGCGACCACTCGATTCGGTACACGGCACCGATCCTCGGGGGCGAGCAGACGAGCGCCTCGCAAGAAGCCCTGAGGGCCATCGCCCTGGGTGGGCCCTACAAGGCCGGGGTCCTCGACATGAAACATGAGGCGACCTGCGACCCATAGAAGGAAGGCGGGCGTCCGCTTGACGATGGGTTTGTGATCGAATAAAACGACATAAAGCGCATCCATGGCTGGTCGTGACTCGACAGATTGTCGATAAACCGGCCAAACCACCACCACATTGGGAGTAGCCGCATATGTCCGACTCACAAGACCCCTCGCTTGGCCAAGATGAACACGACGACGTCCCGTTCGGGTCCAGCGGCCTGCCGCCTTTGGCGATAGTCGGCCTCATCGCCGCGGCTGTCCCATTCTTCGTTAAGTTCCATACGTTGAGCACCTCATCGGTCGGAGGCGTGACCACCTACTCATACAGCGAGCCGACCGCGATGATCGGCGGTCTCGTGGCCCTCCTCTGCGGCCTCTTCTTGGGCGTCAAAGCGTTCCGCAAGCAACCCGTCGCGCCGAAGCCGGTCACCTGGCTCATCGTGGTCGCGTTGGTCGGCCTCGGTGCCTGGCATGCCCTGCATGGGTTCGGGATCATCTTGCCCACTGGCGTAGGTTGACGCGCGGGGCCGGTCCCTTTTAGGGCCGACCTTACGGCGGTTCCCCTCGTTTGGCATTGGCGCAGGGACATCAGCTGCACCCTCGCGCTTGTCGATGGCGTCGGACCAGTTCTGCACATACTCGCGGACGGCGGAGCGGCGCGCCTCGTGTTCCCGCAAAGGTCCGCCGGTATGGTCGCTGTTGATCGTTTAGAGCACCGCGACGTCGGTGCGTGACAGCACAAAGTCGGCGAGGTCGCGGAGGGCCCCGTGCATTGACCGACACACCCGCCTTCGACCGCGAACCAGACCACCAAGCGCACATCGGCATGGCCGAAATAGTCACTGAAGGCGTGGACGCTGTCGTCGCTTGGGTCGATGAACGCGGCGGTCTCGGCCACCGTCTCGCCCATGGCAAAACCATAGGGCCCGTCCGGCCACGCGCTCGTGACGACGTCGGCGGTCTGGTTGGCGTCGGCGCCTACATCTTGGCCTGTGTCAGCGGTCACATCGCCGGCGATCGTGACCTCGGCGACCTGGGCCGTGTCTTGGGTCGTCGCGGGAGTCGAGTTGTCGCCGCAAGCTGGCATGACGGAGAGAGGCGGCGATCGCGAGCCCAAGGCCCGAACGGCGCGCACGCTGAAGGTAGTGGTTTTGCACAGTTTGGATTTTAGAGCCGGTGGATTTAGTTGCAAGTGGTCGGAGGTCTTCGAACGTGCTCTTACGTTTTGCGCCCGCGGGGTTGACCATATGCGAGGTGACAGCCCGCCTTGCTCTCGGGGCAGGGCAGCTATTTGCAGCACCGATGCCGCTCCAGCCGAACTTTCCCACTTTGGCGCCGGGACCGCCTCTTCCGGGCCAGCTCCATGCGTTGAGTTGTACCAATCTCTTCGTCTCGCGAGTGACCCTTTGAACTCGCACCGCCTTTGCGCTAAGACATCGGCATGACGAACCTCACTCTCTTCAGCACCAAGTCCTACGACCGCGACTCCTTTGGCCCCCAGGCCGCCGCACACGGCGTCACCCTGCGCTTCCTCGAGCACCGTCTCGACGCGCACACTGCGGCCCTCGCCGCCGGTAGCGAGGCGATCTGCGCCTTCGTCAACGACACCCTCGACGCCGAGACCCTCGCAGCCCTCGCCGACAACGGTGTCCGGCTCATCGCCCTGCGCAGCGCGGGCTTTAACCACGTCGACATCGCGGCGGCCGCCCGGCTGGGGCTCACGATCGCGCGGGTGCCCGCCTACTCGCCCCACGCCGTGGCCGAGCTCGCCGCGGGCCTCATCCTCAGCCTCAACCGCAACCTCCACCGAGCCTATGCGCGCGTCCGCGAGGGCAACTTTGCGCTGCAGGGCTTGACCGGGTTCGATCTCTTCGGTCGGACCGTCGGCATCATCGGGGCCGGGCGTATTGGGCTCGCGTTCGCCCGCATCATGCGCGGCTTTGGTTGCACCGTGCTCATCAGCGACCCTGTCCCGGTGGACGACTTAAAGGCCCTCGGCGCCACCCAGGTCGAGCTCCCCACTCTCCTTGCGCGCGCCCAGATCATCTCGCTACATTGCCCGCTGACCCCAGCCACACGGCACCTTATCGACGCCGACGCCATCGCGCAGATGCGCGGGGGCGTCATGCTCATCAACACGGGCCGAGGGGCCCTCCTCGACACGCGGGCGGTCATCGCGGGGCTCAAGACCGGCCAGATTGGGCACCTCGGCCTCGACGTCTACGAAGAGGAGGAGGACCTATTCTTTGAGGACCACTCATCGTCTATCATCCAAGACGACGTCTTCATGCGCCTCCTGACATTCCCGAACGTCATGATCACCGCCCATCAAGGCTTCCTCACCGAGGAGGCCCTAGCCAACATCGCCGCGACCACCCTTGAGAACGTCGCGGGCTTCATGCGTGGCGAACTGGAGTCAGTGCACACAGTGACCGTCGTACCGGCCGATACTTGACATTGCCTGTCGCCACAACCAATTAAAATATAAGGAACGCCGCGAGATCGCGTCGCGCCGCGTTGTGGGTCACACGGTCCCGCTCGTCTTTGACCCAATAAAGTGAGTTATCAGATGAGGATGTTCTTAGCGTGGGTGGGCGTCGCTCTAAGCTTTAGTGTTTTTGCGTCGGCGTGGGCTGAGACCAGCATTCAGGACACGGCTCCGTATTGCTGGGGTGGCTGGTGGGAGGAGCGCACGGACGTGCCTCTCACGGTCGAAAATGCGCCGCTCATGCCGACCCTGTTGCTGCCCGTTCAGTGGGGTTTGGACCCTTCAGACGCGGTGCTCGCCGGGCTCACGGTTTTGGTGAGGGCACCAAGCGGCGAGGTCATCACTGGCACGCTCATCCATGACGCGACGCTCTTTCCGCAGGGCCTCGTGCGGTGGCGACCCGCCGCGCCGTTGACGGCCGACACACAATACGAGGTTCGCCTGCGAGTCTCGGAACCACCCGCCCGCATTCCGGAAATCTGCGGCTATCGGGGGTTTGAACGCATCCTGACGCTCAGAGTCGGTGATGGCGCCGAGGTCGCAGCGTCCCTCACCGGCCTTGGCGTTGAGTCCGCGTTGTACCCACGCGGCGATTGGCGCGTCGGAAACGATGTGTGCGACGGAGAGTTCTACGGGCGCTGCGCCAACGTACCCTACGTCTGTTGCCAATTCGACCAAGTCGGCCTGCAGGGACGTCTCACGGCCAAAGTGACCGCCCCGAGCCATGGTCGGACGGAGTCCATCTATTATCTCTTGGAGATGACCTTGTCGGGACTCGAAGGCGAACCCTTGCGTCTCACGCGCGGCGAGATTGTCCTCGCTGAGACCTACCAGTTCTCCACGCAATGGCTTGAGCTTCCATCGGAATTCAATGGCGCCGGGGTCTGCATGTCGACCAGCCTCACCGATGTGCTCGCCGGGCGGGTTGTCGCAGCGGCGGACCACTGCGGCGTCACGCCACTCGAATATGACCCAATCCCGGGACCGGTGGTGCCCGTCTGCCCCGATTACGAGTGTCCCAGACCGCAGGCGCCCCCGACGCCCGGCACGAAGCCCGATGTGACGGACGACACACCGGATACCAGCGAAGAGAGCCTCGCCGATATTGAGGCACCGCCGGAGAAGTCGGGCTGCACCGGCGGCTCGGCTAGCGAGCTTGGGTTGGTGGCGCTGTGCGTCCAGGTGTGGTTGCGGCGCCGAGCGCGAGACCTCCGAGCTTGATATGAGAGCCTCATAGGTAAGATCTTAAGCCGGACACAACAAAAGACAATGTAATCGTTTAAGAATATAGACGTCCACCGGGCTCTGTGGTAAGTTTTTTTGTTGC
>Ga0209702_10003789_pt1 | contig 23255 bp, 19 predicted proteins | sample FRY01_FD_187210 | JGI IMG/M metagenome (GOLD analysis project Ga0209702, IMG submission 187210) | Freshwater microbial communities from Lake Fryxell liftoff mats and glacier meltwater in Antarctica - FRY-01 (SPAdes) (version 2) | ecosystem: Environmental > Aquatic > Freshwater > Ice > Glacier... | reverse complement strand
GTTAAACCACTTAAATTGCTAATTAATTGGTTTTGGTAGCTGATAGCGGCAGGCACAATTTGGGTCAGGGCCATATCGCCCATGATCCTAGACTCAATTTGAATCTTCTTGATGTAGTCTTCCAGCAAAATTTCGTATCTGGCTTCGATTTCTCGCTTGCTGAACACGCCCATTTTGGTGAAAAGCTCCATCGATTTTTTGGTCATCATGGCATCGAGCGCGTGCGGGGTGGTGCGCACATTTGGCAAGCCACGCTTTTCTGCCTCCAAACGCCATTCATCACCGTAGCCATTGCCTTCGAAACGAATTTTCTTAGACTGCTTGATGTATTTTTGAATCACGGTGAGGATGGATGCATCGCGACTTTCACCGTCCCCCATGAGTTTATCGACTTCCGCTTTAAATTCGTTCAAGGTTTTGGCCATGGCGGTGTTTAATACGGTGATGGCTTGGGCGCTGTTGGCACTTGAGCCCACGGCGCGCAATTCGAACTTATTGCCTGTGAAGGCAAAAGGCGAGGTGCGGTTGCGGTCGGTATTGTCGAGCAAAATCTCTGGAATGGCCTTGATGCTGTTGATCAAGCTGCGGACTTCTCCTTCGTTGTGCTCGATTTTGCCTTTTTCGATCTCGTCGAGCACCTGGCTCAGCTGCGAGCCGAGGAAGGCCGACATAATGGCCGGTGGCGCTTCGTTGGCACCCAAGCGGTGGTCGTTACTAGCCGAGGCGATGGCCGCACGAATCAAATCTGCATAATCGTGGAAAGCCTTGATGGTGTTCACAAAAAACGTGAGGAACATCAAATTGCTCTTGGGGGTTTTACCTGGCGAGAGCAGGTTTTTGCCGGTATTGGTGCTGAGCGACCAGTTGTTGTGCTTGCCCGAGCCATTTACGCCGGCGAAAGGTTTTTCGTGCAGTAACACACGGAAATGGTGACGCTTGGCGATTTTTTCCATCAAATCCATCAATAATTGGTTGTGGTCGATGGCCAAGTTGATTTCTTCGAACACTGGCGCGCACTCAAACTGACCAGGGGCCACTTCGTTGTGACGGGTTTTTAAAGGAATACCGAGCTTCAGCGATTCGTACTCCAAATCAACCATAAAAGCATGCACCCGCTCGGGAATGCTGCCAAAGTAGTGGTCCTCTAGCTGCTGACCACGGGCTGGAGCATGACCAAAAAGCGTGCGACCGGCCATCATCAAATCGGGACGAGCAGCGAACAAGGTGCCATCTACCAAAAAATACTCCTGCTCAATGCCAAGGGTAGGGGTTACTTTGGTGATGTTTTTATCGAAATACTGACAAACAGATACGCCAGCGGCTTCTACTGCTGCAAGCGACTTGAGCAATGGCGACTTATAATCGAGCGATTCGCCCGTATAGGATACAAATATCGTTGGGATACACAGGGTGTGACCAGCTGGTCCTTTGAAGATAAAAGCAGGTGAAGAAGGATCCCAAGCGGTATAGCCGCGGGCCTCAAAAGTATTGCGGATGCCGCCATTCGGAAAGCTCGACGCATCGGGCTCTTGTTGCACAAGGGCACCGGCGCTGAATGCTTCAATGGCTTCGCCTTCGTTGTTGAGGGAGAAAAAGGCATCGTGTTTTTCGGCCGTTGCGCCTGTAAGTGGCTGAAACCAATGGGTGTAATGGGTGGAGCCCTTGCTCAACGCCCAGTTTTTCATACCGTTGGCTACCTGCTGGGCTATTTCTTTGTCAACCCGGTTGCCTTTGTTGATGCAGGCCATCAGGCTTTCGTACACGTCTTCGGCGAGAAATTCGCGCATCGACTTGCGGTCGAATACATTTTCACCAAAAATGTGCGAAATTTTGGTGGTGGGCGCGGTCACCTGAATGAGCTGCCGGTTGCGAACCGTACGAAGTGCTTCTTTGCGAATGGTAGACATATTTTAAGAATTATTGCTCAAAAGTAGGGCCTTATTTCAAATAAACAATAACTTTTAAAGTTTGAACTAGTGTTTTCATGATTTTTGATTATTTTTTATCGTATTTTTGTTTAAAAGTAATATTAAAATTTAATTTATGTGATTTAGGATTTCGGGTGTTTTGTAGGGTTGCGGCGAACCGAATGTTCCTATTAAAGAGCTCAACTTGCAAAGCTGCCAATGCAACAACAGGCGGGAGCGCGTTCGTCAGTCTTAAAAACAGGCATAAATCTTATGGGCTGTAGCCAATGGCTAGCAGCGCGCAAATTGTTCCGCGCCTTTCCCGCTAATCTTCTCACATCCTTTTCCATCTTCCCTTATAAAAGCGTAATTTTGCAACTGTATGACAAAGCGCCTTCTGACCTTTTGCCTGCTGCTGATGCTCGTTGCACCAGCGGTTTCGGCGCAAAAAATCAAGCAAAAAAAGGTCCCTTTCGACTTATTAGTCGTTTTTAGAGATGCCTACCCCGCTGCAACAGCGCAGCAGTGGCGCAAACATCCCGAAGGATTTTTAGTAAAATTCGAACACCTCGGCAAGCAAAAGCATGTGGTATACCAACCCAATCTCGAGTGGGTAAACCGCGAAAGCACGCTCACCAAAGAAGAACTTCCCTTGCCAGCTCTTTTGCACCTGCAACAAAACTTACCTGCTTGCGATGTGCAACAAGTACGTGCGCTCGAAAGTCCTGGCAACGTAACCCTCGAAGTAATGGCCTATTGCCCTGCCGATAAAAAAACCCAGCTGCTGCGTTTCGATCGCAATGGCCGTCTCCTCAAAGATTAACCCTGCAAACAGTCCTCCGTGGAAGATAAATTGACTACCGTAGAAATCGCCAAAGAGCTCGGCTTGTTGCCCGAGGAGTTCGATAAAATCTGCGAAATATTGGGTCGCGTGCCCAATTTCAACGAACTGAGCGTATATTCAGTGATGTGGAGCGAGCACTGCTCGTACAAGAACTCCATCGTTTGGCTCAAAACCCTCCCCAAAGAAGGCGAGCGCATACTGGCCAAAGCGGGTGAAGAAAACGCGGGCTTGGTTGACATCGGCGACAACCTTGGCTGTGCCTTCAAAATCGAATCACACAACCACCCGTCTGCTATCGAGCCGTACCAAGGTGCAGCAACAGGCGTTGGCGGCATCAACCGCGACATCTTTACCATGGGCGCGCGCCCCATTGCGCAGCTCAACAGCCTCCGTTTCGGCAACCTCAAAAATGAGCGTACCAAGTGGATCATGCGTGGTGTGGTTAAAGGCATTGGCGACTATGGCAATGCTTTTGGCGTACCAACGGTAGGCGGCGAAGTTTATTTCGATGATTGTTTCACGGTAAATCCACTGGTAAATGCCATGTCGGTAGGCATCGTTGAAAAAGGCAAAACTGTATCCGCCATTTCTTATGGGGTGGGCAATCCGGTATTTATTGTGGGCTCACATACGGGCAAAGATGGCATCCACGGTGCGGCTTTTGCTTCGAAAGACATCACTGAAGATTCTGCCGATGACCTGCCATCGGTGCAGGTGGGCGACCCTTTCCAGGAGAAATTGCTTTTGGAAGCTACGTTAGAGGCCATCGACACAGGTGCCATCATCGGCATGCAAGACATGGGCGCGGCAGGCATCATCTGCTCCAGCTCCGAAATGTCGGCCAAAGGCGAGCATGGCATGGTGATTTGGCTCGATAAGGTGCCTACCCGCCAGGCGAACATGAAGCCTTGGGAGATTTTGCTTTCTGAGTCGCAAGAGCGCATGCTCATCGTTTGCAAAAAAGGCCACGAAGATAAACTGTTGGCTGTTTTCGATAAATGGGACATTAACTGCGAGCAAATTGGCGAAGTAACGGCTGGAGAGCGGTTGCATTTTTACATGCAAAACGAACTGGTAGCTGATTTGCCTGCCGAAAGCCTCGTGCTTGGTGGCGGCGCACCCGTTTACCACCGCGAATACCACGAGCCCGCTTATCTACAAGAAATTGCCAAATACAACAATGCAGCCGTGCCAGAGCCAGCCGATTTATTACCGGTGATGCAGCATTTGGCCACGCATCCCAATCTTTGCTCCAAAAAGTGGGTATACCAACAATATGACAGCATGGTGGGCACCATTAACATGACCACCAACCAGCCTTCCGATGCCTCAGTTGTGGAAGTGAGAGGAACCGATAAGGCTTTGGCCATGTCGGTTGACTGTAACAGTCGCTATGTGTACGCCGACCCACACAAAGGCACGGCGATTGCGGTTGCTGAAGCCGCCCGAAACATTGTTTGCTCAGGAGGAGAGGCAGTAGCCGTAACCAATTGTTTAAATTTTGGCAATCCTTACAACCCAGAAGTGTATTGGCAGTTTGTAGGGGCCATTAAAGGCATGAGCGAAGCTTGTTTAGCCCTCGGCACCCCGGTAACCGGTGGCAATGTGAGTTTTTACAACCAATCGAGCTACGAGGGGCCTGTATATCCTTCGCCTGTAATTGGCATGGTGGGCATTCTTGACCATAAAAACCAACACCAGACGTTGTATTTCAAACGGCCGGGCGATTTGATTTACGTATTGGGCGAGATGAACAACGATTTAGGCTGCTCGCAATATGTGTACAGCTATCACAACATCAAGTACAGTAGTTGTCCTCATTTTGAGCTCAGTGCCGAAGTAAAATTACACCAATTGCTGCACCAAATCAGGGATAATAACTTGGCCGAGAGCATGCATGACATCGCCGACGGGGGATTGTTTATCAACCTCATCGAATCGGGTTTTTACAACAAACTCGGTTTCGACATCAGCACCGATGCCGCTTTGCGCACCGACGCCTTCCTTTTTGGAGAGAGTCAGAGTCGTGCGGTTATTTCGATCGATCCCCTCGAACAACCGGTACTCGAAAAGCTCCTCAAAGCTGCTGACCTGCCCTTTTCGCTGCTTGGCGAGGTTACCGACGGTGCCGTGCGCATCAACGGCACGGCCTATCCCAGCATAGAGGACTTTGGCCAATTGTATGACGAGGCCTTGGGCCAAATCATGGAGGCTTGATGCCAGGGCCTACAAGGCTTCATAAACTCTTTTGGATAACGCTCCTTACCTTGCCGCTGCTGTTTACCTGCAGGGAACAGGGCAACGATGCCTATCGCGCAGATCCGCCGGGACCGGTTTTTATCAACGATCCCGCCGAAATGTCCCGCAAGGCTGCCAGCATCGACAGTCTGGTGCAGCACAAATTCCGTTTACAAGGCTTCAATGGTGTATTGTTGGTGGCGCACCGGGGACAAATTTTATACGAAGGCGCCGTTGGCATGGCGTCGGGCAAGCGTGGCGACAGTCTGCGCACCGATGCCCTCTTCGAGCTCGCTTCCGTGTCCAAGCAATTTACTGCTGTGGCCATTTTGCAGCTCATGGAAGCTGGAAAACTCGCTTTGAGCGATAGTATCCAGCGGTTTTTCCCCAATTTTCCGCACCACGGCATCACCCTGCACATGCTGCTGGCGCATCGGGGAGGCCTCAGCAATTATATGTACGATGCCGACCGCCTTTGGCCCAACCGCAGGGAGTACCTCGACAACCAAAAGCTAGTGGAGCTGCTGAGCGAGCAACCGCAACAGGCGTTTTACACGCCCAACCGCCGCTACGACTACAGTAATACCGGTTATGCCTTGCTAACGGCCATTGTGGAAGAAGTGAGCGGGATGCACTTCCGCGATTACGCCCGCAAGTATTTGTTTGAGCCAGCGGGCATGCAAACGGCCTTTGTCATCAACCCAAAGCGGGGTCTGCCAGATGCCGCCGTGAGCGGTCACACCGGCTATTTCCGGCCCGCAACCACCCAATATTTCCTCAACGGGGTGGTCGGCGACAAAGGCATTTATGCTTCAGCGCGCGATTTGCATGCTTGGGAGCAGGCGCTTTTCCGCAACAAGCTTATTAGCGCCAGCAGCATGGCCTTGGCACTGCAGCCGCACAATCCCCGCAACCGCCGTTTGGCCAGTTACGGTTATGGCTGGCGTATGTACACTACCATGCATGGCCACGAGGTACGTTTTCATGGGGGTTGGTGGCGCGGTTTCAAAACGCTGCTGGTGCACATGCCTGAGGACGAAACTTGCATCATTGCCCTCAGCAACAAAACCAGCGGGGCCAACATCGACAAAGCGGCCATCCTAAGCATTTTGTATGGAGTTGAGGCAGGGGAAGATGTGGAGGGAGAGTAGTGGCAGCTTGTATTTTTTAAGATTATGGGCCAGTGCTGTGATTTTGCTCACCTTATTCCTATAGAAAATGTATAAAGGAGCACCTTACTCCTGCGAAAAAAGGGATTTATATCAAAATGCTCCTGCCCGCCGCATGCACAAACTTTGGCCAGCCCGCGTTTTTGATGCGTACGCATGTGAGCTGTCTTTTAGGGATCGGCCTTTGAATTTCCGGCAAAAAGTAGACCTTTGTCAGGGCACCCAGCAAACCCCCCATCATGGCAAGAGGACACCATTATCCAGCTTTTATCTTTCGCTTTCCGGCTTTCATTCGGCTGGTGCATGCGTGGAACGACCTGCTTTTGCAGCGGAACCTCATCATGCACCGTACCTTGCGAGACAGCATGCGTACTTTTAAAGGGCAGCGGGTCGCGGATTTGGGTTTTGGCGAGGGGCAGCACTTGTTTCGCTTGGCTAAAAGGTATCCGCAATGGCATTTTGTGGGGATAGATACCGATGCAGATCACATTGCCTTCGCTACCCAGTATGCGGAGCAAAGCAATTTACCCAATTTAAAGGTCGAACAGCACGATTTCGGAAAGGCGCCCTTGTCCATACCGCTCGATTTGGTGTACCTCGTAGGGGTGCTGCACATCATCCCCAATGAGCAGCAGTTTTTAAGGCATTTGCACGCCAGCATGTCGGAAGGGGCCGAATTGCTCCTGTATCAGCCGGTGAATAATCATATTTACCTGTCTTTTTACAATACCGTGTTAAAGCATTTCCCAAGCTACGACGCCTTGCAAGGCCGCCAACGCATTTACACAGAAGCGCGGTTAACAGCTTTGTTGGTGAGCGAGGGATTTTCAATAGTTCAAACCGACAAATACGTTGGTGCGGTAGGCGCCATTGGAAATGAGCTTTACATGGGACCGGTTTCTGTGTTGCTGTATGCGCAAACGACGTATTTGCGCATATTGGCAGCAGTGCTTATGGCCATCACCTTGCCGTTGGCCTTGCTGTTAAAATGGACAGGGCATTTGTTGCCAGTTGTTCGCGCCAATGCTGTGTTGATTCAAGCGCGAAGAGTAGCAGCCAAAACAATTGAAAACAATAATTAAACTCTTCGATAATCGGGAGGAGTACACTTTTACTTGGAGGGCGATCCGTAAAAGCTGGATGCATTTACGCCGGCACCTCCTACTACCAAGCCGGCAGGTTGTCAGCCAATCTCCATTGGTCGATGAAAAAGGCGGAGTTTTCGCCATCATAATTTAAACTACAGCTGGCGGTTAATCAGTCCGTAAATTAATTCCGAACTTTACCTGTCCGAAAGGGTTGATAAAATAAATACAATGGCGAAGTCTACCTGGTTTGATCAGTTACAACAATTGCTCGGCGGCAAAAGCAGTGCTTCAGCCGCGCAGCAGCTGCTGCACGAGCCCTTGCAGCGTTCTCGGCGCTTTGAGCAGGAGTTGCAGTTGTATGTGCAGCACCAAGAGGCCACGCATTTGGAATTGCTGCGGCAGAACTACCAACGGGCGAGTTTACGGCCGGGCAGTGTTGCTAAATTTGTGGTGCTCAACGGCGAGCATGCCGCGGGTTTTATGTGGTATGCCGAGGCGACCGTGCCCGAAAAGCATTATGACTTTATGCTCGATCGACTGGCCAGTCTCGTAGCCGACCAAGGCTACGTAGAGCAGCAAAATGAGCGCAAAATTTGGCCTGTGGGCGATGCTTGGCAGGAGTTACACAAGCGCTACCTCAAGCCCAAGATGCGGTCGGAGGAGCTGGCGAACGGATTGGTAAACCAGCTTTTTGGCAATGTGCTGTTGGAAACGGTGCGGCGTGATGGACAGCTGAAATACCTGAAATTGCAGTGTAATGTGTACCAAGACCACCAATACACCCCTGCCAAAAGCTTCGAAAGTTTGATGGAGCTGGTGCTGAAGGGCGGCTAAAGACTTAGGCCGTGGCGGGCTGAAACATTTGAGCATGCCAGCTTTGCGAAAAGGGCAGCAGCCATTTGGTTTCGAGCGCTTCTTTGGTAAACACCATGTTGTTCACCACAATGGTATCGGCAGTGATGCGGCCGCTTTGTATGGCCTTTTCAAATTCGTTGTGGTGTAAGGTGTGCAGCTCGCCGCCTTCTTCGAAGGCCAAGAGCATGCGGTCGAATAAAGTCACCCCTAATTCGCTCTCAATGATCTGCATAAAGTGCACCGATTTGTCGATGCTGCAGCCCGAAGCTGGCATATTGGTTTCATCTACCGCCAGCACGATAAATTGATTGCGGAGAATGAGGTAGCTGCCTTGGAGCTCCTTGTTGTGGGCGGTCCAGCTTTCCACGAAGGTGCGCAGGGCAGGGTGCAGGCTGTTTATCTCTCCTTCTTGAAAAGGGCGATTGCTTTGGTAAATCCAGATTTTGGAGGCGGGCGAAAGGGCTTCGAAGGCTGCGAACATGCTGTAGGTAGAATTGCTTAATTAATTAAACCATTGGCACCGGCAATGAGTTCAGCCAGGTCGTAAACTTTGATGCTTGATTCTTTTTCTTTGTTTTTTATGCCGTCGGTGAGCATGGTCATGCAAAACGGACAAGCGGCGGCCACAATATCAGGTTGCATTTCGAGGGCTTCTTCGATGCGCTCAATGTTCACTTCTTTGTTGCCTTTTTCGGCATCTTTGAACATCTGTCCGCCACCTGCGCCGCAGCAAAGGCCTTTGGCTTTACTGCGCTTCATCTCCACCAAATCGGCATCCAGCGTTTCGAGCACTTGGCGGGGGGCTTCATAGATGCCGTTGGCCCGACCCAAGTAGCAGGAATCGTGGAAGGTGATGCGTTTGCCTTTAAACGGACCACCGTCTTGCACCTTCAACCGGCCTTCGTTGATGAGCTGCTGCAGCAGTGTGGCGTGGTGCAGCACCTCGTAATTGCCGCCGAGCTCGGGGTATTCATTTTTGAGGGTGTTGAAGCAGTGGGGACAAGCCGTCACAATTTTCTTCACCTCGTACATATTCATTACTTGTATGTTTTGGGCGGCCTGCATCTGGAACAAAAACTCGTTGCCAGCGCGCTTGGCGGGGTCGCCGGTGCAGCTTTCTTCGGTGCCAAGCACGGCGAATTTCATGCCCACTTCGTGCAGAATAGCGGCTACCGCTCGGGTGATTTTGCGGGCACGGTCGTCGAAACTACCGGCGCAGCCTACCCAAAACAAAATCTCAGGGGCTTCGCCTCTGGCGGCCAGCTCGGCCATGGTATCTATTTTCAGCGTAATGGCGCTCATGCTTCTGATTTTTTAGTGTTGATTTCAAGCTTATCGGCCCAGCCCATGCGGTCGGCAGCAGGGAACTGCCAAGGCGCGCCATTGTTTTCGATGTTGTTGAACATCAAGCCCCATTCCGATGGCACCTGCGAGGCTTCCATGGCTTGGTAGCGGCGCAGCTCGGTGATGATAGTAACCGGATTGATGAGCACCGGGCAAGCTTCTACGCAGGCATTGCAGGTGGTGCAGGCTTGTATTTCTTCTGCCAAAATGTGATCGCCGAGCAGGGCTTTGCCGTCGTCTACAAACGAGCCGTTTTTATCGATGTTGGCGCCCACTATTTCTAGTCGGTCGCGGGTATCCATCATGATTTTGCGGGGAGAGAGCAGCTTGCCGGTGTTGTTGGCTGGACAAACGTCCGTGCAACGACCACATTCGGTGCAGCTGTAGGCGTCGAGTAAACTCTTCCACGGCAAATCCATCACATCTTTGGCGCCAAAACGGCCAGGTGCTTCGGCATCGTCGGCGGGAGCGGCGTAAGGATTGGCGTTCGGGTCGAGCATCATCGCCACTTCCTTTTGCACACTTTCCATGTTGTTCATTTGTCCAGACGGCTCCAACTGTGCGTACCAAGTATTAGGGAAGGCCAAAATGATGTGGAAGTGTTTGCTGTAAGGGATGTAATTGAGGAAGGCCAAAATACCCACGATGTGCGCCCACCAGCTGATACGTTCGATGCTGTGTAGACCACTTTCAGAAATGCCGCCAAGGAGGGGAGCCAGCAAATTACTGACCACATAGCCTGTGTTACCCTCCATATTGGCCTCAGCGGTGTTCATCAGCAGCAGGGCACTCATAAGCACCACTTCGATGATCAGGATGAGGTTGGCATCGAGACTGGGCCAGCCAGTCATTTCGGGACTTTTGAGGCGGGCTACAGGCTGCACATTGCGGCGCCAGAAAAACACCACGCAAGCCACAATCACCAATACAGCTAAAATCTCAAAAAAGCCAATGAGAAAGTTATAAAAGCCGCCCAAAAGCGGTTGAAATATCCGATGCGTTCCAAAAATGCCGTCAATTACAATCTCAAGCACTTCCAAATTAATGAGTACAAAGCCTACATATATGAGGATGTGAAAAAACCCTGCTACCGGCCGGGTGACCATTTTGCTTTGTCCCATCGCCACCCGTGCCATGGTAGACCAGCGTTTCGACTTTCGATCGGTGCGGCCGAGTGGCCTTCCTAAAAAGACATTCCTGCGGATTTTGGCCACTTTGCGGGCAAAAATGCCGCCACCCAAGGCGAGTAGTATGATAAACACAATGTTTTGTAGCATGCCAATTGCTTTAATTCCCAAAATAAGCTTAGCTGCCCGTATTTTTCAAGAAAATCGTGGTTGATTTCGGGGAAACCACCACTTTAGAATCATTCTAATCAGATAGGGTGCCTGTCGCTGTATTTAGTTCTAGGTTTTGGGCAGAAACAGCGTACGGCAGGCGTGCATCAAAGGCTTTATAAGGCTTTTTTGAGCATTTGAAGCATGCGTGACTCAAAAAGTCTACTATTTTCGGTCTTTCCATAGCACCTTGCTTGGCCAAAAATAAAGGAAGCAGGAGAGTAGTGAATTGCCAAGAAAGTAAAATTCAAACAAGCGCAAGTCGCGATCAGATACTTGGGTACCGGTTTTTTGATACATCAAGCGAATGATACCGGCTTGTAAAAGCAGGTGGAGGAACCAAGCGCTCAGCGCCCACCAAGGCTGGTAGTTGGCCAAATACAACAAGGCCCAAGGTAGCAACAACCGAAACGCCAAGCCAGTGATCCATACCGGATTTAGTTGCATAAAGGCGCCGATCCACCGCTTGCGCTGGAGCAACATCCGAAAGGGATGTAATTCAGGTTTGGTGAAGATGTGATTTTCGGCGCTCACCAAGTGGAAAGCACCATAACCTGCTTTTTGGATGCTTTTGGCCATCTCAAAATCTTCTGTCAGGGTAAAGGGCAAGCCCTCGTAGCCACCAACGGCTGCCTAGGCTTCGCGCGAAGAAAGCAACATGTTATTCCCCAAGGAAGTTACGTGAAAACCTAAGTCATCGAGCACTTTGACGATACCAAGAATAAAAAACCAGTCGAGACCCTGTTGCCGGCCGTACCAATGATCAGACTTTATGCCTGTAACACCAGTCACCAAGCCGAGCTGGGCGCTTTGGCTGGCACGCACCATACTTTTCACCCAACTGCTTGGCACTTCGCAGTCGGCATCAGTGAACAAAAGCAACTTCCCTGTACTGTCAGCAACCAATTGCATGAGCGCATTGGTTTTGCCGTTTCTACGCGCCAAATCTCCTGTTTTGATAGAGACTACTTTTATTGCGGTCAACTGACCAGCAGCAAAGGCTTGGAGCAGGTGCAGGGTATCATCGCTGCTGCAATCGTCGCCCAGCATCCTTTCGAGCTGCCCAACAGGATAGTCTAGTTTTGCCAATGCGGTTCAACAGGCTGGTAAATTTGGGACTTCATTGCGACAAGGGATGATGATGCTCACCCGGGGCCAATACTCCTTGGGCAGGGCGGTTCCCGACTTAAAACGATAGCGCAAACGCCACCATAATGCGGTATAAATGGCGAGCGACATGCCAATTATGCCTCCTATCAAGACTGGAAAGTTCATCATTGTGGAAGATTTGCAGTTTTCATAATCCTCATTGCGTAGTTTGTTTCCGTCCTTTCCATTCCCACCGACCGCTCAGCGTCCATATGGCAGTGGCCATGGCATAAATTGGATGAATAACGCAGGTGAACAAGGAGCCCGACAAGGTTAAGCCATAGCCGAATGATCGGAGTATGGGCCGCACCACCAAATATTCTGCTACCCATTTGCAAGCCCACAAAAGCAGAAAGGTGAGCGCCCCGGCAGTACCCAGCCAGAGTAAAAACGGGCTTGCTAAAAAGGACAATTGCAGGGCAAAAGGAACCAAGGCTAGTAAGATGTGCCCCAGGTTGTGCAAACGCCACTTGGAGGCCCAGCGCGCACGCTGCGTTAAATAGGCTTTCCAATGTGGTTGTGGCATGGTTCGTACCAATAGCTTTTGACTGTTTAAATAGCGAAAAGCCGTCTTGCCGTATTTTTTAGTGATTTTTTTCAATAAAAACTCATCATCGCCCGACAAATACTGACCATTGCCGGTGTATCCATTAACGGCTTCAAAAGCAGCCTTTCGGTAAGCCATGTTGGCAGCACTGCACATAAAAGGTACGCCCGTTCGAAAGCTCATGTGCGTAACCAATAAAATGCTGCTCCACTCTACTTGCTGGAAAGCACTGAAATAGTAATGAGGATGTGGTGTGGTCATTACAGGACCTGCTACAAGTTGTATGTTTTGATCATAGAATGGCGCGATGAGCCCGCTGATCCAGTCGGGACTAAAACCGCAGTCTGCGTCCGTAGTTACGATTAATTCGCCTCGTGCTACAGCCAAAGCCGTGCTAATGGCTGCTTTTTTGCCACTGCCAGTCGACTGTAACACTTGCCAGTGGCGTCCCGCCGCTTGCGCTTGCTCAGCGGCTTGTTGCAGCAGGGCTACGCTGCCATCTTCCGACTGGTCGTCTACCAATAGAACCTCCAACTGTGGATAGTTTAATTGGTTGAGCTGGGCGAAAAGTGCGGCTAAATTGGCTTGTTCATTGCGAATGGCTATCACCAAACTTACCCCGGGAAGCACCTTTGGTACGCCTATTTTTTCTTTCGTGCCAAACCAGAAGTAGGCAAAGGCCGCAAACAAAAGCAGGTAACCAACACTGAGGGTCCAGTAAAGGGCAAGCACAATCTCAACCCACGAAAGCGGAAGCAGTTGAACCATCTTATCGTAAAAACAACATTTGCGGTGAAAAGCGAGGCAAGGTAAAAGGGTTGCTGCTTGTGGTCGTCGTCTGGGGCATATTTTTGTGTTGCAGTAGCAGGGCAAATTTATTGATTATTGTGAGCAAAAGGTGCATGTTTAACGTGGAGGGGTAATTTCCTTTTGCGAGTGAGCGGCTTGGGCTGTGTGGGAGAATATAGCTGGCGGCAGGCGGCAGGAGTTGCGGTGAAGCGGAAAGTGTACTGCGCCAAGTGGTTTCAGGGGGGTGTTTATTGAGCGGAAGACCAAGAAAGCCTATCTTCGCCCCATGCACGGCAAATTATACCTCATTCCTACGCTATTGGCGCCCGATACTGCGGTGCAAAGCATTCCAGCGGCCATTACGCCCTTGGTAACCCGCTTGCAACACTTTATCGTGGAAAGTGAAAAGGAAAGTCGCCGCTTTTTGAAGCTGCTAAACCGCGAAATCGACATCAATGCCCTGCAATTTCAGCTGCTGAATGAGCATACGCGGGAAATGAGTCCGAAGCGCTTTTTAGCACCGGCTTTGGAGGGCCACGACATCGGTTTGTTGTCGGATGCGGGCTGCCCGGCCGTTGCCGATCCTGGAGCGCTAGTGGTGGCCGAAGCCCACCGGCAGGGAGTGCAAGTGGTGCCGCTCACGGGGCCGTCGAGTATATTGTTGACCTTGATGGGGTCGGGCTTTAACGGACAACGGTTTTGTTTTCAGGGCTATTTGCCGGTGGAACGGGCGGCGCGTAAGCAAGCTATTTTAGAGCTGGAGGCCGAAAGTCGCAAGCGCAACATGACCCAGCTTTTTATCGAAGCGCCCTACCGCAACAACCAAATGCTCGAAAGTCTGGTGCAAAGCTGCCACCCCAACACCAAACTCTGCATTGGCACCGAGCTTACCGGGTCCAACGAAATGATTCGCACCCGCCGCATCGCCGATTGGCAAGGTGCCCTGCCCGATTTGCACAAAAAGCCGGTGGTATTTGCTTTGTACGCGGAGAGCTGAGGTTGTTTTTCAACTTTTTTATAAAGTCGGGTTATCTTTTTTATTTTTAAGTATTTGTAAATAAGATAATTAATATTTTTTTCTCCCATTTGTGTCCGTAAGTCGGGTGCCTATCTAGCAAATACCTTTTTCTCTTTTGGAAGGCATGGTTTACTTTAGAGCAAATCAATGCAGCAATGAAACGATTAGCAGGCCGTGTGGCCATCATAACAGGGGGCGCCAACGGCATCGGCCGTGCCGCGGCACTTAAATTTGTAGAAGAAGGTGCCCAAGTAGAGATTTGGGACGTGAATGAGTCGAAGGGCATCGAAACCTTGGCGGCGCTTAACGCCATATCCCCTGGCCATCGCTTTGTGAAGGTCGACACGACTTCTTTGTCCTCCGTAGAAGCCGCCGCCGCGAACACCGCCGCGCATTACGGTCAAATAGACATCCTCATCAACAACGCCGGCATTACCCGCGACGCCACTTTGGCCAAAATGAGCAGCGAGCAATGGCAGCAGGTGATTGATGTGAACCTCACCGGTGTATTTTACTGTACCAAAGCCGTGAGTGCTTACATGGTCGAAAAGGGCAGCGGCCGCATTATCAACACCAGTTCGGTGGTGGGCTTGTACGGCAATTTCGGGCAAACCAATTACGTAGCCACCAAGGCAGGCGTAATTGGCATGACCAAAACTTGGGCCCGTGAACTCGGTCGCAAAGGCATCCTCGTGAATGCGGTGGCGCCAGGTTTTATTGCCACCGACATGGTAACCGCCATGCCCGAAAAAGTGTTGGAGATGATGCGCTCGCGCTCGCCCCTCAACCGCTTGGGCACGCCAGAAGACATTGCCAACGTATATTGCTTTTTGGCCAGCGACGAAGCTGCTTACATCAGCGGTGCTACCATCAGTGTAGACGGCGCCCTCAGTTTATAAATCTACCCCATGCGAAAAGCCGTCATTACCGGAACAGGCCACTACGTACCCGAGCGGGTGGTTTCGAACCAATATTTCAACGAATTGCTGGGGGAAGATGTAGACACTTGGCTGCGGAATAACGTAGAAATCTACAACCGCCGCTGGTGTGCCGACAACGAAAGTACCGCCGATTTGTGTGAGCAGGCCGCTGGCAAAGCCCTGCAGGCTGCAGGCATCGGCGCTGCGGCCCTCGACCTAATCATTGTGGCCACCGACACGCCCGAATACATTTCGCCCTCGACCGCCGCAGTGCTTCAAAACAGGATCGGTGCTACCAAAGCGGGTACTTTCGACCTCAATACCGCCTGCGCGGGCTTCGTTACAGCGATCGACGTGGCCGCCAAATACATCCAGGCCGACGAGCGTTACCAGCAGGTGCTAGTGATTGGGGCGTATGCGATGAGCAAATACCTCAATTTGCAAGACAAAAAAACCGTCACCCTCTTTGCCGATGGGGCAGGGGCGGTGGTTGTTAGTTCTCAAACTGGAACCGAACGAGGTTTTTTAGCCAGCGAACTGCGCACACAGGGTCAATATGCGGGTTGGATGGGTATTTATGGCGGCGGTACCTATTTGCCCCTCACGGTTGAGCGCGTGGCAAACAAAGAGCATTTGCTACAGTTCGTGCACCGCTTCCCCAAAGAGCTTAACCCCGCCATGTGGAGCGATATGACGCGGCAGTTATGTACCAGAGTAGGCGTCGTGCCTGCCGATATCAAACATTTTTTCATCACCCAAATCAATATCAACAGTATTCGCGACACCCTCGATTTGCTGGATTTGCCGCACGACCGTGCCACCTACATCATGCATGAATATGGCTACACCGGTTCTGCAGCCATTCCCATGGCCCTCGACATTGCCGTGCAAAAAGGAACCATCCAGCCGGGTGACCTGATTATGCTCATTGGCTCAGGTGGGGGGTTGGCTTTTGCGGCGGCGGCTTTCCGTTTTTAAAAGCGCAGCGGTCACGGAGAAACCGTGTTTTGAAAAACAAAATGAATGATGGCTACAAAAAAGCTTTATGAAGTGTTTAAAAAGTCAGGACGACAAACTCCGGCTCCTCCGCGTTTAACCTAAAATCTCCGTATTCTTCGTGCCTAAACTAAAATCCCTATGAACTACCTCTCCACCCCACGCCTACGTCAAGCCTACCGCAGCGCCGGTAATGCAAGTCTGCCGGTGCTCCTTTTCATTCACGGCAACGCCTCTTCCTCGGTATTTTGGGAAGAAATGATGGAGCAACTTGCGCTAGATTACTACTGCATTGCACCAGACTTGCGCGGTTTTGGCGACACCGAAGACCTGCTCATCGACGCCACCAAAGGTTTTGGCGACCAGGTAACCGATTTGTTGGAGCTCATCGACGGCCTTGCGCTGCAAAACATCCACCTGCTGGGGCATTCTCTCGGCGGTGGGGTGATGTACAGCCTGCTAGCAGCCGCACCTCAGCATTTTCGCAGCGCCACACTCATCAATCCAGCTTCACCTTACGGCTTTGGAGGTACCAAAGACATTCACGGAACGCCTTGTTTCCCCGATTTTGCAGGTTCAGGCGGTGGCATCGTCAATCCCGATTTCCCGCGTTTGATAGCAGAGGGCGACCGCAGTAGCAACAACCCGCAAGCCAGTCCGCGCGTGGTGATGAACGCCTTTTACTGGAAACCGCCCTTTACTTCTCCCCGCGAAGAAGCCCTCTTGGATGGCTTGCTGAAAGAAAAAATTGGCGCAGATCGCTACCCTGGCGATTTTGAGCCCTCTGCGAATTACCCCTTCACTGCTCCCGGCAAATGGGGCCCCATCAATGCCTCATCCCCCAAATATTTGGGCGATACCGTGCAGCATTTTATCGCCAATACAGGCCATATTCCAGTGTTGTGGGTGCGCGGCAGCGATGATCAAATTGTGAGTGATAACAGCCTTTTTGACCTCGGCACTTTGGGGAAAATGGGTTTTATCCCCAATTATCCCGGTGAGGAAGTGTATCCATCCCAGCCCATGGTAAGCCAAACCCGTGCGGTACTCGAGCAGCGGCAGCAAAAAACCGGCGCCGCTTTCACCGAAGTGGTGATGCCCGGCACCGGTCACAGTCCCTATATCGAACAACTCCAAGTGTTTTTGCAACACTTCCTCGGTTTCTTAAGTACTTTGTAAAGATGCAAACGCCCTCCCTGATACTTGCTACCGCCCTTGTTTTAGGGCTGTACATGCTCGCCATCCTGTGGCTGGTATTTCGAGGCGCACGCAAAATCAATTCCTTGGCCGATTATGCCTTGGGTAATGTGCAGTTTTCGCCTGTGGCAGTGGGCTTGGCGTTGGCGGCCAGCATGACCAGTGCGGCTACTTTTATCATCAATCCTGGTTTTATAGCCACCTATGGCATCAGCGGCTTCATCAGTTACGGTCTGGTAATGCCACTAGGAGCCCTCGTTAGCTTGGTGTTACTTACCAAGGGCTTCCGCAAATACGGACAAACGGTAAAGGCGCTGAGTTTGGCGCAGTGGATGGGCACCCGCTACAATAGCAAGTCTTACGCCCTGTTTTTTGCCCTGCTAGCGCTGCTATTGGTTACTTTTATTGTGCTCATCAACGTGGGCCTCACCCAAATCATAGCCCGCGCCCTCGATGCCAATCCGGTGTGGGTGTTGACGGGGATTGTGGTTTTTGTTTTTGGCTACATGATGTTCGGCGGTGCCAATGCCATGGTGTATACCAATACCATTCAAGCGCTGTTAATGCTGGTGGTGGCGGTTATTTTACTAGGCTCTGGCTACGAGCATTTTAGCGATGGGGTGCAAGGTTTTATCGATAAACTGCGGGCCATCGACCCTAAATTGGCACAAAGCACAAGACCAGATAGTTTTTTGTACCGCGATTGGTTCGAAATGGGCTTGGTGCAATTTATTATTGGTGTGGCCGTGGTTTGTCAGCCGCACATCATCACCAAAGCCCTGTTGCTGAAGGAAGAAAAAGATGTGAACCGGTTTTTGCTCACAGGCATCAGTGTAGAAGCCATTTTCTTTTTGGTGGTGGGGGCCGGACTCTATGCCCGACTCGCCTTTCCAGATTTGAGCATCGCCGGGCAAGCCATCCCAACCGACGGTATCATGTCGGCCTATGTAGTGCAAGAATTCTCCGTGGCGGTGGGTTTGCTGGTCGTGCTGGGCCTTATTTCAGCTGGCATTAGTACGCTCGAAGGACTCATTCAAAGCCTGAGCACCACCATCAGCAACGACCTGTTGCCAGCTTTTTTTCCAGCAATCAGTCAGCAGACCGACGCCCGTCGGGTATTGTTGAACAAAGGCGTTATTATTGTCTTGGGTTTGGTGAGTTTGTGGTTTAGTTACCAGCAGCTACTCGCCCCCAATGTAAGCGTAGCTATTTTTGCCCAAAATGGCGTTTATGCCTATTTTTCAGCGGCTTTTGTGCCTGTTTTATTCGGGATGTTCCTCCCAAAAGCTAAATTACTTACGGTGGCAGCAGCCAGTGCAACCGCTTTACTGGTGCATTTTGGCATATATTATGGTGAACTCACTCCTTACATGCAAACGGCTGTTAAAAATCCTGCTATACCAGCGGCTTTCGCTATTTTGTCGGCCCTGGGCATGGGTATTTTGTTGTATAGATGGAAAGACAAATGAATTATACAGTCGATTGGTTTGCCAAATGGGCAGTGTTTAGTCCACAAAAAACGGCAGTAAAGGAAGCGCTCACCGGTCGAAGCATGACCTATGCCGAATTGCATGTTGCCTCCGAAAAGGCTGCAGGCTGGCTGCAGGCGAAAGGCCTCCGGCAGGGCGATCGGGTGGTTGTGTTGGCTGAGTTTTGTTTGGAGCTTGTGGTGCTGTTTGGCGCAGCGCAAAAAACAGGCTGCATTTTGGTACCGCTCAACTACCGGTTGAGTCCCCGCGAAATCGACTACCTCCTAGGCGATGCCGACCCAGCCTTGGTGCTGGCAGCGTCTAAGTTTCAAGATTTGCTGCGCGATGCGCCCCAAGCGGCCGGTTTGCAACAATATGAGCTGGCGCGCTTGTTTGAGGTATCAGCGTATGCCGTGCTGACCCAACAACCAAACATTACGGGAAACGATCCTGTTTTTATTCTTTATACCAGCGGCACCACGGGTTTTCCTAAAGGCGCGCTTTACACGCACCAAATGCTGCTCTGGAATAGCTTAAACACAGCGCTTCGGCTCAACATTACCAGCAGCGACCGCACCCTGATGGTGATGCCCTCTTTTCATACGGGCGGGTGGAATGTTTTAACCACACCTTTTTTGCATTTTGGCGCCACGGTAGTGCTGCTGCCTAAGTTCGAAGCCGAGGAGGTGCTCGATTTGCTGGAGGAAGAAAGCATCAATTTATTTATGGGGGTGCCTACCATGATTAAAATGATGAGCGAAGTGCCGCGCTTTGATGCTGTAGACCTCACCGCCTTGCGCTATTTCATCGTTGGCGGCGAAGCACTGCCCATTCCGGTAATTGAACGCTGGAGCGAGAAGGGGGTGCCAATACGCCAAGGCTACGGACTCACCGAGGTCGGCCCCAATGTAACTTCCCTGCCCGAGACCGATGCCATCTGCAAAATTGGCAGCATCGGTTTCCCGAACTTTTACCTTGAAACAAAGCTGGTGGATGAACAGGGAGCCACGGTGGAAGGCGCGGGAAGAGGAGAGTTTTGGCTTAAAGGACCCGTGGTAACGCCCGGCTACTGGCGCCATCCTGAGGCCACTGCCAAAAGCATTACCGATGGCTGGTTCCACACAGGAGACGTGCTGCAGCGCGATGCCGAAGGCTATTTGTATGTGGTTGACCGCATCAAAAACATGTTCATCAGCGGGGGCGAAAACGTGTATCCCGCCGAAATTGAGCATTTTTTGCGCAAGCACCCCGCCATTGCAGAGGTGGCGGTGCTGGGCGTGCCCGATGAACGCTGGGGTGAGGTGGGCAAGGCCTTTGTGGTGCTGCAAATGAACGCCACAGGCACCGCTGAAGGCATCAAGGCCTATTGTTTAGGTGGTTTAGCGAAGTTTAAAGTGCCTAAACATATTGTCTTTGTGACTGAAATCCCTAAAAACGATACGGGCAAGGTGGATCGGAAGAAATTAGGGGAAATAGGAGGTTAGCGGGGCAGCATGTCTCCCTAAATCAATGGCATGAAGTTAAAGCGGGGAGCAAGTCTCTGTTTACTTGGCTGGAGATTAAAATCCCGACTTCTCCCGAGGGGCGAAGTCGAAATGTTTGGTTGGCACTGCTGGTTTTTTCAAAGTGCCTTATACCACCATCGCTGCGGAATCCCATCAAATAAAAATCATTCGGTAAATCACGCACATCCGTGCTGCTTTTGCCCAACGCGTGCCCCGAGCTACGAAATATTTTGCCGTTTAGATCGAATAACGAAAACGCGCCGTTTTGGGCAATTTCCAACGAAATGCTTTCCTGTACGGGGTTGGGGCAGGCTTTGAATTTGGCCCGTTTCAACGTACGTGTCGCTGTATTTCCTGCGAGGTTGCCGGTTTTGTTCAACACTACCAAGCGGGCGTTCATAGCACACAACTTTACGCTGGTACCTTCATGCATCAGCAAGGCCAGGCCTGAGGCGGCCAAGGCAACCAAGTTCATAAAATCCTTTTTAATACCAGGGCCGTGAATTTCACGCTGCCAACGGATGTTCAAACTTGAGTCGAGGCAAAACCACCACGCCTGTTTCCCCATCAGCTGTGTGAGGCACCACCGAGTTCCTAAGCATTTACTCCCATCGCTTGCACTAGCAACTTGAAGTCAAGCTGCTAAAAACACATGTATTGTCTCCGTTTCAAAGCGGAAACAATTTGATTTTTTGAAAAGCATTTTGGTTTTACTAAAATACGTTTGTTCGGCACCCCATGATGAATTATTGGGTGTGCCCTCGGCTTATCTAGCCATTTTATTATGGCTAACCTTTAAAAAAGCCGGGTCGAACTGTTTTTGCAGGACTTGGTTTTTCTTAGAGCAGCTCCACACGTTTCTCTCCTCGCGCGAGCAGTTTTTCAAACTGATTGTGGATGATGAGCATCAACAAACCGAATAGCAATGCAGCGACAATGAGCAGGGTATTTAACAAACCGTCAACCGAAAAAGACAGCCGAATGAGGATGGTGGAGATAATAAAGCCCGAATTGCGCATCACTTTGTGAAACTCGTCGGTGTAGAAAAACGAAAACAGGAGTAACACCACGTCAGCAATAATCAGGACGGTGAAAAATTGTTCGAAAAAGATGTTGTTGATGTTTTCAAAGGAAGGGCCTTTGGCTAGGCCTGGCTGTATTTCGCTAATGCTCCACAATGAAAAAGTATACACCGCCAACACCATAAGTATGATTACCAAACAGGCAGCAATTATTTTTTTTATTTTGATAAAACGTGGAATGCCGTCGTGGTGCAGCTCATCCTGAAACTCAGTGCGGTACCTTTTGCTGCTTTGGCGGTAAAATTGGAAGATTAAAAAGAACAATACCACCGAGGCCAATAAGTCGTAGGTGAATTGCAAATCGTATTTAATTTGAAACCAGTCGTACGATAAAGTAAGGTTGGAAAGGTCCTTGAACAAACGCCGGATGATGATCAAAGAAATGATTTCGTATTGTTTGGAGATATAGGTGGTGATGGATTTGGGCAGGTAGTAAAGCAACAAGTACACTTCGTACACCAAAATGAAAGAAAAAGGGGTGTATATAGCTGCGATGGGATTGGTAAGTAAATCGGAGGGCTCCTCAAGACTGATAAAGCCGAAATCCACCAAGAAAATCAGCAATAAATGCACCAAAAAACTAATAATGGCAATAATTAAGATGAGGCGCTCCCCTTTTCTTTTGGTTTGAACAGAAAGTAACTTTTGGTAAAGCCACTCAAATGTTTGATTGAAGGCCATGAAAGGGTTTTAGGTGCGCGATTCGACATAGTTAACAGCAGTGCGGTTTAAAAGTTTTATGCTTACCGATATGTTAGCATGTTCTGACTAAATGCTGCTGCTTTTGAACAAGGACTTTTTTAACCATAGGGCGCGTCGAGACGCAGAAATGACAGGTTTTCAGTGGTTATCGGAATTGTTTTGACGAGATGCTGGTTGCCCGCAAAAGCTGTTTGCTTAAGCCGCAGCGAGGGTTTGAAGCTTTTTAAGCTGGCTACCGTTAGGTCCCTACGCAGATTGCAAAGTCCATGTCAAATGTTTTCGCCTATTTTTGGTTTCTAAATAGAAGGAAGGCGCCTGTCCCTTGCGAATATAAATCCGTACTTCTTAACCATTTTGGGTGCTGAAAATGCCTTTTTTCAAGTCACTGCCGGCACATCCGCAGCGCTTGGCGCGTAAGGCTGCTGAGCTGTCGCTGAGGTGCCAATGGCAGAGCGCTTGCAAGCGAACGGTGGTGCCATACTGCCAAGGAGCTCCATTTTGCCGGCGGTAATAACGACTTGATTGTCTACCTGACGGCGCTGCCCAAGCCGGCTGCTGCCTCAACCCAAGCCCAGCACCAGCAATGCTAAAACACATAAACACCTTTTTGACGGCAATTAAAGCGGTAGCCCGTTTGAAGGAACGTGGCCGCAAATCCGATAAATGGCCAAAGCAAGCTGTAAAAGACGGTACTGGTAGGTGCAAAAAATGAAGTCCTCAATCGAGTAGCAAGTAACTACTGGCCAAACCCATCGGCTAGCGTTTGTGCAACCGCAGGTATTGGGTTGGGGTGTAAGCCGCCCGCGCTTCGGCATCTAGCCAGTTATGGCCGGAGAGCAGCCGGGTCTTTTTTTAGTGAGCACCAAAGCGGCAACCAAAGGTGGTATAAAGGCAAGGGCAGAAGGCAGCAACACATAAGTGGGTTTTGACCAATCGGATGTGCTCAAATCTATTAACCCATTTTCTTATTACCTCTGGCGGCCGAACCCGCTTCTGAGCGCGCTCCGCTGTTTTGGTGAGGCTAATTAAAGCAAAAGCCTCCGCTTCCTCGGGGTGTAGCCGCAGCCGCTGAGCGCACCAAAAAAGACAAGGTAAAGGC
>Ga0209702_10003786_pt1 | contig 23267 bp, 22 predicted proteins | sample FRY01_FD_187210 | JGI IMG/M metagenome (GOLD analysis project Ga0209702, IMG submission 187210) | Freshwater microbial communities from Lake Fryxell liftoff mats and glacier meltwater in Antarctica - FRY-01 (SPAdes) (version 2) | ecosystem: Environmental > Aquatic > Freshwater > Ice > Glacier... | reverse complement strand
CGCCACAAAGACGGGGCTGACGGTGTCGACGACCATAAACGCCAAGACTTACGCCACCAAGAGGCCGCTTGACCACAACTTCAAAAACGACATGGGTCGCTACATCACTTTTGATGAGAAAATACCCAAATGGAATTACCTGATCAAGCCCGGAAATTGACCATCTTATTTTTTAATCATTCCTAAGACACAAAAATTATCAAAGCACCGTTATTATTTAAAACTAAATGACAAATCAAATGCTATAAAAAATTATGAAAAAGCTTTTGAACTTGACCCTGCCGACCAACAAACAAAAGAAACAATAGAAAAATTGAAGAAATAACAGCACATAACATCGGTTTGACAATGTGGCGGATTTAGTGCTAAATTCAAGTTTAGTTTTTCAATTGAAATTTAGTTCAAAATTGAAGTTTTGTCTTTCAAAGTCCGCCACATCGCCAAGCCGAAAACCGTTAGTGGCCACCGCAAAAAAACACGACAAACAAACAAGTGAGTAACCCAATCACATATACCAAACCTATTACCCTCCTACCGCTAGATTGTATCTGATGGTCTGGGCAGGATGGTCAACTTTTCCCTCTCCCATGTATATCGCTTTCCAAAGGAAGACGACGTACACCCAAAAATCATGATCCGGCTAGTATTCTGATATAGGTAGAAAATGAATTGAACGGCTTTTTCTACAAAAACCCGTTTTATGAAGCAGCTAGTCGGCCTCCTTTTCTGCCTTTCCTTATCTGCCACTACCCTGGCGCAAACCCCGCCGTCCACGAAGCCCAACATCATCTACATCCTGGCCGACGACCTAGGGTACTTCGACCTGGGCAGCTACGGCAACCCCTACAACGAAACCCCACACCTCGACTCGCTGGCGCGGCAGGGTTTGCGATTCACGCAGGCCTACTCGGCCAGCCCGGTCTGTTCGCCCTCGCGGGCAGCGATCCTGACGGGCCGCCACCCGGCGCGCTACGGGCTCACCAACTTCATTGCCGGCAACCGTACCGACGATACCTCGCCCGTGAACCCCTCGCCCTGGAACCCCTTCCTACCCGCCTCCGCTACGACAATCGCCGAGTGGATCAGGCCGCTGGGCTACACCACCGGTATGGTGGGCAAGTGGCACCTGGGCAATGCCGACAGCTTGGCTCCCTGGAATCAGGGTTTTGATTTCAGCCGCATGATCGGCAAAAACGGGCTAGATTACTACAATTACTCCATCTTTGAGGACAGCTACAAAACGGAATTTGTGGACAACGGCACCAAGTATCTTACCGATAAACTCACCGATTACGCCGTAGAATTCGTAGAGAAAAACGTCAGTAAGCCAGGCGTGGCCCGTCCTTTCTTCCTATACCTCACCTACTCGGCCCCGCATGTGTTCATTGTGCCTCGGGGTGATAAGTTGAAGAAGTACTTTTTGAAATACGAGAAGTTTGAAGGCCGCTACAACCCCAACTACGGGGCCATGATGGAAAGCCTCGACGACGGTGTTGGCCGACTGATGGCGACCCTCCGCAAGAAAGGATTACTGGAAAATACGCTGGTGATCTTTACCTCCGACAACGGCGGCGTGGGCTTACCTGAACTCGGGCCGATCCCGACCAACATGGAACCGCTCCGCAAGTGGAAGGGACATATCTACGAGGGCGGCATCCGGATTCCGGCCATCATGTTCTGGAAAGGGAAAATAGCCCCCGGCCAAACGAGCGAGCAGTATTTTAGCAACGTAGACTACTTCGCCACGTTCAGCGAACTATTAAACCACCCGATGCCCGAGGTAGAGATGGACAGCCGAAGTATACTGGCCACTATACTGAACCCAAAAATAACCTTACCCGATCAGCCCGCCTATTGGCACTACCCGCATTTCAGCAACCAACTAGGCCGTCCCGCCGGAGCCGTGCGCCTGGGCGATTATAAGCTCACCGAAAGCTACGAAACCGGCGAAATGGAGTTGTATAACCTTCGGGAAGATATGGGTGAAAGCAAAAATCTGGCTTCTACTATGCCGAAGAAAAAGCAGGAAATGGCGGCGCTTTTCAAGGCTTGGCAAAAGCAGGTGAAGGCCAATATGCCGGTACGGAAGTAGGCTACTTTATTAACCCTTTCTCTAGTTTAAAGCCGTCGTTGGTAACGAATACTAACAACTACTTATTCCGAAGATCTAGGAAAAGTGTGCAAAGCAACTATTTAGCTTACATTTGAGAAAACAACCTTACACTATGAAATATACTAAACACCTTTTCATCTACTTATTTGTTTTCGTTTTTCCGGCTGAAAGCATTTTTTCGCAATCAGTCGATAAAGCCATTGCGGGTATATCGCTTGAACGACTAAAAACCTATGAGAGTTATTTAAACGAATCTATTCAAGACGGCGAGATTCCGGGAGCGGTCTCTATGATTGTTAGAAATGGGCAGGTGGTACACCACAAAGCATTTGGCAGTAGCAATGTAAAGGACAAAACGCCAATGACTACCGAAAGCCTCTTTTATATTCAATCCATGACGAAGCCCATTATCACAGTCGCTTTCATGATGCTTTACGAAGAAGGCCATTTTTTGTTGACGGACCCTGTATCTAAATACATCCCTGCCTTCAAAGACCTGAAAGTAGCCAAAGATCTGAGTACTGGAAAAGACGGCGAAACCGTACCGATGAAAAAAGAGATAACTATTGCGAATCTATTGAGCCACACGGCCGGGTTATCGCATGGATTGGGAGGAAGTACGCTTGATCGTGATTACGCCAAAGCGATGTACCAGCAACACGCTACCGTAACAGACCGCGTGAATGCCATGCTAGCGTTGCCGCTTATAGGGCAGCCGGGAGAGCAATGGTATTATAGTGCAGCTCCGGACGTACTTTCGGTTTTGATCGAGAAATTTTCAGGCATGAGTACCAACGATTTTCTGAATAAACGGATTTATGAGCCACTCGCCATGAAGCATACGGGCTATAATATTCCAAAAAAGGAGCAGTCACACGTTGTGTCTGTCCACATTAAAAACAAGGAAGGGATACTACAAAGCAGCCCTAATCAACCCAAAATGGAGGGTGTCACTATATGGAGCGGCGTAAATGGCTTGTACACTACGGCGGCCGATTACATGACCTTCTGCCAAATGCTATTGAATAAAGGCGAATGGAAAGGCAAAAGACTATTGAGTAGAAAAACCGTTGAATTGATGACCCAAAACCATGTCGGTGATTTATACAATGGAGCTGGTGAAGGCTTTGGCCTGGGCTTCGCGGTAGTTGAAAACGTAGGCAAAACGAAGCTATTGGGCTCAGAAGGTATTTTTTATTGGAGCGGGGCTAACAACACGCATTTTTTTATCGATCCCAAAGAAAACTTAGTTGCCATTTTTATGACCCAATTGGCTCCCTTCTCAAACTCTTACCATACAAAGCTTCGTCAGCATGTGCTGCAAGCTATTGTGGATTGAGAGAATAATAAAAACCACATTTACGCCTCTCCGAAGCCAGCCTCGGAGAGGCGTAACTTTTGTAGAAAACCCCAAATCAAGCACATGAATCAGGCATCGAAGAGGTTATGAAGGTAGTTTTTTGAACAGTTGCATACATACCGACTGGATGAATCAACCTTAATAGTACGTATTTTGCTGTTTACACAAGAGGCATCAGAGATGCCAAATCTTTGTAGAATGCCACACACCCACACAAAAATCGGGCTTCGGAGACGCCCAACTTTTCTCCAAAACCGAACCTGCTCCTACTTTTTTTCCCGCTTCCGAAAGGCATACACCAACCCAAAATGGCTTTTCAACACTCCATTGGCCAGATCGTTCTTCACGTAGGGGTTCAGTTCCAAGGCTACCTGAATGCCCCGGTTTTGGGCGAAAGGCGATACCCGCACACCGACGTTGAGCGAGTAGCCGTCTATCGTCAGAAGCTTGGCCTTCGGGTCGGCAATACGGTAAAGCGGATTGACCCGCAAACCTCCACCGATGTACACTTGTACGACCTCGCTCCTTTTGAGATTGACCATGGGTAATATATCGACACTCAGGCTACTAAACAGCGAGTTGGTCTGGTAGCGGGTATCGAGCCAAATGGCGTAGCGCGGGTTAGTACTAAGCGTTAGCAGGCCGTTCCAGGGGTAGTACCCTACCGAAGCCTGTGAGAAGGCCGCCTGCCCCACCCCGAGAGTAAGTAGTACGAGAAGAACCGTTTTTTTCATGGCAGAGAATAAAAATCTCCGGAAACAACCAAGTTCCCGGAGCTCGTTTTATATCAAAAAAGATAGCAGCATAGTGGGCCCATGACTAACGGCGTAGCGCCTTTTTCATGGCAGCCGGAGACTGCATCGTATTCATTTTCTTCATCATCTTCCGCATTTCGTCAAACTGCTTCAACAAGTTATTTACCTGCTGAATAGAAGTACCACTACCATTTGCAATCCGCTTTTTACGGCTACCGTCGATCAAATCGGGAGTTTCGCGCTCATTCTTCGTCATCGACTGAATAATGGCTTCAATGGGTTTGAATGAATCATTATCAATGTCCAGATCTTTCATGGCGCTGCCCATACCCGGTATCATCCCGATCAGGTCTTTCACGTTACCCATTTTCTTGATCTGCTGTAATTGCCCCAGGAAGTCGTCGAAATCAAACTTATTCTGGCGCATTTTGGCGTTGATCCGCTTGGCTTCGTCTTCGTCGAAAGCTTGCTGCGCCCGCTCTACCAGCGATACCACGTCACCCATGCCCAGAATCCGGCTGGCCATACGATCGGGGTAGAAAGTATCAAGTGCTTCCATTTTCTCCCCCGTACTGATGTACTTGATCGGCTTATCTACCACCTGACGAATCGAAAGCGCGGCTCCACCCCGAGAATCACCGTCGAGCTTGGTAAGTACCACTCCGTCGAAATTAAGACGTTCGTTAAAGGTCTTAGCGGTATTTACCGCGTCCTGACCCATCATAGAGTCAACCACAAACAGAATTTCGGTAGGCTTCACGGCGGCTTTAATATCAGCTACCTCTTTCATCATCACCTCGTCTACGGCCAAACGTCCGGCTGTATCCACGATAACGATTTTCTTGCCGGTTTTGCGCGCGTAGGCTAGGGCATTGATTGCAATATCTACCGCACTCTTGTTATCGGGTTCGGCGTATACTTCTACACCAATCTGCTCGCCCAATACTTTCAGCTGTTCAATCGCCGCAGGACGGTAAATATCACAGGCGGTAAGAAGTACGTTACGCCCCTGCTTTTTGAGCATACTGGCCAGTTTACCCGAGAAGGTAGTCTTACCCGAACCCTGTAAACCCGCAATCAAAACTACCGCTGGATCACCCTTGATGTTGATACTCTCCGACTTTCCACCCATCAGCTCGGTCAGCTCTTCCTGCACGATCTTCACGAACAGCTGCCCGGGCTCCACCGAAATCAGGATTTTGCGATCGATCGCCTTATCCTTGATCCGATCCGTGATTTCCTTAGCTACCTTAAAGTTTACGTCGGCATCGACCAGCGCGCGGCGCACCTCTTTGGTCGTGGCTGCTACGTTGATATCAGAAATCCTGTCTTTCCCTTTGAGGGTACGAAATGCGGTATTGAGTTTATCCTGTAAGCTTTCAAACATGTGTATCGGGGGCCTGAGCCCGGTTGTTCGTTAATTCTATAAGTTTTTGGTCTTGGAAAATAGCATGGTAGCACCTCTCGATGCTATTTCTCAGCTTACAAAGTTAATAAGAAATTGCAGAGTTGCGGAATGGATGTATCGGATAGCCCGCAATTGTTGATCTTCCGGGGCTAAAACGGCACGATCATCCAGGAAATGAGATTAAAGTACCACTAGCTACACCAGTCTGAAAAGGCCAAATCTCTAGGTTTTTATACTGTTTTTGAAAAGAATAGAGGCGTATGGAGTACTATACTATGACCGTCAAAACAACCACGCGACCTGAACCAAAGCACGGGTCTGACTCACGACTTTCCCGCCCGAAAGATTCTGCGCTAAGGGCTGCTGCACGCTGAGCCCGGTGGTCCAGTGGGTAGTAAAAACAGAAACACCAGCCGTACCGTTAAGCAGATTACCACCCGTCTCGTGCAATATCCGTCCTTCTAGCTTTCCGTAGTCCGAATGCTCCGCATAGAGGCCCAGGTGCAGCATGAGGAAAACTTTCCCCACGGCGCTCGTGCGGTACACATCCACGCTACCGTAGGTTTGGTTACCAAACCGATAGCCCCGGGCGTTGGTAGTATTCAGCTTACGCGAAGCCGTTATGAGTGTTCCCCACTTGCCAGCGGTCAGGGTGTAGAAGGTATTTAGAATAAAATCGGTACTCCCCGTGCCGGGCTGAAAGTTGGCGTTAGCCACCGCCAGCGGATCTTCCTCGTCGTAACGAAAACGGCCCGTAGGAAGTTTTATACCCCCACCTACCTACAAGCTATGGTTGATGCGGTGGCTCTCGTCGCTATCCATAAAAGTATTGAGCACATTATAATTGACCAGTACCGTGGCATCGCCCCAGCCTTGCTGCTTCTTGGTGCTGCCATCCACCAATAGCTGTTGGTCTACCCGATACGGGAGAAAAGCCATCACCTGTACTCGCTTGGCCGGATAAAACCGACCGTACAATTCTGTGATCCGAAATTGCTCATTCGTCCGAAAGTACCCGCTACCCGGATGGGTTTCAAAATTCAGGTTGGAGTAGCGTAGTCCCAGCATCGATTTGTGCGACTGCGGCATCAGGCCAAAGTACGAGCCACTGTTGGCGCAGCCGCATACATCACAGGCCCGGGAGCGGGTAAAAGAGGTTAGTACCAGGGCTATAATTAGTAATTTTTTCATAGTCAGGGGGCGGAAAACCGCGAGTCGTTGAGAAATGAGGTATCCGTGAGTGTTTTGAAGAAAGCAACAATCTGCCGTTTTTCGTCAGAAGACAAAGCAATGCCTCGTTGTGTATTGGTAGTGAGCAGTGGGTCGAGGTTGGGCGTAGCTTGCACCCCATTGGTATAGTGATCCAGTACGGCTTCCAGAGTATAAAAGCGGCCATCGTGCATGTACGGGCCCGTCACGGCCACATTACGCAAGCTTGGCACGCGAAAGCGGTAACGATCTGCTTCGTTTGCTGTAATACGGTATCGGCCTTCGTCCATCACGCCTTGAATCGTCAGGCCGTTATTGCGGTAGCTACGATCCGTAAATAGCTCACCAGCGTGGCAGGAAGCGCATTTTTAACGAAAAACCGTCAGCCCCGCCCACTCATCGTCCGTAAGCGTTTCGCCTTCGTTTCGTACGTAGTGGTCATAGCGGGAGTCACCCGATACCAGCGTCAGCATAAACTGCGATAGCGCTTTCAGAAAGGTAGCCAAAGTAATTTCCTTCGAACCAAAAGCCTTTTTGAACATCGGTGGGTACTTCTGTGTTTTGCGCAACTTAGCCAGCACATTTCCGGTATTTTCATCCATTTCTACCGGGTTTTCGATGGGAGCAATCGGCACAAAATCCAGGTCCCCCACGCCGCCATCCCAAAAGAATTCCGACTCCCAGGCCATGTTCTGAATCGGTAACGCGTTACGGGTACCTTTCCGGTTGTCAATGCCGTGGCTCAGGTCATGCCCGTGGTGGGTAAATCCCGAAGACTGACTATGACATTCGGCGCAGGAAATGGTTAGGTTACGGGATAGGATCGGGTCGTTGAACAAGGCCTTTCCCAGCTCAAAGTCGTCTTTCGTGATGGGATTTTTACTTAGGTCATAGGTAGGCTCTGGGAAGTTGGCCGGTACTGCAAACAGAATCTCCGGCTCGGCCGGGTCCGTGGGAGCACAACCCATAACCATAAGTAGTATGATCAGTGTAGCGTACTTTTTCATAGGTGTTTGGGTAAATGGCAGGACGGACCGTAGCCAGCCCTACCTATTCATTAATCGTTGTGCACGTGGTCTACCACAAACATTTTCATATAATTATCAACAAAAGGGCCAGCCACGGCTGGGTTGTGCACACTGTTGGTTTCGGCTAGTTTGATTGTCGTGGTACCGTTGAATACTTTCAGGAAATCAGCTACCAAGTGTACCGTCGGCGCGATAGTTTTACGAACCGTAGCCGTGCTGTTGAGGGCTAATGTTACCGCACGGATATTATTGGGAGCCACCGCAGCACGACCTCCGTAGCCACCAATGTGCATTTCAAAAGCACGCTTTCCCGCCGAGTTGAGCGGTACGACAGGCGAAGTACCCTCCATCTTTACAAAAATATAGCCCGAGTTCCACGACCAGTACATAGCATCACTGCCGTAAGAGGTAGGGTCCAACACGCCCGTACGGGCACCAATGTTGGAGACACTGCGAGTACTATCCACCCCAATAATAAAGCTAATTTCTTTGTAGTCAGCCGCCGGAACATCTTTCAGTTCAGGTTCCCAGGAGGTAGGGTCGGATTGACGGACGAGGAAGTACTGATTCGGAAATTTCACTACACTACCGTCGGCCTTTTTCAAGGCTATGTTACTGATAAAATAGTTAAAGGTAGTGAGCGTAAATTCTTCACCAGAAACATTTCTATAGGCAGTAGTACCCAAGGCCATTTTCTGAGCCCCTACGCGGTTGTCAAATTCCAACTTTACGGTACCCATATCGTTTGCTCCGAGGGTTCTACGGTATCATTGTTACAAGCCAGCAAAAAAGCAGCGGCAAAGAAAAGTGCAAAAAAATAGTTAATTATCGTTTTCATGAAATTTAGTATTTGTTAAATAACCCACCAATAGTTTTACCGAACAGGAAAACCGTCGGGCTCGGCGAAGCGGGGATTTATTAAAAATTCGTTATCAGTTAATGTATTCAGGAAGGCGATTAGTTTGGTCTTCTCGTCTTCGTTTAAGGGTACGCCCAGTGTACTATCAGCCCGCCGAAACATCGGGTCAAGCGTGGGGCTATCGTGCATACCGCTACCATAAAAATCAAGTACTTCTTTTAGTGTCTTAAAACGTCCGTCGTGCATGTACGGCAGTGTGGCCACGATATTACGCAGACTAGGTACCACAAAGGCAAAGCGGTCAGCCGGCTTACCCGTTACCCGGAACCGCCCCTCGTCTACTACCACTTGAATCGTGGCTTTACCATTGACATACACTACCTTACTCCGTTCAAACGGCGCCAGACCGTTGTTCCGAAAGCTCTGATCCGTAAACAGCTCACCAGCGTGGCAGTTGATACAACCCTTGCTTTCGAATAGCTGCTTTCCTGCTAGCTCCTCGGCCGTAAACATGACCCCGTTTTCTTTCCGAACGTAGTGGTCGTACTTCGACTGAGCCGAAACCAGCGCGAGCATAAACTGCGTGAGCGCGTTAAGCATCTTGTCTAACGTGACCTCTTCCCTTCCGTAAGCCGCTTTAAACAAGACCGGATACGTTGTGCTTGAACGGAGCTTTTTCACCACGTTTTCCATGGTATCATCCATCTCGTCCGGGTGTTCAATCGGAAAAATGGGTTGCTGTTCCAGATGCTCGATACTACCATCCCACTGAAAACGCCGCAGCCAAGCCAGGTTCTGTAACGGTAGCGCATTACGCAAGCCCGTCCGGCCATTGATACCGTGACTGAGGTCGTGCAAATGATGCGTAAACCCGTGGTTCTGCCGGTGGCATTCGCCGCAGGCAATGGTGCTATCACGCGACAAAATTCCATCGTAGAAAAGTGTCTTACCCAGGGTGAAACCTTCCTCCGTTACCAGATTTTGGTCAATAAGATATACGGGCTCAGGAAAATTAGCCGGACGCTCAAATAAAGCCTCCGGTTTAGTTTCCGGAGTAGTAGTTTCTGGGGACTAACAAGCACTCAACAGTAGGATCGTCAGCCCAAACAGCCAATTTTTCATAGCACTAGTAGGTATTAAGTGATAGCTCAGGCACAATCATACGTGGTAGCCCAGGACAACCAAAGCACGATTGAGCGTACATTGAATCTGTTCCGAGAGTAGTTAAACAAACGGTAAAGAAGCGGAGCTAATCAATAAAAGAAGGAAATTAGGCAGCTTGCGGGGGGTGAAAGATATCTGCCGTAGCCGCATTCATCAGGAACGGGCACGAGTAAGCGAATCCAGTGTGTGTATATGGAAGTGGTATTGCCTGCGATGATGCAAAGGATACAAAGTAGGTGTGGCAGTCCGTAATGTTTTCCAGTAGCTTGAACATGAAGGCCCGTTGCGCCTGCTGCTCTTCCTGCTCCTGTACGGTAGCAAGACGGATAGCAAGGTAGCATTTACCATCACAATGCAACTCAGGACGGTCTTTATTTACGCAAAAATTATTGATAATAAATTCTTTGCGAAGCTTGTAGTCGAGGTACAATAGGGGCATCACCCATGCTTTGATACACATGAGTACTAAAAACCCGATCGCAATGACTTGTCTTGCTGAACTCTTCACACTAATTATAACGTCTGACCTACTGACGTTCTTATCCTTGTGTGCAAAAGTAAACACATACAAATAAGCACCCAGTGACCTAGGTCAGTTTTTGTATTTTTCCGGTACGAATAATCCAATAGAGTAGTATACCGATTGGGCCGAGCATAAAGCAGAAGAAGATAGGAATAACTACCCACCAGTGCGGAATACCCCGCTCCTGAGCGTCGCGCAGCACTACGCTACCCGCGATGAGGTCGAAGGCCAAGTAGTGAATCCAACCCGCCAGCATTACGCCATCTCCACCGTTTTGGAAGAGTCCCTTTACTCCGGCTAGCGTACCGAAAGCCGCAAAGTCAACGAGGCCGCCGGAAAAAAGGTAGTAGGCGTATAGTACCGCTAGTAGCACCGGAATAATGAACGATTTAACCAGAAACTGGGTCACAAACCAGCGGGGCGCAAACCCCATCAGTAACCACTGAGGCATGACAATAGTACTGGCAATCTGGAAGGCCTGATCAGGAGTCATATCGAATAGGATTGGTAGAACCTGAGAATTTAAACAATAAATCGATACGATCCGTTAAAACTGTTTAAAAATACTATCTATGCTTCCCGTTCACGTGGTTTGGTTTAAGCGGGATCTTCGCTTGCGGGATCACGCTCCGCTCAAAGAGGCGCTCCGAGTGGGGCATCCGGTTCTACTACTGTACATCTGGGAGCCTTCTCTACTGCAAGACCGGCACTACTCGGCAAGACACTGGCGCTTTGTGGGCGAGTCGATTCGCTGCCTCAACGAACAGCTGTTACCTTACCAGGCAAGCGTGCGGCAGGTGGTGGGTGAGGTAGTAACTACCTTGGAACAACTCCATCAGCAGTATTCCATCGCGGCACTGTATTCGCACGAAGAAACGGGACTACGAATTACCTACCAACGCGACAAGCAAGTAAAGGTTTTTTGCCGATCAAACGGTATTCTCTGGCAAGAGTACCAAACCAACGGGGTACAACGTGGCCTGAAAAACCGGTCTACGTGGAAAGAAGACTGGCATCACTTTATGAATGCTCCCCTGCAGCAACCCAACTTTTCTGGTCTACCAACACAGGTCGCTTCCATTGAACTGGAAAACGAAATAAAAAGTTGGGAGGAGCTACCACTGATCAACCTTCCCACGACGACGACGGTCGGATTTCAGCCCGGGAGCGAGGCGTCGGCTCACCGCTATTTGGGAAGTTTTTTTGAAAGCCGGGCCAATCAATACAGCCGTAGTATCTCCAAACCTCAGGCTAGCCGGCGGAGTAGCGGGCGTATTTCACCCTACCTTACCTGGGGTAATATATCGGTCAGGATGGTTTTTCAACGGTATAAACAAGCCTTGAAAGACGGCAAGATTTCCCGCCGGAACTTACTGGCTTTTGGCTCACGGTTACGCTGGCACTGCCATTTTGTGCAAAAATTTGAAAGCGAAGACCGGATGGAGTTCGATAACATCAACCGTGGCTACGATACGATGGAAAAGTCAATCGATGAGCGCTACTTCACGGCTTGGGCTACCGGGCAAACCGGCTATCCGCTGCTAGATGCCTGTATGCGCTGCCTGCACCAAACCGGGCACATCAATTTCAGAATGCGAGCCATGCTCGTTTCTTTTCTGACGCACCTACTTTGGCAGCCCTGGAAACCAGGAGCGGTACATTTGGCCAGTCTTTTCCTCGACTTTGAGCCGGGTATTCACTATGCTCAATTTCAGATGCAAGCCGGAGTGACGGGAATCAATACGGTCAGGATTTACAACCCCATCAAGCAGTCGTACGACCACGATCCGGAGGGCATTTTTATCCGGCAGTGGGTACCTGAGCTAGCCAATTGCCCCCTACCCTTCCTTCACGAGCCCTGGAATATGACTCCGATGGAACAAAGTATGTACAACTTCACCCTGAGTGTTGACTATCCTAAACCGGTCATTGAATTCGAAAAAGCGCACCGCCTAGCCCGTGAGCGCACCTGGGCCATGCGGAAACAACCGCTGGTAAAGCAGGAAGGTGCACGGATTCTGAGCCAGCACGTGGTTCTGGGGAAAAGGCGTGGGGGATAGTATTTTGAGCCTCATGTTCAAACCTAGCTTCTGAACACCTCTCTTTGTGATTGACCGTGCCGCCGCTCGGTTTCACCGAGTGGCAACGATGATACAGCCCTCCGGGCTGCTTGACAACATGATGCCCACACCCACAAATAGAATCTACTACCAGTACATTTCCCTGAGAGAAAATTAGCAGTTTCTTGGCACCTACCTGTTAAACCAATAGTGTAGTTGTAGAGTAGTACCGAACGATACGATGGGGTCATAGGAATCAAAGACAATACCAACCCCCGGATAATAAGGCGTATCGCCTACCCCAGCAATACGATAATGTAGGCTGACACGGGTGATCCAACGCAGCAAAAACTGCGGACTCAACGGTATATCATAGCCATAGTACAATTCTATGCCCACCCCAATATTTCGAGTAAATCCTTGACCAATATAGTCCCCAAAAGTAGGGCCATTGAAGCGGTAGTCCGTTCGGTACGTGCAGTAGGTAGCCATTCCGGATAATCCGATGCTGGACCGCCCCCCAACCTTTCCGACAAGCCACTCAGTACCCACCTTCGCGTACCAGCCAGATACCCGATCCTTTACCTCAACGCCCTCTGTATACTGTATTTCCGACTGAGCATAGCCGACCAGTCCGGTTAGGTATCGGTTAGTACTTGTTTGCTTTCGGGCTACTATTTCAAAAATCCCCCGGTTAAACATCGTCGCTGAACTATACAACGGCCGGGGCAATTGATTTCCAATCAGCATGTAGGGGATATTCTTAAAAACATCGATTCCAATACTGTACTCCCTTGGCTGATCGATTTTTGAGGGATTCTGTGAAGTAGTATCAACCACTACCGTCTGACCGGCAGCTGACCTAGCTAAAAAAATATTGAGTACAAGAGCAAGTATACTATATGAACGCATGATGGTCTTACGGATTTCTAGTCGTGACTATGATACCTAGCGGTCTGCTCCTATTCCATCTTGTCGGTCCTAAATAGGAGTTGTACTCTACACTTACGTTAGCTATCGTGGTTCTAAAACGAGGGCTGGCGTCAGGTTCCGCCAAATCGATATAGTATCCACATTGCTTTTTTATGTCGAAGATCCGTTTATAAAAAAGCGTGAGCGTATCGGTTTGATTTTCAGAATAGAGAAGATAGGTAGTACTATCCTGCAACATCGAAACCGGCAACCCAACCGTATTACCAAATAATCCGGGCTCCAACGCTCTTAAAAAAGCAGAATCTGACTGAGTCCCTAGCGCACTGATTCTATATAGCGTCGGTAAAGAACTCCGATCTATATTTAATTGAATAGTTGGCTCAGCCTGCGGACCGCAATCATAGCATCCCAACGAAATACAGGCTACCACCAACAAAAGGGAGCCCGAGAGGTAGTTTTTCATGCGATGATGTGAGTTAATAAACACTTATCTTTCGACTTTTAAATATACACATAGAGTACTTTTTTGACAAGTTAGTTGGAGAAGGTTGATGATTTTTTGCTCTTACTGCTCTTTGCCGCCGCTCGGTTTCACCGAGTAGCAACGATGATGCAGCCCTCCGGGCTGTACTAGTATTTCCAGACCCTACGGGCCACTATTCTGTTTAGTAAACAATCGGAAGCCGTCGCTTGGCTCCGCCGAGCAACCATTATGGGGCAGCCCTCTGGGCGGTGCTACGAATAATTCTAAAAACTCAGTAAATCCAGCACCATATTACTAACAGCCCTTCCTAAACCTTTCCAACTTCCCCGAGTTTACATTTTACTATCAATAACAAATCACTTCATGCCCACGCTCCGCCTCATCCTCGGTGATCAACTCAACCACACCCACTCGTGGTATCAGCAAAACGACGAAGACGTAACCTACATCCTGATGGAAATGCGACAAGAAACGGACTACGTGGCGCACCACATTCAGAAAGTCATAGCGTTTTTTGTGGCCATGCGGGCCTTGGCCGACTACCTCAGGGAGCAAGGGCACCGAGTTCTTTACTATACCCTTGATGACCCTAATAATAAGCAGAGCCTGACGGATAATTTATCCAGACTCATTCAGGAAGAAGCATTTGATCATTTTGATTACCAGCTCCCCGACGAGTGGCGGCTCGATCAGCAGTTAAAGGCTTTCTGCGCCGATCTTCACGAACTAGGTGTTTCGTCGCAGTATTACGACACGGAGCATTTTTTGAGTAGCCGGACCGAACTCGAAGAACATTTTAAGGGAAAGAAAACCTACGTATTGGAATCGTTTTACCGAATGATGCGGCGGAAACATGCCGTGCTCATGGACGGCAACGAACCCCTGACCGGGCAATGGAACTACGACGCCGATAACCGTAAGTCCTTACCCAAAAAGCACCAGTGGCCAGCTCCGCTGTTATTAGAAAAGGATGTCAGCGATATCGTCGCGATCATTGAAAAGGTCGGAGTAAAAACCATTGGACGCCTAACCGACCCAAAAAGATTTGGCTGGGCTACTACCCGGAAAGAAAGTTTAGAAGTACTCGATTATTTCGTCACAAATCTGCTCGTACACTTTGGCGACTACCAAGACGCCATGACGCCCGAAGGCTGGGCGTTGTACCACTCCCGACTCTCCTTTGTGATGAACGCAAAGCTACTGCACCCGCTGGAAGTGATCAACGCCGTGGTGGGACACTGGCAAGAAAATCAGGATACGATTGGGTTCTCGCAGGTAGAAGGCTTTGTGCGGCAAATCATCGGGTGGCGCGAGTACATGCGGGGCGTGTACTGGGCCAAGATGCCGGAGTATGCTACCCTAAATAAACTGGACCATACCAGAGCCCTACCCAGCTGGTACTGGACCGGTGAAACGAAGATGCACTGCCTCAGCCACGCCATTGGGCAGTCGCTAGACCACGCCTACGCCCACCATATTCAACGACTCATGGTAACAGGCAACTTTGCCCTGCTAGCGGGCATTCATCCCGACGAACTAGATGCATGGTACCTAGGTATCTACATCGACGCCATCGAGTGGGTCGAGATCACCAATACTCGGGGCATGAGTCAGTTTGCCGATGGCGGTATCGTAGGTACTAAACCCTACGTTTCCTCGGCCAACTACATCGACAAAATGAGCCATTACTGCGGTAGCTGCCACTACGATAAAAAGAAAAAAACGGGAGAAAAAGCTTGTCCTTTCAATAGCCTCTACTGGCAATTTTATGATCGCCACCGGACAACCCTGGAAAAGAACCCAAGGGTTGGCATGGTGTACCCTACCTGGAAGCGAATGAAGGAGGAAGATCAGAAAGCTCTGATTACCCAGGCAAACCACTACCTCGAGACGATCAATGAATTGTAGCGATCATGCTAGTCTAGAAAAGCTCTTTTCAGGAAGCCACCCATAAAACTACCCGCTAGCGTCGGTACCGGAGCCAAATAAGCGACGAATTCAGCTACATCGGGATGTTCTATTCCAATGGTATTGGTACTTACCACCAGTGCATAGCTACTAAAAATCGTGAGTATCTGCACCAGCGCCAGTATCCACCCCCGTCGCGGCTGCAACCAACCGAGGCCAATACTGAACAGCATATTCAAAAGAAACGGGTAGTGTACACCTTCGCTTTTGCAGCCCAGGTAGGTTATCAGGACACCACTCACGATAGCAAGTGGGAGTTGCCGTACAAGAGTTGGGGATAAAATAGAATTCATATTCTCAACTGGTTGATCAAACGGTCAAAGATACTTTGTCAGACCGAAAAAAAACACCGTGCATTCTACTTTGGCTACCCATATATTGAAAAACTCCTTCCCTTCTGACGTTCTACTCTTTTTCCTTTTACCAACTACCTGCTACCTTTGTCGGTAGAAGCTAAAACGGATGCGCTTTGGATAGGTAGTACCGGCTGGATGATTCCCCCGGAGTTAATTACCTATATTTGGGAAATAAACAATAACCCAAAGTCTCATCCGTTTATTTCAAGAATTACTGAATACATTCTGATCAGACATATTTTACGTATCATTTTTCACTATTCAATACCATTATGCTGCTGCAAGCGCTTACCGATTCTACCATGACCGCCCCGGTTGCTGACGAGGGACTTTCTGCTTTTTCTCTACTAATGAAAGGAGGCTGGGTGATGCTTCCCCTTGGTTTTCTATTTGTAGCAACACTCGCCCTCATTGTAGAGCGCTGGTGGGGAATTAATGCCAACGGAAAGATTGATAATTCATTTGTCGACAATGTCAAGGACTTCATTCAGCAGGGCAACCTCAAATCAGCCGAGTCGCTGTGCCGCAATCAACGCAACGCCGCCGGACGTATTCTGGAACGCGCTACGGGCCGTATCGGCTACCCGATCAAGGATATTGAAACTACCATCGAAAACGCCAGTCAGATTGAACTGCAGCGTATGGAGGGCAATCTGGCTTACCTGGGGGTTATTGCGGGTATCGCACCCATGCTTGGTTTTGTAGGTACTATTGCGGGTATCATCCGAATTTTCTACGATATCTCTATTTCCAATGACTTTAATATAAGTACTATCTCAGGTGGTATGTACGAGAAAATGATCACATCCGGTTCCGGTCTGATTATCGGTCTAATTGCCTACGCGGGTTATCACCTGCTCAACATGAAAATCGACCGTTTTGCACTGCGGTTTCAGATGGCAGCTTCCGACTTCCTGGATATACTACAACGTCCGGTAGCTTCTCGTTGAGGAGGTTATTAGGTTTTAGGTAGTTAGGCTTTATCCTTTTTCTAAGAAATCTATCTAGTCAAAAGTAAGCTAGCAGCCTATCAGCTAACAACCTAATAGCTAACAATCTAACAATCTAACAATGAAAATACGCAGAAAAGCTCGGTTTGTGCCGGAAGTATTTACACACTCGCTGAACGACATCATGTTTTTCTTGCTGCTGTTCTTTTTGATCATCTCCACGATGGCCAACCCGAACGTGATCAAGCTGATGCTGCCCAAGGCGTCCTCCTCGCAGCAGGTATATAAGAAGCAGATAACGCTCTCGGTAGATGAGCAGAAAAATTACTACATAGATAAGGATCAGATTGCGGTAGATCAGCTGGAAACTCAGTTGGCGTCCATTTTTGCCAATGTGGAGGAGCGCACCGTGGTGCTGCGGGTAGATAAAAATCTGGCCGTGCAGGATCTCGTGGATGTGTTAGAAATTGGCGCCAAGCTAGATATCAAGATGGTGATGGCTACGGCTCGGTAGCTGGTCGTTCGTGATGAATTTTAACCAAAAAGACGCGAAATGGCGAGGAGAATACTCTTAGCGACTTCTCGTCTTTTTATATTGTCCACCCTGTCTTTCAGGATAACCGCTGGCTTTGGTATGAAATCAAGGCCCGTTCTATCTCCTACTGCCCGAGTAGGTCATCGCTTCTCCTTTTCCAAAACCGTAGCTCAACCCCAGCGTCACGAACCGCCCGCGCTGACCGAAATCGTAGAGGTAGAAGTTCGACCGCTGGATCACGCTTTCCTGGATGCGGGAGGCGAATACGTCACGTACTCCCAAATTAATGACGGCCTTACCGCCTTTCAGCTTTTTACGCAGTCCGATGTCGGCAAAGGCGAAGCCGGAAATTTGGCTCTGCACCGTTCGGTAGCCGGACTGGTAATTGGCCCCAATTTCCAGATCAAAATTGGCAGGAAGGGCAAATTTTGAAGTCAGTTGGGATGACCACTGATCCCCGCTAAAATCGAACGACTGCTGCTCAAATTCTCCCTCGCGAACGAAGTAGTTGAGGTTGAAATCACCCGTTAGTTTCAGCCAGCTAGTAGGGCTGTAATCGCCATTCAGTTCAATACCCGTGGTTCGGTTTGTGCCAATATTTATGGGCCGGGTGGTATTCACATTATTCTCAAATGTCGACACCCGCTCTATTACTTCGGAGGTATTACGCTGGTAAATACTAGCATTAATGGCTGACTTTTTAAGATTAAAAATACTGGTAATTTCGTAGGAATCAGTAAACTCAGGCATCAAGCCCGGATTACCGACGCGGATATTAAAATTATTCCTGATGTTGAAAAACGGGTTCAGATCCCAGAGCCGGGGCCGATAGATACGACGGGAGTACCCCGCCTGCACCGATACCTTCTCCGTCAGCTTGTACGAACTGTGGGCCGTGGGAAATAGATTAGTGAAGTTCTGATTATTGGATTCGTTGGTGTTGGTCAGCAGCGTATTCAGGTCCGTATTTTCAGCTCTTAGTCCTAATTTTACTCCCCATTTTTTACCTTCGTAGGAACCGGTACCGTACACGCCCAATACTTTCTGGTTATATACAAAATTATTGGTCAAGGCATTAACGGTTACCCAAGTGCCATCGATCAAATTACGCACGGCAAAATCGTTCCCTACATCATTGATCAGGTACTGAGCACCCGTTTCTATCGTGACTTTTTCGGTGATTGGATCGGTGTAGTCCAGTTTGAAGGTATAATCAGCTTGCTGAAATTTGGTTTCGGTGCGTTGGTCGTTGTTGAAATTATCGCCCAGCACCGGGGTATTGATAAACTCGGACGACTGATCTTTGCCAAAGAAACTACCGATGGCACTGAAAAGCAGAACATGGTCTTCGTTGTCCTCAAATTTCTTTTCGTACTGTAGCTCGTACTGGTACTTAGGATTGGTGGCCGCGGTGATTTCCCGGCGATTCCAACTGGAAACTATGGCTCCCGTACTATCGGAGAAACTGAAATCATACCGGGAGGGCTGCTTCTCTACCTCGTAGGCAAGATTACCCGAAAGGGTGATGACATTGAGCGGATTAATCTGGTAGTCGGTTCCGAGAATGACGTTGTAAAAAGTCTCGTTGCGATACTCGGTTCCCTTGCTGCTGACGGTGGTATTGTTGACCAGGTCGCGGTTGATCGATTCGGAATATTGAGGGAGTGATCGGGTACCCACGCCCAACTGCGTAAACAGATTAAATTTTTCGGTTCTGCGGTTTAAGCTCACTCCCACGCTGTGGTTGTCCGGAATACCGGTATTGAGCGTAACGGAGCCATTTAGTCCCTTCTTTTCTTCTTTTTTTAGGATAATATTTAAAATCCCCGAGGTACCCTCGGCGGCATATTTGGCCGACGGATTGGTGATGATCTCTATGCTTTCGATCATATCGGCGGTAATCGTACCCAAGGCATTACCCTGCTGATCTGCCATTATGGATGGTTTACCATCGATCAATATCTGGACTCCGGCGCTTCCCCGCAGGCTAACCTGCCCTTCTATGCTTACATTAACCGAAGGCACGTTATTCAGCACTTCCAGTGCACTGGCTCCCGTACTAGCCAAGTCCTGCCCTACATTGAATACCCGCTTGTCTAGCTTAAATTCAGTCCTCGATTTTTCTCCCCTGACCACTACTTCTTTCAAGGCCCGGCTGTCCTCGGACAATTGAATAACCCCAATGTCAACCTTCCCGTTTTTGATACTAATATTCCGCTTGCTCTGTGACACGTAGCCAATGAAACTAACTTCTACGAAAAAGTCATTCGCGCTGGTGGTGATACTGAACGAGCCATCCTCTTTTGTGGTGGTCCCAGTAATGGCCACGCCCGTCTCTTTATTCCCGATCATGACCGTAGCAAACTCCACGGGCTGCTGGGTGAGCTCTTCTTTAACGATCCCCGTGACGGTCACTTGCGTATTCTGGGCGGTCGCGGTTGTTGCGCTAAAAATCAGGCATAATAAAATAGGTATATAGTTCAGTCTCATCATAGTGTAAAATTATGTTCGCATAGTTTATTGATACCAATAAGGGGTAATTGTCTGACTAGGAAAAATAAGATCGGTGAACGACTCAACTTCTCCCCCAAACCGCAGAACTGGCGATTCCGGGAAGAAAATTGACGTTCGTAGTAGTAAAAGCGTCGTTTAACCTATAATGTTATTAGGCGCTATGAAAACCCTTATCTTTGAGATATGTCGATCAAAGATGCTGTTCCATCGCTACCCTACAAGGAAATCCTGTTCCAGGTACTGCTGCACGTGGTGGTGTTTATCTTTTACTCGTACGACAGGCGAAACCCCCAAATAGAATCCTACCAGTTGGTTTTCTTCTCAACCTACGCAGCGGCGGGCTTGGTAATTAATTACCTTTTACTACCCCAATTCCTTTACCGGAAGAAGCACTTACGGTTTGTACTCTACACGCTGGCGGTCATTGCCGTCGTAATTTTTCTGGAAGAGGCCGTGATAGAAAAAATCTATTTCCCTAACACCAGAGGCCGGCGCTTTTTGGGTGTTTTTTTTTGCTTATGGGGCGTGCTACCCGTCATTACTGTGCTATCAGGTTTTAAGTTTGCCTGGGATGCGCTGCGAACACAGAAGGAAGTAGAGTTACTAAAAAGCACCATCAAAGAAAGTGAACTGAAATTTTTAAGATCACAGATCAACCCACATTTTTTATTCAATAATCTCAACAACCTGTACTCATACGCGATAGAATTTTCTCCCAAAACACCCGAAATTATCTTAAAATTAAGCTCGGTATTGCGGTATATGCTGTACGAATGCAAAGAAAACTTCGTCCCTTTTTCCAAGGAGGTTGAGCAATTGGAAAATTTTGCGCAGCTATATGAAATACAAATCGAAGAGCGGGGAACAATCGATTTTTTCGTCCAAATCGACCAGCCCGAGTACCAGATAGCACCGCTGATCCTGATCGTATTCATCGAAAACGCCTTCAAGCACAGCCAGTCCAGTCAGACGGAAAATATTGTTATCGATATTGATATCCAGCTCACAGAGAGCGGTGAACTGAACTTTTCCTGTAAGAATAATTTTCATCCAGTAACCAATACCGAAAACCTTGCCCACGGTATCGGACTGGAAAATGTCAGAAAACGATTGCAGCTGCTTTACCCCAAAGCGCATCGGCTGGCTATCCGGGAGACGGATAACCAATACGAAGTACACCTGTCCATGCAGTTAACCCAACAAGTCCAGCATGAAATGTATCATTATTGAAGATCAACCGCCCGCCCAGCGGCTGCTGAAAAAATACATCGAAGACATCGGGACCCTGCAATTAATGGCCACCTTTTCGGATGCTATCCAGGCGATAGACTACCTGAAATCAGCGTCGGTCGATCTGATATTTCTGGATATCCACCTGCCGAAGATGTCGGGGATTGATTTGCTAAAAACGGTACCCCATCTGCCGTACGTTATTTTGACAACTGCCTTTTCGGATTATGCTTTGGAAAGTTATGAGTTTAGGGTTGTCGATTATCTATTGAAACCCTTTCCCTTTCAGCGATTTGTAAAAGCGGTTTCTAAAGTGCCTTTACAAAACACACCCGCGTTACACACAGGGCCGACTAAAACTCCTGATTCCCCATCAGAAATTTTCATCAAATCGGGCTACGAGTACATTAGAATTGAGACGGACGATATTCTGTACATCAAATCAGACGCCGATTACACGGAAATATTCCTACCTCAGAAAAAGTACCTGTCATCCGAACCGCTCAAAAACTGGTTGGAAACTTTGGATGGCCAATGCTTTGTGCGGGTACACCGGTCGTTCATTGTCAATATGACTAAAATAGTCAAGATCGTCGGTAACCAACTTTACATGAATGATCAGTCGGTGGTACCAATCGGGCGAGCTTTTAAAGAGGATTTTGCGAAGAGATTTTTGAGCTGAGGAAACCCCTGATACTATCTTTTGAAATAATCTTCGAGATCTTCTCCCTTGAATAAAAATTCATAAACCGAACTTTATTATCATTCGTAGCAGGCATGGTTACCGTAGGTGAACCGAAATTCCGAATGCTTTCGGGGGTACCTACATCGAAGGAAGTATTGAAGTTATAGAATTTGGCCCCGTTCACAGCTCCCTGCCGCTTTTCTTTATCTTCTTTCGGTGCTGGTTTATCTATTTGAAACTCAATGGGCAATACATAGTCCGTGGGCACGGGACGGCCATGTTGCATGGCGGGCTTCCAGGAAGGCATACTAAGCACTACGCGCAGGGCTTCTTCATCGGTACCCGCACCTAGGCTCTTGGTTACTCTGGGGTTTCTGATTCGTCCATGTTCACTTATCGTAAAGGTTATCTCTACGCTACCCTCTACCCCATTTTGGGAAGCTTCCGTCAGGTATCTTATATTTTTGCCAAGGTATCGGTATAGCTCCTGGATCCCGCCCGGAAATTCGGGTAGTTGCTCGATAACGGTAAATACTTCCTTATTTTTAGTGCTGTCGGCTATGGTTCCAGGCCTGTATTCCATTATTGATTGGTAGGTTACCACTACGATCTTATCCAGGGTAGTTTGCCGCCATTCCAACACTACATTCAGGGTCTGATTCTTTTTGGTCACCTCCACCATTCTGTTTTCATAACCCACATAGCTGATGGCGAGTTTACTATTAAGAGGCACTTCTTTCAGTGTAAAAGCACCATTCGCATCTGTCATTGTACCGGTGGTAGTTCCTACCAGTATTACGGCAGCGCCTGTTAGTAGCTCTTTGGTCTTGGAACTTCGTACTGTCCCTTTTATAGTGGTGGTTTCGGCATTGGGTACCGCTGCTGTTTTCACCATCGGCATAGCGCTCCGGTTAGTAGCCAGCATAGGGCTTTCCGGCGTTTTGGCTACTGGCTCCTGTGCGGCAGTAAGCGAAATGACCAAGCCGACCAAGGGTAGTACCGTCAGGGGTGTATTTCAGTTTTGTCAAGCAGCCGTTCTAATCTTGTTGACCACGTTGTCCCATTGGCCGCTGAGATTACAAGCCCTCAGGTTGAGTACGTTCTGGGCGTTTGGGATGGTCCATCGTTGCCCT
>Ga0209702_10003785_pt1 | contig 23272 bp, 25 predicted proteins | sample FRY01_FD_187210 | JGI IMG/M metagenome (GOLD analysis project Ga0209702, IMG submission 187210) | Freshwater microbial communities from Lake Fryxell liftoff mats and glacier meltwater in Antarctica - FRY-01 (SPAdes) (version 2) | ecosystem: Environmental > Aquatic > Freshwater > Ice > Glacier... | reverse complement strand
GACTCGCCGAGGTGCCAGACGGCGACGGGGTAGCGCTCGGGGGCGAAGTCGACGTGTATCTGCTGGGCTGAAGACCAGATAGCAATGAATCGCAGGCCTTGGCCGTGTAGTTGATTGACCCTCTCGGTCGTACGGTGCGCGACCTACGCATCTCAATAATCGACCGCTACAATTTTCGCTGCACATATTGCATGCCTGCCGAGGGCATGAAGTGGCTGGATCGATCAGAATTACTCACCTACGAAGAGTTGCACCGCGTAGCCAGCATTTGCGTCAATCACTTTGATGTGGATGGCATTCGCCTCACCGGTGGTGAACCCACCATGCGTGCTCATCTTGCGGTGCTCATCGGCAAACTTGCCGCACTTGTGGTTCCGGCATCGGCCAACTCGCCGCGTGCCGGCAAGCCGATCGACCTTGCGCTTACGACCAACGGCTCCACGCTCAGGCTTATTGCATCCGAATTGCGTTCTGCGGGCCTCCGGCGCATCAACATCAGCCTCGACACACTAAACAAACAGCGCTTCTACGAAATGACTCGCCGCGACGAACTTGAACATGTGCTTGATGCCATTGACGTTGCCATTGACACTGGCTTTTCTCCGGTGAAGATCAATACGGTCGTCCAGCGCGGCATCAACGACAATGAAATCGTCGACCTGGCCGCCTTTGGCCGCGATAAGGGAGTCGAGGTGCGCTTCATCGAGTTCATGCCACTCGACGCACAAGGTGCATGGGGCAACAATCTCGTCGTCGGCCAAGATGAAATTGTGGCGGCGATCAATGCGGTGTTCCCGGTTGAACAAATGTCGGCACGCGGGTCGGCGCCAGCAGATAGATGGCGCTATCTGGACGGCAAGGGCACCGTTGGTGTCATTCCATCGGTCACTAAACCCTTCTGCGGTGATTGCGACCGAGTTCGACTCACCGCCGACGGTCAGTTCCTTACATGTTTATTTTCTGTCACCGAGTTCGATCTGCGAGCACTGTTGCGTGGTGGCGCTAGCGACGACGTCCTCGCCGCCGAAATCAAACGTGCGGTTGGCACCAAGTGGGTCGGGCATAACATCGGTAATGTCACCTTTGTGCGTCCGCGTCGTGGGATGAGCCAGATCGGGGGATAGTCGTCATCAGCGATGTGCATTTTTCACATCTCGACCCGATGGGCAATGCGCGGATGGTTGACGTCACGCCCAAAGACGCCACGCACCGATGCGCTCCACCAAAGTACCAACAGCGGAACGTTTATAGACCCCCTTGATCAAGTCGCCTTCCCATGTGTGTAGCCAGCCTTCAGATAGCGGGTGACATGATCCCACAAGGGGTTTCCCGATTGCAGGCGGCGTACAACTCGTGGCCTGGTATTCCCCGCCCGGGCGCGGCGGCGGGCCACATCGGCCAGGTAGCCGCCAGCCCTCAACAGACATCCACGGCCGGGGTGTGTTTTTTGTCGAATCCAACCATTGCGCCTTAGTTCACGCCAGATCGTCGACGCCGGGCGACTCAACCGACAGCAGACCCCATTGACCCCATCTCCTGCCCTTGACACCTCTAATAAAGACCTGTTACATTCTCGTAAGCCTCTTAGGTCGAACTGGGGGGAATCAGGTTGAGAAAGGACCTCAAAATGCGAAAAATAAATAGTATTGATCACCAAAGAAAATTTAATGTTGGATCTTTAGTTGCAATTTTTGTTACGGCTCTCTTGATCTTTACTCTTGGCACTGTTAGCTCAATTGCAGCTACCACTGGCCCAAAAGCAGTTACCTCAAAATTGGGCGACGCGTGTCCCAAAGTTGGCAGGACAGTAAAGGTAGTCGGTGGAAGTTTGATATGTGCGAAAGTGGGCACGAAACTAAGATGGTCCTATCCTCGGGCAAAAATTAGGGTAGCTGTTGCATCAGCCACGATTCAAGCTAATAACGATGTTGCCATCCTAGGAGTTGCTAAGGGCATGAAATATTTTGCCCAGGAAAATATTGAGGTGGAAAATATTTTGACCGCGGGATCAATTGCTGCAGTTCAGGCTGTTGCCTCTCGTCAAGCAGACATCACTGCCGCAGATCTAGCATCGATCCTTGCTGCTATTGAAAAAGGTGTCCCACTTAAGATTGTGGGTGGACTAGTTTCAGTTTGGCCATGGCGAATTGCCGTATTACCAGACAGCCCTATTGCTTCGCCAAGAGATCTCAAGGGAAAGAAAATAGGCGTTATCTCTCTAGCATCGGGTAGTTACCCTTATGCAAAAGGTTTTGTTGAAGCTGGCGATCTTGCTTTTGGAGAGGCTGAATACATTCCAGTTGGATTAGGTGCTCCAGCAGCTGCTGCGTTAACAAGCGGAAAAGTTGATGCGCTAGCCCTTTACACGGCTGTTTACGCACAACTTGAATCTGCAGGCGTTGCGCTCAAATACTTGAAGAACCCAGAAACATTTGAAGGTGTTCGATCAATTTCGTGGACCGTGAACAGTGATCTTGCCAAGGAAAAACCTCAATTGGTTGAGCGTTTTCTCAGAGCTTCATACAAGGCGTTGGCCTTCTCTGCAACAAGTCCAGAAAAAGCCATGTATCTGGGCTATGAGCAATATCCGGTATTGTTGGCCGGATCTTCCAAGGCGGCTCGTATCGGGCCTGACGTAAAGGCTCTTACCGCTTGGCTAGAGTCTGCGGGGATTAGTGCCGTTGGAACTACAAGGGGATGGCCCAAAGTATGGGGTGATATTCCTACTCAAGACTGGTTACGCACCCAAGCCTTTGCTACATCTGCCGGTCAGATTAAGCGGGCGATTACGATTAGTAATGTTTGGCTTCCTAATTTCTTGAAGGCAGCTAATGATTTTGATCGAAAGGCGATCATTACTGAAGCTAGGAAATACAGACCGAACAAAAACTAAAATCAGGATGGTCTACCATCACTTAAAGATCGGATAAAACAACAAGATGAGTTCTGATTCATCTATTGAAACTGGCTCTTCTGAACTAATCCAAGGCGAACCGAAAGGTTCGTCTTGGATTAGTGTTGAGAACCTGAATAAAGTTTATTTTCCAAAGAAATCGGATCCGACCCACGCGCTTTCAGATATTAACTTCTCAATTAAACAAGGGGAATTCATATCAGTTGTTGGTCCTTCAGGTTGTGGCAAAACTACTCTTTTGAACATATTGGCAGGGTTGTTAGCCAAAACTTCTGGCTCAGCAAAGATTGCTGGTAATGAAGTGTTAAAGCCGCTAAAAGAAGTTGGAATGGTTTTTCAGGCTCCAACGCTTTTACCATGGCGAACTATTAAAGAGAACATCATGATTCCTATTGAAGTCCAAAAGCTCGATAAGAAGTTTTATCTGGAGCGGGCAGATGAGCTAATAAACTTAGTAGGCTTGGATGGCTTTGAAGAGAAGTATCCGAACGAACTCAGTGGTGGAATGCAGCAACGTGCGGGAATTTGTCGTGCACTAGTGCATGAACCAGCAGTGCTACTTATGGATGAACCCTTCGGCGCTCTCGATGCTATGACTCGCGAATATATGAATCTTGAGTTGATTAGAATTTGGCAGGAGAGTAAGCAGACAATTGTCTTTGTGACTCACTCAATCTCGGAAGCGGTATTTTTATCAGATCGAGTAATCGTGCTTAGTCCTAGACCAGGTCGAATAGCAGAGATTATTGATATCAACATTCCACGGCCAAGAGATTTAGCGATTATGGCAAGTGACGAAGCGGGCGTCTACGTAAAACAGATTAGAAAATATTTTAATTCATCAAGTGTGATCGAATAATTTGGATGGGGGAATAAATTGAAGAGCAATAAATCAGTGCAAAACAATCCTGTTACTCCAGAAACATTGCTCGAGCCCCAGGAGGCGACCCCGCTCCAGAGGTTTGTTAATGTACTCATAAGCTGGTCAGTATTGCTAGTTGGCGTAGCCGGAGTCTTGATCTGGCATTACGGTGTTATTTGGAGTGGCATTCAAGACTTTATTTTACCCGGCCCAGTTAAAGTTTTTGAGAGTCTTCAAATTCAACTTCAGGATCGACTCTTTTATGACCACCTATGGGTAACATTTCAAGAAGCTATTACTGGATTTTTTTTAGCTACGGTAACTGCGATAAGCCTAGGTACCGCCGTTTCGCAGGTAAGGGTGATTGAAAGAATGGTCATGCCTTATGTTGCAGCATTTCAAACAATACCAAAAGTTGCTCTTGCTCCGCTGTTTGTTATTTGGTTTGGGTATGGCATGAGCAGTAAAGTCGTTATGGCTACGGTAATTTGCTTCTTTCCAATCTTGATTAACGTAATAGAGGGGTTGAATTCTGCTGAGTCAGAGCGTATTCGAATGCTTACCGTATTTGGAGCTAGCAAGGCGCAAATTTTTAGAAAGGTCAAATTGCCCAGCGCGCTTCCATTTATCTTTGCTGGTCTAGATATAGGCATCGTATTTGCAATTCTGGGTGCGGTAGTTGGTGAATTTCTAGGAGCGCAACGCGGGCTTGGAGTTTTGTTACTCCAGACCCAATACAATTTTGATATCGCAGGTATGTTTGCGGTATTACTGGTGCTCTCAATGATGGGTTTCGCAGGCCATATGATTGTCATGGCTTTGAAAAAGAAATTTGCTTTCTGGTCAGTAGATTAGTAACCGATAATGAGCCAAGAAAGTAATTTGCAGGCGGTGCTTTCTCCTTCGAGAACAGTTGTTTTGCTAATTGATATGCAAAATGAATTTGTAAAAAAGGGTGCTTGTATGGCTGTTCCTGGCGCAGAAGAGCTTTCAATACAAATGAATTGTTTTGCTGAAAAAATGCGGTTTATGGGATTTCAGATCATCTGGGTTAGGTATGCGGTTCCAAAGCCCGTTCCTTATGGAAAGTCAACGCAAAAACTTAATTTGACTGATATTCATCATGGAGAAAACATGGAACTTTTTTCCGCGATAAAGCCAGATGAAAATGATCTGATTGTTGACAAGATGCGCAGTAGCGCATTTTATGGCACAAATCTAGAAGTTATTTTGCGCTCTTTGGGAATCGAAAATTTGATTATTGGTGGTGTCACCACACACATGTGCATTCTTTCAAGCTGCTTTGATGCTGTTTTTCGTGATTTTGAAATCTTTGTACTATCAGATTTAACCGCATGTCTTGAATTCAAGCGAGACAATAAAATCATTAGAACTGCCGAAGAAATGCATGAATTTGCACTTGACCTCATAGCTTATGGACTTGGCAAAGTTATAGTGACAAGTGATTTGACGGGATAATTGCTTTGCTTAATACCGAAAGTGAACGCAAAGATCCAAGTTTTCTATCGCCCCGCGAATTATTTGAAGTTCAAAATTGTAAGTTTCGTAGCATGCTTGATTTAATAACAAAATTTCATCCATATTATAAAAAATTATTGGCTAACTTAGACTTAAACACGAATTCGATAGATCTCACAAGTCTTGATCTACTCCCAGTAACTTCAAAGTCCGATTTGGCTGAAAATTTCGAAGATTTTAGATTGAAATTACCGCAAGAATATAATGATCCACTTTGGGATATTGCCTACACCTCAGGCTCGACCTCCGTACCAATCCCTATCTATCAAACATCACGTGATTTCAGGACCATACTTTTTGCACAGCGTCGTATGGCCAAAATTCGAGGTATGTATCCCAGCGATCGAATCCTTAATTTATTTCCATTAACGCAATACCCACATGGAGCTTGGACACGGGCTAATCATGCGGCAGCGACATTAGGTTCATACGTTGCCTGTGGTATGAGCGGTAGTCCTGATGAGGAATTCGGAGCAACGAGGTCAATAGGTGAAGTTGCTCAGTTGGCTGCCGAGGTTGATCCAACTGTTTTTTGGGGAGTACCTTCATATATCAAGAAAGTACTGGATCAAGTTGCCAAGGAAAATCTGACCATTCCTTCGTTGCGGATGATTGCAGTTAGCGGTGAGGCCTGCACTGTTCAGATGAAGCTCTCCTTGATAGATTTGGCGAAAGCAGTAGGTGCCAATGTTCAAGTTTCAAATAGTCTTGGGGCTTCTGAATTACAGTGTGGATTAGTTGAGTGTCAGGATGGCTCAGGTTTTCACAATCCTGCTCCAGAGCTGTTTTACTTCTCGGCTGTTGACGAGAGTGGTCACGAAGTTGATGAAAATACTTTTGGAACTTTAAGCGTCACCCACCTTGATCGCCGAGGAACAACACTTATTAAATATTTACTTGGCGACCAAGTGCGACTGACTCGTAGCGTATGCCTACAATGTGGTCGAGCTGGCGGAAGAATCGTTGCACATCAGGGTAGGGCTGGAGCTCTAATCAAAATTAAAGGTCAGTTAGTAGATCGATCGGTTTTAGAGCGCTGCGTGAGCGAATTTCCTGGAATAAGTGATTACATGATCATGATTAAGAAGGTAGATCCCGCTGATGGATTGTCTGAGGATTTACTTAGCATTGAAATAGCAACTTCATCACAAGTTGAACAAGTAGCCTATTGCAATGATTTGGCACAGCAAGTTAAGAAACAAATTAATGTTTCACCAAAAATTAAACTGGTAGAAATTGATAATCTAAGCGTCGAGAACGTCAGTATTAAAACTACAAAATTCAGAGATGAGCGAAAATGAGTAAGATAACCAGAAATGATTGGGGCATTGATGCCGTATGTAATCTTTTCACACCAGAGATTGTTGCATCAAGACCTGCTTGGTCAAAAGAGTTTTTGAGTGGCAAAATTGGTTCATTGCCGAAGCACGTTGATGGTATCAGTTTGAACGGCCATCTCGAATTAATGGACGAAGCAAAAATTGAAAGAGCATTTCTCTTGGCTCCAAAGATGGGAAGAGTTGGATTGCCCCAATCTTGGCAACTAGATCCAAAAATTGTTCTTGATGCTGTTGAAAAACATCCTGATCGTTTTTCTGGAATTATTGGTATTGATCCATACACTGGAATGCGTGGAGTTCGTGAATTAGAAATAATGGTAAAAGAATATGGCTTCATCGGCGCCCACAGTTATCCTCATTGGTTTGAACTACCCCCAGATCATGCAAGGTTTTACCCTTTTTATGCAAAATGTGCGGAACTTGATGTGCCGATTCAAATGCAAGTTGGGCATTGCCTTAGATACAGTAACGATAACCCGCTTCCTTCTGTAGGAAATCCATCGACTATTGACACAATCGCTTGCCATTTTCCTGAACTCAAAATCATCGGTATTCATATTGGTTGGCCGTGGACGGAAGAGATGATCGCCGTTGCATATAAACATCCAAATGTTTATATTGGCAGTGATGCCTATGCACCTAAATATTGGGATCCTAAGTTTATCCACTATGTAAACACTTTCGGTCAAGATAAGGTGATCTTTGGAACTGATTGGCCAGTAATTTCTCATCTTCGCGCTAGGAAAGAGATTGCCGAATTAAATTTACTAGAGTCATCAGAGACGAAATTGATGCGCGAAAATGCAAAGTCACTTTATGCTATAATGAATTAAGTATATGGAAAAGGGCTATCAGAAAGTTGCTCTAGGGCAAATACATTTCATTTCAGCTGGAACAACTGGCCCCAAAATTGTCCTGCTTCACGAGAGTCCACTTTCGAGTCGGGTGTTTGAAAAAAGTATTCCAGTTCTCAGTCAATGGAGCCAAGTGTTTGCGCCGGATACTCCCGGGTATGGAAATTCTGACCCACTTTTTAAAGACGCTGGTCTTGACGAGTATGCGAGCGTCTTAGGGGCAGCCATCAAAAATTGGGCTGGCAAAGAGAAAGTTCTAATTTGTGGAATTCATACCGGTGCAAGCTTGGCGATAGAAATTGGAAATCAGTTTCCCAAAATTTGTCTTGGGCTTTTCTTAATTGGTGTTCCAGTTTATTCAGATCAGGACCGCGCTGACCGTATTGCAAATTGGTGCCCCGATATTGAGATTCAGTCTGGTGGTGAGCATTTAATGTGGACTTGGAATAGGTATGTAAATATCTGGCCAACGGCTCCACTTTTGGATCGCAACATGGCGGTAATTGAAATGCTCAGGGTCTGGGATCGATACAACTGGGGATATCAGCAGGCTTTCAAGTTTGATGCAGTAAATAGAATAAAGACTTTAAGTTGTCCAATCAGAATAGCAGCTGCAGAGAATGAATTTTTATTCAGCGGATCGAAAAATCTAGCTATTGATCTCAATGAAGTGTTCACTACGTTCCTGGGACTTGATGGACAGGTACCACTTCGCGATCCCGAATTGTTTTCAACTGAACTCAAAGCCTTTTTAAAAACGATCCTGAGGTAACTTGAATGGGATGACCATCATCGGTGAAAACGAATCAAATTACTTGTTTGTTAAATTCTGAACATAGCCTAAAATCAAAGGTACAAAATTGGAAGCAAAATGAGTCAAAACGTAGATAGTAATTCAATTTTATTTTCTCCATATAACATTTCTAATAGGACATTTAGAAATCGCATTGTCTGCGCTCCTCATTGGACAAGTTTCAACAATAGCGCAAGCTACACAGATCGTTATATCGAGTATTTGTCAGCTCGAGCTGCTGGTGGAGCAGGTTGGGTGGTTTCCGAGCCAATGGGAACTACTCAAAATTCACGAACAGAAATTGTTGAAGGGTTAAGAGGATGGGAACCTGAAGTTGTACCTAATTGGCAAACCCTTACGGATAGCATTCATAGGTTTGATTCCAAAATCAGTTTGACAATTGGCCATGCTGGCAGAAATGCTAGTTGGGCTGACACAGGCTTACCTGCCTGGGCGCCATCACCTGACCCATCGGTAATCACACGCGAAATTCCGGTCGAAATGACTAAAGAAGATATCAAATTATTGTCAAGCCGAATCCGTTTAATTGCCAAAAATGCCATGAATGCTGGTTTTGACGCCATCGAAATTCAAGTTACTGCTGATTATCTATTTGGTTCATTCCTTTCACCATTGACAAATCATCGGACTGATGAATATGGAGGTTCATTAACTAATCGGATGCGAGCGCTGCAAGAATCTTTGCACTTAGCGCGTGAAGAGGTTCGCGATCAAATGCTCATCGGATTTAGAATAAGTGCTGACCACATGGTAAAAGGTGGGCTAACAAAAGAAGAATCTGCAGAGGTAATACAAAAGCTCAAGGAGCAAGAGGTGCTTGATTTTGTCAGCGTCATCGTGGGCTCTTATTACAGTTTGTCAGCGATCACTCCAGCCATGGGAGGTCCCATTGGCCTTGCAGTTGATAGCGCTAAACACATCAGAGATCAAGTTGGAATACCAGTTGTAGTGGCGGGGCGAATACCATCACCTGAACATGCAGTAGAAGTACTCAAGAATAACCAATCTGACTTTATTGCATTCGCACGACCGTTTATTGCGGACCCAAACTGGCCAAATAAAATTCTAGAAAATAAAGGTAAAACAATTTACCCGTGCCTGTATTGTAACCAACAATGTGTAACAAGATTGTCACAAAAATTACCATTGAGTTGTGTGCAGAATCCAAGTGCAGGTAAAGAAAATCTACTAAAAATCACCACAAGGTTTGAACTAAGTGAAAAGCACATATGTGTTATTGGTGGTGGCCCGGCTGGAATGGAAGCAGCAATATCTTTAAGGTCTGCAGGTTTTCGAGTCTCGCTGGTTGAGCAAAGTAGGCAACTTGGCGGACGTCTGCTACTTGCAGCGGCAATTCCTGGCCGCGAGGAATGGTTAAACGTAATAAAACCAAGAATTGAAGTTTTGAAAGATTTAGAAGTAGAAGTTCATCTTGAAACCAAGGCCGATAATGAATTTCTGACCAAGGTAAAACCTGATGGATTGGTCCTAGCTATAGGGGGACAGCCTTGGAAAATTCCGCAGTACAGAGGTGAAATGAATACTGGAGAGTTTTCTATACTGGATTCGGAAAACTTCTTAAGTATTGATGACATCCTTGCATCACCACCTAAAAATAAACGGCTTATCGTAGTGGATGAAACTGGTAGACGATCAATTGTTGCCATGGTTGATTGGCTTTTGACTCGAGGAAATAAAGTAACGGTGGTCACGTCGTTTCCTTATTTGGGATATCCTGCAATGGTTTTGAGTCAAGAATGGGCTATCGCAAGAGAAACTTTCAAGAAAGATGGCATAAGAGTGTTCCCATTTACCAAAATTGATTCTATTAATTCGGAAGCTGAGATCAGACTAGTTAATTTGCTTTCTGGTGAATTTGAAATTGTCGATTCATATGACCATATAGTGCTGGCGTTTGGCGACATATCGCAAAGTTTCGATCACGAGAGTGATTATCAGGTTTGGAAAATAGGAGATTGTGCAAGTCCAAGAGATATTGGGGCAGCGCTATCTGACGGTTTGCGAGTAGCAAACCGTGTAAAAGAATATTATGCAGAGGGAGGCATCTAGTATGGCAAGAGATTTGCGGGGTAAAGTCGCGATCGTTACAGGCGCGGCTCGCGGAATTGGACTTAGTATTGCAAAAGAGTTAGCTGATCGAGGTGCGGTGATTGCCTCTGCTGACGTAATCCCGTTTGAAGAGTGGAAAAACTCTCTAAGTAATCCACATTCAAGTCATTTCGTGGATATCACTTCCAATGAATCCTGCCTAACTTTAGTTGAAAGTGTGTTACGCAATCATGGAAAAATAGATTTACTCGTAAACAATGCGGGAATTGTTAGGAGAAGTCCAGCACATTCAATGAGTGAATCAGATTTTACCACTGTGGTAGACGTAAATCTCAATGGAACTTTTCGAATGTGTCGTGCAGCCTACTCGGCTCTCAAGCAAAATTCTGGAAGTATCGTCAACATCGGATCTACAAGCGGACAAACGGCAGTGAAGAACTCAGTGGGCTATTCGGCAAGCAAGGCAGCTGTGATGTTTATGAGCAAAGTGTTAGCTTATGAATGGGCTGCTGATGGAATCAGAGTAAACGCAGTTGGTCCAACAATTGTCCGAAGCGATATGACAGCATCACTTTTTAATGATGAGCAATATATGAGTGAAAAACTCGCATCAATTCCACTCGGCCGAGTGGCTTCTCAAGAAGATGTCGCCAAAACAGTAGCTTTTTTGTTTAGCGATGATGCTAAAATGATTACAGGACAAGTTATCTTTATCGACGGTGGCGTAACTATTCACTAATTCTTGGTGAGATAATTTCCAATTTTCACATTTTATCCTCTTGGTGTCAGATATTTAACGCAACGGAAAATCGGGCGATTGAGTGTGCCTCTTTTCGACGTCAGGGTAAGAATCGGCTTGCCCGTGAGCATGATCCGCGCACTTATGTACACGAGAAAATGAAAAAACGTTGGTCGCCCCGCGAGATTATCAAGCGCATGGAGGAGGAGCACCAACTAAAATACAAACGGTCTCAAAGAGGCAGTACTTCCTCAAAGGCACCGACTTTCTCACTGTCTCCGTTCGCCAACTCAAACGTGTCCAATGCGAATTAAACGATCGCCCCCGCGCTGTGCATAACCGCAAGAAACCAGATGAAATCATCAACCAACTTGTTGCACTAAAAGTCTGAAACCGCCCAAATAGAAAAATAAAATTTACGGTACTTCTTACCAATTACAATAGATTAGATATGCTATAACTTTGTTGTGGAAATAAATCTTAAACCACTCTCTGAAAAAGAGACTTACGCCTTATTAACGCAAACTATAATTCCGCGCCCAATTGCTTGGGTATTGACAGATAATTCACTTGAAGGAGATGCCAGATGGAATTTAGCTCCGTTCTCCTTTTTTAATGGCATAGCTTCAGATCCCCCAATGGTGATGTTCTCAATCGGTAGTTTGGATGTGTCTGGCAAAGTTAAGGATACTTTGGCTAATGCTCGAGAAAAAAAGTCGTTTACAATTGGAATTGCAAGTCAACAGCTAGTAAAGCAAGTACAACAAACTTCAACTGAACTTTCTCCTGGTGTTAGCGAGGTTACTGAGTACGGAATCTCGGTGACGCCTTGGGATTGGCCGACTCCACTGATTGATGGTTGCGGCATAAATTTTGCGTGCACGTTAGTCAAAGAGATATTAATTGAAGAAAGCAGCCAAATTTTAATTTTTGCTCTAGTTGCTAAAATTTGGGTACGAGATGATGCAATCAGTAGGGACTACAAAGATCGTATAATGATTGATCCTAAAGTGATTGATCCCCTGCTGCGACTTGGCGCCGGACAATACGGTAACCTCGGAAGTGTGCTACCTACACCACGAGTTGCACCATGATTCGAAAAGGTTCCATCGATTTGGATGAAGGTCAATTTCATTATGCAAAGGCTGGGATGAAGAGCTACTTCGACAATTTGGGAATCTATTTATCCGGGCAGAGGTAGTTGATTAAATTTCAAGGTGAAGTAATAAGCCAGCCTAATGTTGCGAGGCAGGTGTCGCATCGGATTTACCGCGATTACTCAAATTGGTACTGAGATTGTGGTTCTCATTTTCTTAGGAAACTTTCTTGTTTTGCTTACGTTGAGCGATTGCCGCATCCCATTGCTCACGCAATGGATGCTCTGATGGACCAACTTCAGTAATGATTCGCATCAACCGAGCCATAAACTCATCCCGATTGCGATCTAGTACGACTTTTTCAGATTCGGTGGGTGCAAAATTATCTAGCTCGTTAGATTTTAAATTTCCTGATCGAACTAACAACATCTCTAGCGCTTTAACTCGGGTTGTTGCCACATACAAATCCATTCCAAGTTCTAGTACTAAGTCGAACAGTTTTGAAACATGAGGATTATCAAAGAAATCAAATTCCGGTGACATTATGCTGCCTTAGTCGCTTGTAATACACACCATGGAAAATACCAATCGGATCTAGTTGACCAACCTTGTGTCCGCAATCCTTCAGCGCGCTCATCAAAGGGCACCCACTTAGCATCTTTAAGACCAAGTTTTTCACAAACATCAACTAAGTCGGTTGCAAATAAATCACGGAAATAGGGTTCATTGTTTCGCTCGGCATGTCCATATATGGTGGCATCCCGAACTGGATCACCCGTTGGTTGGAACTCTAAAAAGCGGATTACGCCTCCTGGCTTAAGCAATCTGACTGCTTCTTCAACCGTTTCAATAATGGCAGCCTGCGGCATTTCATGCAGCACCATGGTGCCTGTTACGAGATCTACCGAATTATCTGGTAACCGCACTTTTCGACCATCTTGCTGCTTAAAGTGAATTGGTAGCCCCTCAGCTTCTCCTTCAGCATGTGCCAACTTAAGACCTGGAGCCGCAAGATCCACACCAATTACTTCAGCATCTGGATATCTAGAAACTAGAGGTCTAGTGCTCTTACCAAAACCACAACCAATATCTACTACCCGAGGTTTTGCTGGTAAGTCTGGCAGAGCAGTGTTTGTAAAGAGTTTATGGAATTTATATCCATCGTTATCGCGTAGCATCACGATGCGAGCACCAAATTGATAAACGTAACCGGAGAGATCATCGGAGAAAAAACTGCCTGGTTGTATATGGATATCGGTATCGGTATACCATTTTGGTAGTTCAAGATTCGGATCAAGTTCAAGAGATCCGGTTCCAACTAATGGCGCAGCTTCCATCTGAGTCAATAACTCATCACTGCACCTTAAAACCACATCGCTGCCCAAGCGCCACATCATTTTCTGACCAATTCGCTCTAGGTGGCTAAACCATGAATATAGAGAAAATTGCTTAAGTTTCTTCTCGCCCTCTTGTGGCGTGGAGACCTTCTCGGCAGAGTTCTTATACTCATTAATAAAAGCTGGATAAATCGTATCCGCCCAGCGTTTGCGCAGCGATAGGATGAAGTCTGCACTTGATCTGTCATCTAGCGTTAACATGTCATCGATATCTCGCATATTTGCCTCCTTTGTTACGCAATTAATATAGTTCCCTCTTTAATATTTAGTGGGTTCAAACCAGATCGCAGTTCTTAGGGTGCTCTATCTTGATCACCTCAGCGCCAAAGTCAGCAAGCATGGTTGCTGCTATAGGTCCTGCAAACAGCGTAGCAATGTCAATTACCTTGATGTCTTCAAGCGTTTGAACCATGGGCTAATTGCTCCTTAAGACCTTGGTCTCAATGATTAAAGGTAACAGTAAAGTTGCGGTACCGGAGAGGCAAGTGCAAGTTTGATGAGCGTGTAAAGTGAAGTAGAGCTCAGCAGATTCGATGTTTTATTTGGTTTTATCATCTTCTAAAACCCCGGACTCGCAAAAATCGTTCCAAACCATCTGCTCTGCAATCAAACCATTCTCAATTACAAAAACATCAACATAGCGAATTCCTTCAAAGGGTACTCCGGCCAAATTTTCACCATACAAAGTTCCGATAGAAGTAACAGTGGTTTGGTTTTCATAGGCACCTACAAAGTATCGTTCGCGATTTTTTCTCACCCATAAGTATCTGGTTTTAGCATTCTCAACCATTTCTGCCTGAGTCTTAAAACGCTTTCCACCTGGGAATTCAATTTTGCATCCGGGAGCAAGCATTGCTTGTACCTGTTCGACCTTTCTGTCCTCGTTAAGCTGTAAGAACTTGTCGATTAATGCTGCTACATCCATTTGCGCCTTTCTTATCATTGATTTTCTAAAGTACTCAGTGCCAAATCTAAGTCTAAAAAGACTCCGATGGCACTTCCCTCAAAAGTTGCTTCTGCAACACTTCTTGGTGATAAAGCATCCCCAATAATCTGAATTCGATCAGCTTCGTCAATTTGTACGGCGTGGCGTAGCCCATCGCTGGCTTTTCTCGGGCCACAGTCAACAATAGTCAAGCAGTAGGTGAAGTCCGCCACCCATAGTTGGTCGGGACGAGTAGCGGTGAAGTTGCCATTGACGAGGCCTTTCTTCTTAGCGGCATGGGTGAGCTTGTGGCGTCCATAGATTGAGTAGTTGTTCTTGAACAGCCTCACCAGTTGTGGTCCGACTTCCAAGATCGGCTCGATTCCCCAGCCAATCCCACCGGTTGTTTCCTCCTGGTGGGATTGGAAGTAGGTGATTACTTCGCTGATCGGCGGTCGAGCTCCGCCCCGAAGAAAGCCGATGCCGATTGCAGGATCGCGTTAATTCGGCGCGCTTCACCCAGATGCGCAGTGACTCACTGCCGACACCGAGTTCCTCGGCCACTTCTCGAACGGACTTTCCGCTCTCGAGCAAATCGATTGCTCGTCGGCGAAGTACCGGATCGTGCTCTCGTCTTCCCATACTGTCCTCCTTGGTAGGTGACAGTAGCGAAATCAATTAATCCGACTACACGAAACACGGGTTAGCCCAGAGCCTCCAAGATTCCCAGGTCGAATCAGTCCCGTTTGCTCGGTGCGAATGCTGTAGTATTTTATGCGCACCTTGTCACGTACTTGATCAAGCAATTTGAGAGGTTTTGCAGTGGTGCTTTTATCAGACAAATTAGGGTGCACCATAGTTTCATCTTCAATAAATACATGGCATTGCATTACGGATACCAAATCATGCACCTTAACGGTACTTCTGCAGGCGCATTTTAGGGTGTCTACTTTACGTTAGCCACCCAATAACATGGAGAACCCAATGGCTCAGCGATTCAACGAACTTTCCGAACGACATATCCAATTCATTGCCGAACAAAAGATTTTCTTTGTCGGGACAGCCTGCGCAGATAGTCGTGTAAATGTTTCTCCAAAGGGAATGGACTCATTTAGAGTTCTAGGAAACAACCGTATTGCTTGGCTAAACGCTACAGGCAGTGGCAACGAGACTTCCGCCCATGTACAACAAGACCCACGAATGACCGTCATGTTCTGTGCCTTTGACGGACAGCCGCTAATCCTGCGGCTTTATGGCACCGCAAAAGTTGTTCACAATAGCGACCCAGAGTGGAATGACCTCTTTCCCTTGTTCAAGCCACTACCTGGTGCTCGGCAAATTTTCGACCTATCAGTTGACCTCGTACAAAACTCTTGTGGATGGACTGTCCCCTATTTCTCGCACACCAAAGACCGGGAGATACTCAGTAAGTGGTGGGCAAAGAAAGGCGAGGACAGTTTGAAGCAATACTGGAATGAAAAGAACCAATTGAGTATTGACGGCATACCCACGCACATCGTCGCCAAAAATGGCTAACCCGTCGTTCAAGGGGGACGCCTTAGGTTACGAAAGACCCTAATTACCAAAAGTAATTTGTGAAGACCAAACTCTTGTCCACTTCAGTACATCTGATGTAGTCTGATAGAAGTGTGTTCCAATAGATGGAACGCAGCATCAAACATGAAAGTTGAGGATCGATCGTGGCTTCGTATGACCTTCTCATTACCAACGTCGTTGTTGTTAATCACGATGGTGAATCTCAAGCTCAAGATATTGGCGTAGAGAATGGCTTAATCACTCAGATTGGTTCAAACCTCGACCGTGCAAACGCAAAGAAAGTGGTCGACGGCATTGGCAAAGTTGCCTATCCGGGTGCAATCGATGGACATCAGCATTGGGGTATCTACAACCCACTCGATCAAGACACCGTCTCTGAAAGTAAGGCTTCGGCACAAGGCGGCGTCACTACAGCCATTACTTATATGCGCACCGGTCAGTATTACCTCAACAAGGGCGGCAGTTATCTCGACTTCTTCCCAGAAGTTCTTGAACTCAGCGCCAATCGCGCTTTTGTTGATTATGGATTCCATTTGGCACCAATGTCCAAGCAGCATATTTCTGAAATCCCAGAGATCATCTCGCAATTCGGCGTTGTCTCATTCAAGATCTTTATGTTCTACGGTAGCCACGGGCTGCATGGGCGCTCTTCAGACCAATCGTCATTCCTGATGATTCCCAAGGATGAGCAATACAATTTGGCTCACTTTGAATTTGTCATGCGAGGTATTCAAAAAGCCCGCGAGCAATTTGGCGAAAAGGCGGATTCCATCTCCCTAAGCCTCCACTGCGAAACTGCAGAGATCATGACTGCTTACACAAAGATCGTGGAAGAAGAAGGCAAGTACAAAGGGCTCGAGGCTTATCACCATTCTCGCCCCCCTCACTCTGAGGGTCTTGCAATCACAATCGCTTCTTATCTTGCGCATGAAACAAACCTTGCAAATATCAACTTGCTTCACCTCTCCTCGTTTAAAGCTGTTGATGCTGCGCTTCGCATGGCCGAGGCTTTCCCTCAAATAAATTTCCGCCGCGAAGTGACTATTGGCCACCTCCTCGCAGACATTCATAATTCTCCTGGTGTGGGAGGAAAGGTCAATCCACCACTTCGGCCACGTGAAGATGTTGAAGCCCTATGGGACTTTATAAATAAGGGTCAGATCGACTGGGTTGTTTCAGATCATGCATGTTGCAAGGATGAATATAAATTTGGGGAACCTCGTGAAGATGTTTTCCTTGCAAAATCGGGCTTTGGCGGCACCGAATACCTACTTCCTGGGCTTGTCACCGAAGGTCTCAAGCGCGGGCTATCGCGTTCTGATATCGCGCGGCTATCTTCGCATGCACCAGCATCGCGGTACGGCTTGAAGAATAAAGGTGCAATCGCAGTGGGCTTTGATGCCGATATCGCGATCGTCGATGAAAATCAGAACTATGTGGTTCGTGCAGAAGATTCCGAATCATCGCAGGAGTACACACCATTCGAAGGATTCACTTTGACAGCAAAGGTCACAGATACTTTTGTTCGAGGTAACCACGTTCTTGAAAACGGAAAAATTGTGGGAACTCCTCAAGGACAGTATCAGTACCGCTCTTGAGTGCTCTCAAAGGGCTCCGTGTAATTGATGCGGCAACGTTATTTGCTGGCCCAATGGCTGCAACGATGCTTGCAGATTTTGGCGCCGAAGTTATCAAAATTGAACACCCCGAAAAAGGCGATCCAGTTCGTCAACATGGATATCAGAAGGATGGAATTCCGCTCTGGTGGACAATGCTCGCACGAAATAAGAAGACTCTTGCTCTCAACCTTGGAAAACCTGACGGAGCAGAAATACTCAAGAAGTTAGTCGCGCAATCCGATGTCTTGATTGAAAACTTTCGTCCTGGCACTATGGAGCGTTGGGGCATTGGTCCCGAAGTTCTCTTTGCGATAAATCCCAAATTAATCATCGCCCGCGTTACGGGATTTGGTCAATTTGGCCCCTATTCCGGGCGTGCTGGATTCGGAACCCTTGCTGAATCGATGTCTGGTTTTGCCGCAATGACTGGTGAACCTGATGGTCCACCAACTCTTCCGCCATTTGGTTTAGCTGATGGAATTTCAGCACTTGCAACTTCACAAGCGATCATGATCGCTCTTGCCGCGCAGAAGAATCCTGAAAGTGAAGGTTTTGGGAAAGGCCAAGTAATTGATCTTGCGATTATTGAACCGATTCTTGCCATTCTTGGACCACAACCTACGGTCTACGACCAACTTGGAATTGTGCAGCCCCGAACCGGTAACAGAAGCGTAAATAACGCACCTCGCAATACTTATAAGACTAAGGATGGCAAGTGGGTAGCGATCTCTACCTCTGCCCAATCCATTGCAGAACGAGTCATGCACCTTGTTGGGCACCCCGAAGTTATTGATGAGCCGTGGTTCAAAGCTGGAAGCAGTCGCGCTGCCTATGCAGATCTCCTTGATGGATATGTGGGCGGCTGGATCGCAGAGCGGACAACCGAAGTTGTTATCGCTGAATTTGAAAAAGCTGAAGCTGCCGTTGCGCCAATTTACAATGTGGTCGATATTTTGAAAGATGAGCAATTCAAAGCCTTGGACACAATAACTACCGTGCAGGACCCAGATCTTGGACCTTTGCGAATGCAAAATGTTCTCTATCGAATGAGCGTGACGCCCGGTCATATTAATTGGACTGGTCGTAAGATTGGCGCCGATACTCACGAGATCCTCGCGCAAACCCTAGGGTTATCTGAAAGTGAAATCGAGCAACTGAGTGAGAATGGAATAGTGAAACAGGCATGACGAATCTGTGGAGTCAATTTGCAGGTGCAGAGATCATTGATCTCTCCCAACCAATGTTTCGTGGAATGCCACAAAGCCCTAACCATCCAACATTTCGCATGGTGATTGATCGTCGCCATGGCGATACGGTTTCCCCGGCAGGTGGATCTGGTTCTAACGAAATGATTATCACGGGTTGCCATGTAGGCACCCATATTGATGCGCTCTCTCATTACTCCTTTAAAGGAAAGTTATTTGGTGGGATCGATGCGAACTCGATCACCAGCCACCTTGGTTTCAGCCAACTTGGAGTCGAGACGATAAAGCCATTTCTCTGCCGAGGAATCTTTCTCGATATTGCCAAGTTAAAGAGTATCGAGATTCTCCCTGCAGACTACGCAATCACACTCGCAGATATTCAAGCTAGCCTCGCGGCATCAAGCCTCGAAGTGCGCGAAGGCGATGTGGTCCTCATCGGTTCGGGTTGGGCAAAGAGATGGGGCGAGCGAGATGTATTCCAAGGACAGATTGGTGGGGCTCCGGGAATCAATGAAGAAGCAGCGCAATGGCTGGCATCAAAGAAGATCCGTGCGGGTGGTGGAGAAACCATTGCCTTTGAGCATATTCCTGCTGGCGCTGGCCACCGCGAACTTCCGGTCCACCGCGTCTTCCTAGTTGAACATGGCATTCATATCATCGAAACAATGAAACTTACTGAACTTGCCGAGAAGAACGTCACTGAATTTCTCTTTGTCCTCACTCCTTTGAATCTAGTTGGCGCAACCGGATCACCGATTCGCCCACTTGCAGTTATCAAGTAAACGAGGCTAAGCGAGCCATGAGCACTGAATTAACACACGTTCAGATTCTTGCGGATTTTGCAGCCAATACAACAGCGCTAGATCCCACGATCGTTACTGATGCAAAAGAACGCATCCTCGATGTTTTAGGTAATTCGCTAGCGGGACGAGCAGAGTCAAACTCTGCAACCGATCCTGATCAAGCAGTAGAGCGAATGGTGAGTTCGTGGGGTGGAAGTCCGACTTCGAGTGTCATTGGTTCGACTGTAAAATTTCCCGCGGTAAGTGCTGCTCTTGTCAATGGAACGCTTGCGCACATCCTTGACTTCGACGATACGCACCTACCTTCAATTTTACATCCATCAGCTTCAGTAGTGCCAGCGGTATTGGCAGTCGCAGAAGACGTTGGATCCACACCAGAGGAAATTATTCGTGCTGTTGCAATCGGTATCGAGATTTCTAACCGCATTGGGATGGCTTCTTATTTACCAGAAGCGGGAAACTCCATCTTCTTCGATAAGGGATTTCACGCAACATCTATCATCGGAACAATCGCCGCGGCAGTATCCGCATCGATTCTTTATCGCCTACCTGCAGCTGGAATTGCCAATGCAATGGGTATTGCTGCGAGTATGGGCGCCGGAATTATTGAAGCAAACCGAACTGGGGGAACGGTAAAACGTATCCACTGCGGCTGGGCAGCACACAGCGGAGTTGTTGCGGCCTCAATGGCTCGCGAAGGCATTAGCGGCCCTCCGACAGTATTTGAAGGGCATTTTGGCTTCTTCAACGCATATCTCGATGGGCGCTACGACGTACATGCGCTCTTAGATGATCTGGGAATTCGATGGGAGCTGCTTAATACTGCCTACAAGCCTTACCCAACTAATCACTTCACGCACCCAGGAATTGACTGCGCACTGGCGCTGCGGGCGCAAGGAATCAAGGTGGAAGAGATCAAGTCAGTTGTGCTGGGTGTAGCAAAGCCAGTCATCAGAACAATTGGTGAACCTCGTGGAGAGAAGATTCATCCAAAATCTGGCTACCACGGAAAATTTTCTGCACCATACACAATCGCAACTGCTTTCCTAGGTGGCGGTGGGCTAGGTGTCTATCTCGATGACTTCTCAGAAGAGAATTGGGATCAACCCGAAAAACTTGCCTTGGCAGCAAAAGTTGAGGTTGTCGAAGATGGTCGCGCTACAGAGATCTTTCCAAACGCCTTCGCAGCTTTATTAACGGTGACTATGAACGACGGATCAGTTCGTACGCATCGCGTCGATGCTTCACTTGGCAGTAAAGAGGCCCCACTTTCGGCAGATCAGATTCGCAAGAAATTTACTCTGAATGCATCGCGATTTCTTATATCCTCTGCTGTTGAAAAAGTTTTGGAGTTCGCCGACCTTACTCGCGACACAGATCTTTCAGATTTAATGCAATTAATTTCTAAACCCAGACTATGACCCAGAGCGCGCCAAGTTGGTGCAGTAATTGGCATCGCTCTCTTTGGCACAATCGCGGAAATAGCAACGAAAATCACTGGTTCTGCAACCCCCACGGGTCAAGCTTGGGGAATTGCTGCCTCGGGAACCTTAATTTCAATTCGGGCGGAATCAGTTGGGAGAACTATCTGGGATAGGAACGCTGATCGCACCGTCAAAATCGTTGAGATCGATTTTCATTTCTAATTCTTCTTGAAACTTAAAGTCTGGCGCGCAATCTTTGCAACTGCCTCATCGATCATTTGACCGCGAGCATCGAGACCGACTCCGCCGCCTGCGGCAGCTAGGCGATCAATAGTGTCCTGTGCGGCAGCCATTTCATCCGCCGTAGGAGTAAAGATTTTGTTGGCGATTTCGAGTTGAGCCGGATGAATGCAGGTGCGGCCGAAATAGCCCCACATTTTAAATTGAATCGTGCTTGCTCTATACGCATCGAGATCTTTAAAATTCGTTGATACTGCTGCGACAGGTGGATTGATCTTTGCGGCAGCCGAGGCAAAAACAGCGACGCTGCGGGCAAATTGGATGGTGGTCTCATCATCGGTGGATGAGCCGATCTCTGAGCGCAAATCAGCTTCGCCAATTTGCAGACGGGTAATTCGTGGCCCTTTGGCGATCGCTTGGGCATTGAATACACCTTCTGCAGATTCGATCAACGCTGAAATCTGGATACCTGTTCCGGTTAATTTCTTATCGAGCCACTCGACATCTTTGATGGAGCCAGTCTTTGCAAGAACTATTCCCGTAACCGCTGGATGCTTAATTGCCTCAACATCGAGGTCTTTCATTCCCTCTGTGTTATTGATACGGACCCAAATTTCAACGGAGGTCGAAACGGTGGGTAGCCAATCCTTAACGAGTGCGCGTGCCTCATCTTTTTTATCGAGTGCAATCGCGTCTTCTAAGTCAACGATGATTGCATCGGCGCCACGACCGAGTGATTTATCGAGGCGTTCGACATCGTTGCCGGGAACATAGAGATGGCTGCGAGGAAGGCTCATCCGATCGTGGACTTTCCTTTAACAAGGGATTGAGCGATTACAGTCTTCATAATGTCATTTGTGCCTTCACCGATCGACATCAGAGGATCATATCTATTGTCCATGGCCATGTCATAGTCCTCGCTGGTGGCCAGGAAAAATCCTCGCGGTGGTGTGTTAGGTGTCCCAGTTTTGGTCGCCTCGGGCGGTGATCGTGATTGACGCCAAGTCAGATCCGATCTACTACCCGGGGGTTACACAGGTTCTGCACGAAACTTTTGTCGTCTCGTAGCAGAGGTGAAGAAGGTGTTCCGTACTGAGCAGGATCATCATCGTCAGCGGCGTAAGGCGGTGTGGCCGCCAGGTGACGTGTTAGCGATCGATTGGGGTTTGCTGCCTGGCACGGTCACCAACGTGGTGATCCCAACCGCCGACTACATCCGGTTCGCGACCCATTACCGGTTCCGTTCGGACTTCTGCCATCCGGCGGACCCGGAATCAAAAGGGATCGTCGAAAACTTGGTTGGCTACGCCAAACGTGACTTCGTGCTCCCGGCCAGCGATGACTTGACCGCGGATCGGTCGGGTTGAGATCCGCAAGGTCGACAAACTGTCGACCTTGCGCGCGGCGTCGGTGTGTTACTCGGTCCCGTTCGTGCTTGTCGGACAACACGTCGAAGTGGTCACCCATGACGGCCGTTTCCGCATCTACGGCCCTGCGGGGGACATCGTCGCCGAACATATGCAGCTGGCACCGGGTGGGGCATCAGTGCTCAATGAGCACTATCCGACACCGCGCAAAGCACCGTCGCGTGGACCTCGTGCACGCTCTGACGCCGAACGCACCTTCCTCGCGCCGGGCGGTTCGGCCGGTTTCGTGCAGGTGATGTCCGCTCCATATGAGGGCTCCTGGTGCTTGAGTAGGCTTACCCTCAAATTGAGGGACTGGCTACGCCAGCCCCTCTTGAATGTAGAGTTAGGCGGTCATCGTTTCGAGTTTGCATATTCATTGGTTATCTTCTCAGCCAAACCAGTGAGACTACTTACGGTGATTGTTGGCTCTACTCCCCAGGGGTCGAATAATGCTTCAGGTGAAC
>Ga0209702_10003782_pt1 | contig 23286 bp, 37 predicted proteins | sample FRY01_FD_187210 | JGI IMG/M metagenome (GOLD analysis project Ga0209702, IMG submission 187210) | Freshwater microbial communities from Lake Fryxell liftoff mats and glacier meltwater in Antarctica - FRY-01 (SPAdes) (version 2) | ecosystem: Environmental > Aquatic > Freshwater > Ice > Glacier... | reverse complement strand
CCCACGTATAAATTGGATTTCCTGATGTTCCACCAAAAGATGGCCAAATATACTCATTAGTTGGAAAAATCCATTTACGTGATTTAAATACCCAATCTGCTTTATTTATATCACTATCTGATATATTAGATGGATTTGGTTCACCAGTTTTTAATTTATCTAGTGGATTTAATGGAGATCCATCAATATTAAATAATCCTAGTATGATTCTCTTTGGTTTATACTTATCATATGGATTATCAGGATCATTTTCTATTAAAATAGGATCTTCTGTAATATCATCAATTGGTATATTTATATAAGTATATAAATAGTCGATATTTGGATCGAAATTACCAGTTGAATAAACGGCATCTATTACTCTCCATTTTTTATTAACTGAATTAAGATCTGATGTAGAGGTATTAGGTTGGTTTTGTTTTTTTTTATCCTTATCATTACTCGTTGTTCCGTCTTTATTAACTGTTGTCTTGCCACCAATTGTTGATAACTTTTCAAGCTCAGCTAATATCTTTTTAATATCTAATCCATTTTTATAACCAACAGCTTTAGTTCCATTTGATTTACCATCTTTTAAGGTAGGTTTCTCTGATTTAGCGGTTAGTGGATTTAATGATAATAATGGCATAACTCTTGCTACAATATCTTCTGAATCAACCATCAAGTCTATAACTATCTTAGCTATTTCCATATATGGTTTCTGAGTCTCGAATATAGATTTTAGTATTGTTTTCTCAACTCCTTTCAATCCTGATAGATCATACTCTGAATTTAGTTTTATATCTTCTTTTGGTACTTTAATTTTACCATCTTTCTTATATTTATTTATATCACTTAATTCTAACTTATTTACTTCTGCGAACTTTCTAACAACCATTTCATTATTAGATGCTGCTGGTGAGTTTATATTCTTCATCATAGAATTGGTTAGTGTGGATGTACCAATTCCTAGATCTCCTTTTATAAACGATTGAAGAAATTCTAAATTCGGAACTAATAATAGTGCTGGACTTAACCCACCTACGGACTTTGAAATATTACTTGGTTTCCCCGGTAAAGATAGTGAGACATGTGAAGGTCCTTGTAATAATGATTCTCTGAATAAAGGCCAAGCTCCCATAAATTATAATTAAAAATTTATGTTATATATAAATTTTTAACCAGTTGTGCCTATAGTATTTAGAAGAATCTTCTTTTAATTTATTATCGAGTGTTGAGAATGAAGACTATGAATCATCAATTACATTTAGAGATGATATGGAGAACAAAATTAGAAGTGTCCATAGTCTTATATCAAAAAAGAAATTAACGACCTTAAACGACGAAATATTATTAGATACTTTATATTTAATAAAAATATCCTATTTAAAAGAATGGTGTGATATTTTAGATATTGATAGGAATAGAAGACCTTTTAATATATGAAGTATGAAAAATATATCAAAACACATCACCTATTTAGAATCTACATTTAGTGCTAAAGCATTATCATCTAAAGTAGATAATATCCCATCTGAAGAACATTTAGTAAGAATGATATATGTAGCCGAACAATGCTTTGAACCATTAAGAGTATGGTATAATAAACCTATTAAGATTAACTCATTCTATCGTTCACCTGTTCTTAATAAACTCGTTAAAGGATCTAAAACAAGTGGTCACGTATTAGGTAATTCAATTGATATTACTGCTGGGTCTAAAAAAGAAAACGAAAAGTTATTTAATTGGTTAAAAGAAAATGTTAAGTATGATCAATTAATAAATGAATATGACTTTACGTGGATACATATCTCTACTAAAATAAGAGGTAATAGGAATATGTGTTTTAAAATTGTATAATAAGTATGAATTTTCAAAACACATACAATATTAAAGATAAGAAAGATAATGGTATTTTCTATACTCCTGAAGATATATCTAAATTTATGTCTAATAAAACAAAATTATTTGATAACAACAAGGGTATATGGTTAGACCCTTGTTGTGGTCTTGGTATGTTATCTATTACATTAGCCTCAATACAAGATGACCCAATAGATTTTATAAAAAATAGATTAATAATTAATGATAAAGATAAATATCAATTGGATATATGTTTAAATAATTTCAAAGAAAGATTTGGTGTTTTTCCTAAAAGTTTTAATGAGGATTTTTTAGAATATGATTTTGAATGTGATTATATAATAATGAACCCTCCATACTTTAAATATAAAGATTAAAGACCATCCTCCTCCTCATATTCATCATCCTCCTCTCTTTCACACATACCATTAGTTTGTATTAGTTTATAATCAAATTTAAATCTGTCAGAATTTGAGAATCTTTTTAAATTAGTATTAAAATGTTTAAATGTATCTAAATATGGATAATAGCTTAAATCACAATCTAATGTAGCATATAATTTCAATTCTACTTTTTCACCATTTACACCATCAAAACGACATTCAGATTTCGCACTTTGTTCTGTTTTTGAGATATATCCATTATCTTTTGCCCAGTCTTTAAAGAAATTGACATTATAATCATAAAAGAAATAAATCCTATCCATTAATTTATAATAAGTGTCAGATTTATGATCTTTAACATTTTCCCATAACAAAGCTCTAGCTAATACTTTATTATCATCACTGAATAATACTAACATTTTAATAGAGTCTATATTTTTAGAATATAAACTCATGAAAATATTTCGATCAGATTGTCTCATACATGAGTTCCAAATAGATCCATTTTTATATCCATATTGATCTATATAATAAGTATCTTCATTATAATATTTTAGAATATCATCACCAGATACAATTTTCAACTTACTAGTATCTCGATTAAAGTATGATTTATATAAATTGACAAACTTCTCAATCTCTGAATCGTTAATACTATAATTTATAAATGATAACTCATTTATAAATTTCCTAACAATTCTACCGACTTTTATCTTAGTTCTATATTTATTATTCCAGAAATCCTCAACTTTATCAAACTTTGATAAAGGTAGAAATGATAGAGTGTCTATTCCGTCAAACTTTATATAATTACCCTCTGGGTTTATATGTGATTTATTACCATTTAGTAGTAATTGTGAAATAATGGAGTTTCTAGAAGAAAAATCTAAAAACTCTGACATATCTTTTCCGAATTTTAACATAAATTATTTTATATATAGTTAATGAAGTTTTTATTAAAATATAAGTTATTTGAAGGAAATAAATCCAGTTTTAATATTGGAGATGTTATCCTTATTGAGTATTGGTATAATGATATGATAACACCTGTTGAAATAATAGAGAAGTTATCTAATCGATCATTCAAAGTTAGTCATAATATCATAGATTCCAAAATTAAAAATGCTCCAGATGAAATAATTAAAAGAACTGATATTATAGATTATCATCGTTTATAAATTCTATAAGATATTTATAGAAATCTATATCATTCTGATTAGTCATATCTAAATATTGTGATCTTATAATTTCCAACTCATCTTTATCTATTTTACCTAAGAAGTTATTCATGATAGAACCGTAGTGACCACTTAAAATTGTGTTATCATTCAAATCGGTTAATTTACTATTTCCACTATCAAAATATGATTTATTTGATTTAAATTCCCAATCATCACAATCATCGTCCTCAGTATCTCTTGACCAACTCATTGATTTTGATTTAGATCCACCTTCAAATTCAAGGAAGTCTTTATCAAAATCTTCATCAAATTCATCATCATCATACCAGTCATCATGTTCACCATATTGATTTGATGTGAACGATTTTGATGTTCTTTTATAATCTGAATATATACTTTCATCTTTATTCATATCTCTTGATGTTGGTAGGTTTTCCCAATCAACATCAAGACAGGCTAATGCTAATCTTTCTAAGTGATCAATATCTTGATTCTCTTTAATAGAGTGTTCGTTATAGTAACCTACTGATATATTTGTACACTCTGGTATAATTTTAGTAAATTCTGCAGAGTCTGTATAAATTCCAGTATTATCATCTCTAAAATTTAATCCAAAGTCACCCTTGTTTAACTCATCTGATAATTTATGAGCAAATTCATCAGAACAACATCTTCTTGATGATTGAAATGTTATAACAGAATTGGTACCTCTTCTATCAAAAGATATAATTCTATCATATTTTCCCTTGAAGTCTTTAATAACGCCACTTGCATCACCAGATCCAATACATCCAACCTCTTCTCCTATGAAGAAGTAATAAACACCTGGTACTTTATTTTTAATCATCCATAACATAATGGTAACTCCCGCCTTATCATCAGCTCCAAGTGTTGTTGTTCCATCAGTTTTTATAATATCACCTTCGATTATGTGATTAACTTTCGTATACTTACTAGATACAGTATCTAAATGTGAGGCGAATATTGTTCTACTCTCACCTATTTTATAAAAATAGTTACCATGTTTATCAATGTCTAGTATTGGAAAAACTCCACACTTTGTCATTTTATCAACTAGTAAAGTTTCATATCCATATGGATAGGTTTGTTCGGTTAATTTTAAGAAGGTATTTAAAACATAATTTTTAGTCGTTTTCATATTTTCTTATTTATAATACAAATATAGTAATCTTTTTTTAAACAAAGGTGATAATTTTAATATATAATTAAGGTTAATAACTTATGTCAGGTAATTCCGGGTTACCTTTGAAATTTAGAAATGAATTAAGATATAAGTTAAAAAATAATTAAAAATTATGAAATTAGTAAAAAAGAGCCCAGGTGCTTGGATTGTAAACCCCTCTGATAAAGGTAGAAAATCAATCAAAAATGGTAAAGTATATCTAAATGATAAAGACGAATTCCAAATAGAGTTATTCAATCCATTAAAAGTGGTTGTTCTAGCTGATATAAAATTAAATGGTAATTCAATTTCAAGTAGTGGTTTGGTAATAAGACCGGGTGAGAGATTTTATTTAGATTGTTTTATTGAAGATAAAAAGAAGTTTATATTTTCAACTTATGAAGTTGGTGTAGATGATGTTGAATCTATATCTGATAATGGTAAGTTAGAAGTTTTCTTTTATAAGGAATCAGTAGTTTCTATAAAAAACTGGAAAGATAAATTTAATGAGGTTATTATAAAAAGGTATTCAACTTACCTACCTTACCTACCTTACCCACTTTATCATAAAAACCCATACATAGATCATTACCCAAATCTATATCCAACTTATCCAAGTCAGTATCCAAACTATTATTATACAACCACAGACACAAATGGTATAGTAGGTGGAATGGGAACTGTGAATACAACAACCGGGACCGTAAATACAAACTATACTAATAATATATCCGCATCTTCTTATTCAACAAACTCAAATAATTCACTAGAAACTGGTAGAATTGAGAAAGGTTCGGAATCATCTCAAAGTTTTACTAAAGTTGAGTTAGATTTTGATGATAATTATATCACATCAATTATAATAGATATTTTACCTGAGAGTAGAAGACCAATTGATACAAAGGATTTAATAAAAGATCCTAAGAAACCTAAATCTAAAAACTCTGAATTGGTAGATTTAATCAAAAAATTATCAGACTTACACAAAGCTGGTATATTGACAGATGATGAGTTTAATATTAAAAAGAAAGAGTTACTTTTGAATATAAATTAAAATAAAAAGAGAGTAGCTATCAGTTAGCTCTCTTTTTATAATTTTTCTATAAATTGTTAGGTAAAGTAAATATGATAATTTACTATATAAGAAAACGATTATAAAAAATGGAAAAGTTCTCAAAATTAAAAGGAAAAGATAAGTTTGAAGAATTAAAAGATGAGATTCTTTATCAAGATGATAATTTAAAGGTAGTTAAATATGAAGACTGGTCTATTGTAAAAGAGAAGAATACTGTTGTTTGTATTCCATTTCTTATAGAATCCAATCAAATGGTTTTAAGACATGAATATATACCAACATTTAAATATGTTGATGGTCAAGAGTATCACATAACTGTTGTTGGTGGTTGTATAGAATATGATGAGAGTGTCGAAAAAGCTTTATTGAGAGAATTAGAAGAAGAAACAGGTATAGTTATTAGAGATGATTATAAAATTGATCTTGATTTTAAACCTTTTTTTATTACAAAGGGATCTACTAATAAAATATATCCATTTATATTACCACTGAGTGAAAGAGATTATAGTGAGATTTTAGCTCGAGGAGATGGGTCTGATGTTGAATCAAAAAGTAAATCGGTTAAAATTGATGTTAAATATATTAATTCAATAAATCCATCTGATTTAATTACTGATTATATGTTATTAAAATTAAAAGAATATTTAAATATATAAAGATAAAAACACTCTTTTAAGTGTTTTTATCTTTTATCCATTGGTAAATTACAGTATATACTATCATCTAATATATCTGCGGCTGGATTAATATTGAATTTGATTTTATTCGTTCGTTCTAATTCTAATTGATTTTTATAAACAGAATGAACTAGGTTATATAATTTTTCGATTTTATCCAAACTACATTTTAAAACCTCTTCACCCTCCATAGTATTAACGTGTATAATATAGAAAATATACTTATCCTTTCTGATACCACCTTGTTTCATATAAATAGTTTGAGTTTCTTCATTAAATCCATTATAACTTTCATGACACTCAACTTTATTAATTCTAATTGGAGTATCACCAAACTTTATCTGATATTTATTAAGAGAGTAACTAAGTCCACTTTCATCTTTATGTATAATATCATATGGTGAAATATCAGTAATTCTACTCATTCGTTTTATATAAATATTAACAATTTAATCATCTTCACTTACCTTCTTTTTAAAGAGTTGAATAATACTTTGTAAAATATTTCTCATAAGATTTATATTAAATATTAATTGTTTAACAAATATATAAAACTATTTATTATTAAACAAGTGATATTTAATATTTATATATCTTGGTTCTTTTCTACACTTTACTGTTTGAGATTTTTAAAAATATCTTCTAAATCAGATTTATGTTTATATTCTATTCTTAAAAGTCTCGTTCCCTTAATCATTAAGTATTTATATCACGGTTCATAAAACAAACAAGTCTTTAGCTTGTGTGATGTAAGCGATAAATACAAAATAATCTACGATTTTGTAAAAGGATAGTAAAATTTAATATATAATATTATGAAAGTCGTTAATAAGACATATGAATTTAGAATGTATCCAAATAAAGAGCAAGAAATCTTGTTGTCTAAACATTTTGGGTGTTCAAGATTAATATATAACCACTTTTTAAATGAACGTAAAGAACAATATCAAAAAGATAAAAAATCAGATAACTATTATGTTCAGTCAAAATCTTTAACTGAATTAAAGAAAAATGAAGAATATATTTGGCTAAAAGAAGTTAATAGCCAGACTATCCAATTTGCTTTAAGATGTTTAGATACTGCTTATGTTAATTTCTTTCGTGGAAATTCTCAATTTCCTAATTTTAAATCAAGAAAAAGTAAAAATACATTTACCATACCACAATTTGGTAGAATAGAAGAAAATAAAGTAATTATACCTAAATTCAAAAATGGTATTAAAATAAAATTAGATAAAAGAGAAATTAAAGGTAAAATTGGTAAAATGAGCATTACTAAAACACCAACAGGTAAATATTATGTTTCTATTTTTACCGAACAAGAAATCGAACAATTACCTAAAACTGGTAAAAAAGTAGGTATTGATTTAGGTATCAAAGATTTTTTGATTACCTCAGATAATAAAAAATATAAAAATAATAGATATACTAAAAAGTATTCTATATAATTAAAGAAAGGTCAACAACACTTATCTCGTAAACAAAAAGGTAGTAATGGGTTTGAAAAACAAAGACTCAAAGTTGATAAAATTCACGAAAAGATAGCAAGTTGTAGATTGGATACCTTACATAAAGTTAGTAAAAAACTTGTTGAATCTTATGATTTAATAAGTGTTGAAGATTTGAATGTAAAAGGTATGATTAAAAACCATAAATTATCAAAACATATTGCTGATGCTAGTTGGGGTAATTTTATTAATTTACTTCAATATAAATGTAATTGGTATGGAAAAGAACTTGTAAAAGTTAATCGTTTCTATCCATCGAGTAAGACTTGTAATAGTTGTGGTTGGATAAATCAAGGATTAAAACTTTCAGATAGAGAATGGACTTGTAAATGTGGTGAAACTCATGATAGGGACATAAATGCAAGTAAAAACATTCTAAAAGAAGGTTTAAAAATATTTGAGCAGGGACTGTCCAATACAAAGGTGGAGAGAAAATCAGACTTTAGTAATAAAGCACACTCTATGAAACCCGAAACACATTAGTCTTTAACTAATGTGTAGTTCATATGGGCTATTAGAAAGATCTATTAATGATATTGATATTGTCATACTAGATTCAAGTAGATATCAAAACTATGATAAATCTACAGGATATAATGATAATTCTGAGAGTATATCAGGTAATAGGTTAGGAACTATTTTATTTAAATTTAAAAAATCATTTATACCCTTACATGAACTAAGTGATAAAGATCCGGTTATGATATCATCAGGAAAGTTTTTACGAATAAATCTTAACTCATTTTTTAACTCTTTAACTCTATTTTGATCAAATCTAAAATTAATCTCATTAGTTATAATCGAGATCTTTAAATCTCTAATCTCATCTTTCATAATCTTTAAATGTTGTTTTTAAATTATCTTATCAATTAAACGATCTAATCATCACATAAGTTTTCTTATATCAACATGTGATAATTTATCAACAAAATCACTTGATTTAAATAATAAGAATGGGGTTTTGAAGAAATTACTATAAATATCAGTATCATCAATATGTAGTGATATTTTATTATTCTCACAATATTCACCTTTTATAGAATCCCATTGGTCATTATTAAACTTTAACTGTGTTGATCCATCAGGGAATTTAATAAATCCAATAACTTCAGCATTTATAGATTTCAAATGGTCATAAACTGAGAAGTGATGTGTATATTGGATTTTATTATCATCAATTAACTTTTTTAAGTTATCAGTCCAAGATCCACCGGTTATTATATGAACCTCACCACCGGTTGAAATAACTGATTTACTTAGAAATCCAAATGATTCTGGGTTATTATCAATAACGCCATGTATATCTAATCCTAATTTATACATATATATAGTTATTAAAAAAATGCTTATCCAATATCAGATAAGCATTTTTTTATTTATTTTTTAGAATCATATTCAAAGTTCATAACTTTACAAGATAAGTCATTAGTATACATTGTTCTAACAACAACTCCTTCAATTACTCGACCATTAGATTTCTCATCTTTAAATATATTCTCACAAATCTCTATTAATTCTTCATATGTTTTAACCAAAACAACAACACTTTCAGTGTATTCAATATCAAATAGATTGGATAAGAATTTAAGATTGTGTATAGAAGAATAGTTAACTCTCTTAGAGAATCCTTCTGATAAATCATCAACTCCAAACAAAACTAACTTTTGTTTATTATTAGAGTCTGGGTTTAATTTATTACCAGATCCTTTTAATCCTTGTCCAACAATCTCACCTCTGAAAGCTAATTCTATTCCATTCTCCTTACAATATTCTAAACCCTTATCAAGTAGTCCAGAACTTTTAGCTAATTCAACCCAGGAGTCTTTAACTTCTTTTGTAACGGGTGTAAAGTTAATAACTTCATCATTTGTTTTAAAACAACTTTTATCATCACAGAACCAACCATTTACTTTTGTTTCTGGATTAATATATCTATGATATTCATCATCACCATTAATATAATTAGTCACTAAAATTTGTTCCATTTTCTTATCTTGTCCTCTAGAACAAACTCCTGAAATAAATTCACCGTCTGTTATCTTAAAATATGTAGTGTGTGAAGAACCGTCACGTTTTATTGTAATTCCTAACTCCTGTCCTTGATCAATTACTTTCTTTATATGAGAAACAAGATTAAGTGCGTTTGTTTCATCTGTTTTATACATAAATCCTGGAAAATCACCAGCTGTTAACCCAGATCCACCGGTTTCTGGTTCTTCATATTTATGAACACCTAATAAGTCTGATAAGTTTTCGTCATCAATAGAATCACCTATGAAATCAATAACCTCTGAAATTGGTAATAAAATACCATTAGAGTAAATTGTATCACTAGATCCACTAAATTGGAAGTTAAATTTAATAGCTCTAATTCTATTTTGTTTTCCTAGTCTGGATTTTTTAACATCTCCGCCTGGTGATATAAAACTATTAAATAATGAATTATCAGAAAGGCAATAGTCTGGTTGTATATAAATTGCTTTTGATCCAACTTCATATAATCCTTTTTGACAAACTACATTAAATCCACACTCACTTCCATCAGCAAACGAAAACTTAGCTACTTGAATAGCATTGGCTTCATCACAATCTTTATAGATTGGTATTAATTTACTAATTGTTACTACTTCTACTATTTTTACCATTTTATATCAGATTTTATATAACAAATATAGTTATTTTATTTTGAATTATTCAATGTTTTTAAATAAACATCATTTATTGCATTTATTCCATTCTCTTTAATCTCTCTAGTTCCAATACCAGCGAAGTTATATTCAGTTATAATTGGTGTTTTATCCAACTTAATAAAACTAAGTGATGTATATGACCATCTAAACCAATTATCTTTTAATTGATCAAATACATAAACTACTCTTTCATTGTTTATACCCATCTGAACTGCATATCCAGTTCCTCCTGATACTATATCAAAGTCTGACTTATTTACATATCCCTTTGTATCTTTTTGATTAGGATTTATAATATATCCAATTGCGAATATTTGTTTTGAATATTTTACTTGTGCCCAATTTCTAGCTAATAGATTCATATATTTAGATATTCCATATCTTTTTAGAAACTTATTTGCCTTATTAACTTCAATAACACCATCTCTATAATCATCATCAGATATCTCAATCTTATTGCTACCTTTATGATTAGTAGTTTTATGAGAATAAGCTTTTGTTTTAACTCCATACTCTTCTCCACACTCTTCCCAGAATATATCAGATCCTAAGGCTCCTCCTGAATGACAAGTAACCTTTTTCAAATCTATTTTAACTTCACCAAATATATCTATCATAAACTTAATTTTAATTCATCTGTTTTCCAAATTGCTAATTCATTATCAACTCTAAAATATAAATCTCTTATATCCAACTTCTCATTTAAGATATATTTCTTCAAATATATAAAGAATTTATGACCATTGTGTCCAATTAACTCACTATTCTTTATTTTAAGATTGAGATCTAAGTAGTGATTGATTCTAAAATCCTCTACTTTCTCTATTTTATATATCTTACATTTAAAGAATTTACCATCAAATTCTTTAAAGAATTTAATAGCTTCTTTATGTTGATCATTTGTAAATGATAGAATTATTTCATCATTTTTAACACACTCTACTTTTAAAGTAGATTCTCTTTTAATACCCGATAATAAGTCTTCGATCATAACTCTCTGTGACTTTATCTGTTTCTGTGGATTTAACCTTCCAAATATAAATTGTCTGAAATGTTTAGACTCATGAAAAACTGGATGAACATTAAATTTCTTTAATAGGTCGATATAAGTATCACCTAATTCATTAATAGATGGTGGATCATACTTCTTCATAACAACCCAATTAGCCATTCTAATATCAATTGATAAGTAGTTAATATTATCACCATGTTCAAATTTCTCATCAGATTTATAATCATTTATTAAAATATCATTAGATATATTAATAAATGATTGTGTTGATTTAATAAAAGTAACAATTTCATTTACTTTATCAATTTTATATTTAAATAAATCATCGATTTCATTCTCAGCACTTTTAAATAGTTCAACTAAGTCATATATATTTGACCATTTTTTTACTTTTGAAAGTTGTTTAATATAATATTCATAATGATCATAAGTTGGTATTTTCAAATCGAATAGTTTAGAGAAACTTTTAATATCTTTCATTCTAATATCTTTTTTATTTTATAATCTCTTAGTTCAATAATAGGTTTAAGTTTTATTAAATTTATTTTACTTTCAATTAACAAATAATCTGAGAATACTTCATAAGTCATTAATAAGTAGTTCTTATAATCAATATTATCAGGAATAGTAAAGTGAATACCATCTCTAAAAGCTCCTCCATAATTAATACTTATAGATAGATTATAATAATTAATTGTACAAAATAACAATACTCTCTTTAATTTATCATTATACTTTCTTATCTCAATTGAATCTACTTCAGGTAAAGAACACTCACAATCGATGAAGACTTCATCACAAATAGTTAATAATTCCTTTATATTAATCATATACCAATACTTTTAAATTTACAATTTCTTAACTTAATAATATCTGGTTTAAAATCTTTATTAACATGATTCACGAATGATTCAATTGAATAATATATAGTATGATTTGACCATAAATCATTATTCTTTTCGTTAAAAAAAGATGATGTATTGATATATTCAAAATAAATAACCTCTTTATCATTGAATGATAAACAATTCCACCAATCTTTATTAATATAATTAATAAGGTAAGTATTATATAATTTAGTAAATTTTCTAAGGATATGTCTATTATTTTTTCTAATACTATCATCTAAATCATCATATCTTTGTCTATCTTGATGTTTATTAAACTTAATATCTTTATACTTCATAATTTACTTTTTTAATAACCTATTAATAATCCGATCTCTTTTAATTTGTGTAGCTTTATAAGCTAATTCAATATTAGATATACCTATACATTTATCATTATTATCATTATAATTAGTACAATTTCTACATCTACACTTTCTATTAGTTTTCTTATATTCATAATATACTGATAATAAACTCTTACTAAATGATTTAATGAAATAAATATTGTTTTTAAATAAGCATTTATCATAAAATATTACAATTTTAAAACCATCTCCTATTTCAAATTTCATATTCCTAATTTAGTAATCTTAGAATCTCTACTCATCTTTAATTGATATCTTTGATAGTTTTCATCACCTGATATAAAGAATTCATTTAATTCATCTAGTGTAAGGTAATACATTTTAACCCTATCAGAATATTTAAGATTATGCCAATCCAAATTAGAAGATCCATCTTTGTTGAAGATTCCATATGTCTCATCTTCGACACAAATACCCCATCCGGTTTTACCATCCGTATTATTAATATATTCTAGATTACCACGACCTCTTATTTTATAATTTTTACCTTCTCTAAATTCATCATATTGTTTGATACAAACAATATCTAAACAATCCCAATAGTTATCATCTTTCATAAATTTTTACAATTTTTGATATTCTTTTATAAATTTTTTTCAAATATAAATTTCTTTTATATATTTCTAAGTTACCATTGTCTGAGTTGTTGGAATTTGATCCATATATACTGTTAATATTGTTCTTATTATATGAAATTTCAAACTTCAATTGTAACATTCTATCTTTCATATTCATAAATAACATTAATGGTGATCAATTGTAACAATCAATCTATTTTCCATTCTATCCATTAATTGTTTGAAAGATACTGGCTTGTAATCCCACCCATTTATACCCATATCTTCAACTCTCCTTTTATAATAATCTTGGTGAGTGCTCTTCATATTTTGGTGACAATGACCATGTATCATTACTGATCCGTGTGAGTGTTTATTCCATACTAACATTGGATAATGTGACATTACTATATGTTGATAGTCTTTTTCCGAATTGTCATCATATTTAATATATATCTCACCGCCTTCCCATATTCCTTCAAATCTACCAGTTTTATCTAATATAGAATATTTATCATGATTACCCATTATAAAGTAAATCTTTCCATTTAATCTCCAAGCTAATTCATTAATTTTATTCTTACTAGCAAAGGCGAAATCACCTAAATAAAATACTTTATCATTTGGTCTTACTGTATCATTCCAATTTTTTATAATTATCTCATTCATTTCAATCACGTTATCGAATGGACGTTTATCAAAATTTATTACATTGGAATGTGAAAAATGTATGTCACTACAAAAGAAAATATTACTTTCCTCTGTTATTTGTATTCTTTCTCTTAATATTCTATTTATCATTTTATTATTTTAAACAAAAATACAATAAATAACTTTAATATATACATTATAAAAATAAATAAATTATGAAATACTTAAACAAATTTAACGAAAACACTGATTTTGGTCAAAGCTTTTTAGCAGATGAAGAATCAGATCAAATTAAACAGGATTATATTTACTCACAAATGGAAGGTGAAGATGAAAATGGTGGAGAAGATGTTCTATCTAAGTGGGTTGAGAGATTTGAATGTGATGAGGATTGTCAAGATCCATCTACTCAGGATAAGTATGAGTTCTATCATGAATTAAGAGAAGAAGGATTTGACGCTGAGTTAATCTTCTCAGCATTAGGTGATAAAATTGGTGTGGATTATTCACAGGAGTCACAGGAGTCACATGGATTACAAGATGAAGATGATGAGGATGAAGATTATGATTCTGGATCAATGTTTGATGATGAGGGTGAAGATTTTGATGAAGAAGAAATGTCTACTGAGTCATTGAAGAAATTTTCCGGTTTTAAAAAAATGTATGAGAACTCCTCTGATAATCTAAAAGATATAATTGATAAATTAAAAATTAGAAATTATACATTTAATGATGATCAAAGTATAGATGTTAATGGTGATGTTAATTTATCTAATATGAATTTAACTATACTTCCAATTAAATTTAGAAATGTTAGTGGTAATTTTAGTTGTTCTGATAATAATTTAACATCATTAGAAGGTTGTCCAGAAACGGTCGGAGGTGAATTTGGTTGCTCATCTAATAAGTTAACATCATTAGAAGGAAGTCCTAAAACGGTCAGATATGGTTTTTATTGTAGTAATAATAACTTAACATCATTGAAAGGTGGTCCTGAAACTGTCGGTGGTAATTTCTATTGCACAGGTAATGAGTTAACATCATTAGAAGGTTGTCCTGAAACTATCGGAGGTACTTTTGATTGTAAATATAATAAGTTAAAATCATTAGAAGGTGGTCCTAAAACCGTTGATGGTAATTTATATTGTGGTGGTAATAATTTAACATCATTAGTTGGAAGTCCTAAAACTATCGGAAATGTTTTTAGTTGTGTAAATAATAAAAACGATTTAGGACGTAATTCTTTAAAATCATTAGAAGGTATTGGTGATGTTAAAGGTAAAATATATAGTGATGTAGAAGAAATGTCTACTGAGTCATTGAAGAAATTTTCTGACTTTAAGAAATAATTTTATAACTTTATAAAAATATACTCATAAATTTAGTTTATGAGTATATTTATTATTAACATCATTAAAAATTATTAATTTATAATTGTCTTATATGAAGTATATTAAAATATATGAGGGTTTCTGTGACAAGGTTCTAGATAACCTAGAAGATATTAAATGGATTATAGTATCATTTTGTGATGATAAGATTTCATATAAGTTATTAAGTAATTTTGAAGATAGACTAGTAGTATATAGTTTATCGGAAGAGCAAACCAATAAAGAAGAGTTTGAATCTCTAGAAGGTAGAATAAAGGATTTAAATACTAATTATGAATATGTAGTTACTGAAGGTAAGATTGCTATTGGATTACCAGAATACTTAAAAGTATTTAAAAATATTGAAAAATATAAAATTGAAAATTATACTTTTAATGATGATCTTAGTATAGATGTTAATGGTGATGTTAATTTATATGGAAAAGGATTAACTAAACTTCCATTTAAATTTAGAAATGTTACAGGTGAATTTAGTTGTACATATAATAAGTTAACATCATTAGAAGGAAGTCCTAAAACGGTTGTAGGTTCTTTTGATTGTGAATATAATAACTTAACATCATTAGAAGGAAGTCCTAAAACGGTCGGAGTTAATTTTTATTGTTATGAAAATAAGTTAACATCATTACTCGGAAGTCCTGAAACGGTCGGAGTTAATTTTTATTGCTATGATAATAACTTAACATCATTAGAAGGTAGTCCTAAAACGGTCGGAGGTGATTTTAATTGTCAATTTAATAAGTTAACATCATTAGAAGGAAGTCCTGAAACGGTGGAAGGTCTTTTTAATTGTTGTGGTAATAAGTTAACATCATTAGAAGGCATTGGTGATGTTAAAGGTAAAATATATAGTGATTTAGTGATATTTTAAAATAATAAATTATTTTATTTATATTAGGTAGTTCATATGATTATGTTTCTATTAAAACAAACTCGGTTTACGTTTTATAATATAAAACTAATAAATAATATTAATAAAGTAATATCTTATAATTTTTACACTTCAAGTAAATTTAATGATCTATATTGGTATAATATACCTGCTATAATAGCTTTGAATAAAATATTTTATCCAGATTCTGAAATAAGGTTCTATATATCACCAGAAACAAAAGAAAATCCTTTATATAAAATATTGGAACATTCATCTAATAAAATAAATTCAATTTTTATCGAGGAAATTGAAAATTCTGAATATATGAAAAAAACTATTTGGAAGAATAATAATGAGATAGAATCTATATCAATAATAGATTCGGTCACAAAGGATGACATAAGATCAATAATATATTTTATAAATAAAGATCGATATAATATATCAAGGATATTGAATATATTAAATACTAATGTTGATTGGATTGGTGAGCCAGTTGGTTTTAGACGTGATATTTTAAAAAGAATATTAGAATTTGATAATTACGACACAATTAAGATAATTAGAGATATTATTATTAATGATAAAGAATTAAAGGACTTTTATTTATAAATAAGATTTTATTTAATGAGGTTTATCTTTGAAATGTTTCCCATCATCTATCATAATCCAATCAATTCTAATTTAACATTCATAGAAGGTTGTCCTAAAGTAACAGGATGTAATTTTAAGTGTTTGTTTAATAAGTTAACATCATTAGAAGAACAAATTGAATATATTGATAGATATCTAGATACTGTTTACTTATTGGATAATGAATTCCTATTAAAGTTTAGAGATATATTATTAGCTATTAAAAGACTTAATATCATTCAAATGAAGTCAAATATTTTAATAGAAGAACGTTCAAATGTTATCATTGATTTAATGGAGAATGGTGAACTATGATTTATAGGATAAAGTATTAGATAACTTAGAAGATATTAAATGTATCGTAGTTTCTTTCTTTGATCATGATGGTGTTGGTGGGTAAATAATAAATGATGTATTTGGATTTAATTAAGAATCTCTATTATATAATTGTAATTTTAACACCTTTACTTTCATTTCTCAAATCACTTAAAAGTTTTTCAAATTCTTCATTTCTAAAGAATCTAAGATAAGTATCATTTACAATTTGTAGGTTTTGTAATTCCCAATCATTTCCATTTGATGTGGTATAAATATAATTTACTTCACCATCTGTTATTTTAATTGTTTTTGAAGATAGTTTATCATAAAATTTCTTTACTTCACCATTTACTTTATATAGTTTAATATTATCCCATTTATTAATAGTATCATTAAATATTTGCATAATAACATATAGTGGATTTTCTAACTCATTTGATTTCTCATCATAAATAAACATAAACTTACATGGCTTATTAATAAATGTTTGTATATCTTCTGTATTTTGTACTTCTGATTTTTTAAGTCCTATTTTTTTAAGAGAGTTTATTAATTTACTATCATTTGATAATGAATCTAGGTCTAACTGATTTTTATAATATGTTTCGTCTTCTTTTAATTGTGATCCAATTGGATTATTCTCTTGATCAGTATCATCAAATAGTGATAACTCAGTTGCAGAGATTGAATCTAAGAGAGCATCATGCCATATGTTTAATGATTCCATCAAATCTAATGTTTGTAGTTGTAGATCGATTACAATAGATTCTTTATATTTATTAAAAGATTTTAAAAATTTCATATTTTATATATTAAAATTGGTTTATGAAATTTGATTATTTATATATAATAGTGAAAAATTATATTTAAAATATGAAATGGATTAAAAATTATAAAATTTTCAAGGAATCTAAACAAGAAGGATCTACCTATTCGAATAAGAATATAGTACAAGAGATATGTACAAGTATGGTTTTAATTAATAATGAATTCCTTGATAATATATTAGATAGAGGTTTAAAAGCTAGATGGAGTGAGGATTCTTCTGTTTTTATAAATGATTTAAAAAATATGTTAATGGCGAATAATCGTTTAAATCTTGGTAAATTCGAAGGAGATAAATGTGTTGTTGATACAGAGATCTCAAAAATAAATGGTGTATTTAATGATTTAGATTTTTCAATTGAAAGAGATTGGGATAAACTATCCAATTCTAGAACAACTGCGAGAAATATAATTGATAAATTAGTTCCTGATGAGAAACTATCAGAAGAAAGAATTAGATATATATTTTGGTTAGGACCAAATAAAGATAAAGAACATAGTGAAGATATAGTGATTGAATTAAATGATGGTAAACAATATTCTCTATTCTTAAATAAGAATATTTCTAATCAAAAAACAGCTTCATTTAATACATTTGCTGATGATTTAATTGGAGAAGATATCGGTAAATTATATAATGAAGATTATTTAGTACATTGGAATAAACTAACACAAGAGTGGGTTAAATTAATCTATGAAAATGCTAATAAAGATATACAAAAACATATTGAGAAATTCGTAGAATCTAAGAGAATTGAAACTCTTGGATATTTTGAATATTATGATATAAGACACCAAGATCCAAAATTTAAACATTTAGGTGAGTTTATTGAGATTTTTGATAAAAATATTTTAAATTTCTCTGATTTGTTAAATGAGATATGGAAAAAGAAGGATATTTGTTTTATGGACTCAGAAAGAGTCTCAAAAGAATGGTCTGAAACTAAAATTGTTTTATTAAACTCTAAAATATTAGAAAGTTTAATAACATCATCATTAAAAACAAACTTTCCTGATGATATGGTTAAATTAGATGATAATTTTAAATTAGCTGGTGGTACAGTGAAGATGAAACTATTTAAAGCTGTTGTTGAGAAAATGGGATCATTAGAAAGACCGATCTATTATTTAGGACAAAATGGTAATATTTTTAATCTAATCCCTAGTAGAGTATTCTTTAGAAAGTATTATGATGATATTGAATTGAAGTTTGACTACCACCAATATTTTAAAATTAGTGAAGATGAAGATAATAATGACTTTAATATAAAGATTAATTTAGAATTAGATGGGAAACGTTTAATTGATATGATAATATCAGTTAAGTTTAGTAGTGGAGAGATGTCTGGTAAATTAAGTGCGAAATATAAATTCGATTTATCCGATGATTTTAACTATATGATAGGTAGTAAAGAATTAAGTCAATATGAAGTTCAAGATAAAGAAGATTCTGAAAATAATATTGAAGATGATAATTAAGAGTTATAAAATATTTGAATCTAATTCTGATTTAAGATTTGTAAAGAAACCAACTAAAAAGGGTGCTAAAACTGAAATATATGATGTTATTAAATCTGGTAATATTATAGGTCAAGTTAAATGGTACTCTAGAATGAGAGGATATGCTTTTTTACCAACAAATGATTCGGATTTACAAATAAAGAACTTTGTAAAGGATTTAATGGTGAAAAGAAGAGAAATGAAAAAGTAAATTTTTAGATACCAATTTGTTTTAAAATATCATTTCTTTTCTCTCTAATTCGGTCTTCTTTTGTCATATATTTATATTTATTTTTAAAAGAAGATGCGCAAGATTTAGAACAACATAATCCCCACCCTCTATTTAAATTTCTTTTATCTGGTGTGAATTTTACATCACAGAAAAGGCACTCTTTTTGATTAGTTTTATCTTTAGCTATTTTAAATAGATTCTTCATATGTTGTAAATGTAATAATTATATTTTATATATACATTATGAATTATATTAATATTATTAAATAAATTATGGCAAAAGAACATTTATTTGTATATGGGTTGTTTAGAGATTCTGCTAGGAATCTATTAGGTGATTTTAAACATTGTGGGAGAGCAATTGTTAAGGGTAAGCTTTATAAAGTTAATGAATTCTATCCAGGGATTAGAATAGGTGAGATAGGTGATATACATGGTGATGTTTATCTTATAGATAGTTCTGAGTTTACATCTTTAGATGAATTTGAAGGTGATGAATATATAAGAACTAAGGTTAGAATATCAACTGATTTAGATTGTTGGATATATGAATTTATAAATGATATAGAAGGATATGCTCTAATAAGAGGTGGTGATTGGATGTTAAGATAATTTATGATTATTTTATTTCTTTTCAAAAAAATAATCATAGAAATCTTCTTTTTTATCAATATAGATCTTAACAAAATCATTTTTTTCATAAAATCTTATGATAAAGCATGTTAAGATATTATTAACATAAGTTTCATCGATTGATTGTATTTCACAAGATTTTACCAAAGGTCTTTGACCATAAGACAAACTTTTAGATTTAGTACAGTACATAATAGTATCACCAATAGAAACTATAGTATCATCGATTGTTGTTTTTTTAACGTTTTTCGTTGATATAATATAGTTATCATGTTTAGCTTCACCATAACATAAAACAACCTTAAAACATTGTTCTTCATTAGACCAAACACTTTTGCTATGTTTTGGTAATTTACCAGTAACATTTTTAAATGTTCTAAAACATTTAAAAATGTTACTATTTCTTTCTTTTTCTTTTTAACAATATTATAATTTTTATCAACATCTTGATCAAATGATCCCACGAAACGTTTAGCATTTTTTGATTGCTTGTTTGCTTCAGACCACGATAACGAGCCAAATCCGGTACCTCTTAAACTATCTTCATTATTATTTCTAAATGTATTTTTCATAATGTTACATGTTTAGATGTCACATAAAAAATGTAACATCATGATATACTATATAAATATTAATATAATTTTAAGAAGTACTACTAATTTTCAGATTTATCTTCATTTAAAATTAAATTTATCTTTTCATCTCTGATATAATCGAGTGTGGTATTTTTATATCTTGTTTCAGTGAACTCGAATGGTATCGCAAATGATACACTATCCCAATATGGATCCTCATAAGATGAGTAAGTTCCTGATAATTGTATATATAGATTTAAATCTTCGAAGTGTAAACAGATTAAAATATCGTTACCATCTCCGTAATTTTGGTCGTAAACTGTTTTTACTTTATCTTCTAAAGATTCATATGACTCAGGTGTACGACCACAGTGTATATCATAAAAAAACTTATGATCATTTTTATTTACTCTTTGAATAATCTCTGCTCCTGTTAACTTCATTTTTATTTATTTTTAATTGTTACGTAATTTTTATAAAATTTGGATTTTGATGGTGTCCAATACCATTTAGACCAATTTTCAATTATATAGTCTGCTAGCCAAACTGGGTGTAATCTTGTTACTAAGATCTGTTGAGCATTGTTATATGCTAATTTATCTAGTTGATTTTGAAATCTTTCTAATGATATAACGAAAGATTCTTCAAATAAAACTTCTTTACGTTGATCTTCGTTCATATTGAAGAACAACTCACTAACTGGTGTTACCCCATTTACTATCATGTTTAGATAAGTAGGACTTGGATTTATAAATGTATGTAGTTCATCATGACTAAATTTTCTTTTAACCTTATCATCAAAAAACTCATCAGGTAAAATATCAAAGTTAGTTCTTATCTGTTTACCATGTATTGATATCCAATGTAATCTTAACTTAGTTAAGAATTCTGGTATAATCTTACAACCTTTAATTTGTAAAAATCGAATGTCAGACATTGTTTTCTTCCAATGAATGTTATATATAGCATGAGATACTTTAACTGTGTATATCTCATCTGGTGTCATCTCACGACTTTCTATAAATGGTATATAATAATATTCCACTTCTTTAGTTGAAGTTTTCATTTTTGAAATATCATTAGTAACCCAATCTATATCATTTATTTTCCTAAAATCCGGGAAATATTTTTTAATTAGAGATGATCCGAATAAATACATATTTTTATTTTATTTCTATCTTATTAACTATTAAATCACTTTTTTCTGAAAGTTTTGATTTATTAAAACTAGTAACCTTATCATCATTTGAATTTGGATTAATTAATCCATTCACTTTTTTAAGATCATTTATAATTTCACAGAATAATTTTTTATTTTCCACCATCATCTTATTTAATTATTTAATAATACAGTTGTGTATAATATACATACTTTCATCACCACCAGATAATACTTGTAAATCTATATGATCTTGTGCTTTTATTGCACTATCGAATACTTCAGGTGAATCACCAAAATTTTCTTCTGCTGATAGAACCACAAAAACCTCAGATTTTTGATCAATTGACATTTCATTAAATTTTTTAACGTTCATATTTATTTTATTTTATTAAATTATTAAAATTCTCCATTCTATATGACTTTTTAAAATGACTATATATGAAGTCTACTGAAAAGTCACGTTCGACATCACCTCCTAATATTAAACTAGATGGTGTAATTCCATCATATCTATTAACTTTAATAAACTCATATATTCTACCAACTGAGAATCCGGCTGATTTGCAATAATCTTTAGCAAATTCACCATCTGGTTCTACATACATTAATAAGAAGTCACCTATTTTTAAGTCCATTGATAAATACATACACAAATATAGTAAATAAAATTTAATATATACAACTATGAGATATATTAAATTATTTGAAGAGATTAATAATAAACTTTATGAGAATCTAGATATACCTACGGATTATTTAGAATTTGTTGATATGTTAAAGAATTATGGAATTGAAACAGATTTATATGGTACAGGTACATTTAAAACAATAGGGCATTTATATCAGGAGATTGAAGAGGGTGAAACAACGTTATCACTTGAAGATGGTAAGTTGGTTCGTAAAGTTGAATTTGTTGGAGCTAGAATACTTTATAAAAAAGAAGGTGATTGGTTTAGAGTTTATGAAGATAAACAAGTATTTGTTGATGGTAGAATTAGAAGAAGAAGTAATATGCCTTATTCAGCAGCTGAGAAGTTTAAGTCAGGTGAAGATCCAAAAGAAGTTATAGTAAGAGGAATGAAAGAAGAATTAGACCTTGATATTACAAAGGATCAATTTACATTCTATA
>Ga0209702_10003781_pt1 | contig 23290 bp, 17 predicted proteins | sample FRY01_FD_187210 | JGI IMG/M metagenome (GOLD analysis project Ga0209702, IMG submission 187210) | Freshwater microbial communities from Lake Fryxell liftoff mats and glacier meltwater in Antarctica - FRY-01 (SPAdes) (version 2) | ecosystem: Environmental > Aquatic > Freshwater > Ice > Glacier... | reverse complement strand
AACTCAATACTCCTAAAGCCTCATGAGCTACTTTTTTCTCACCGTGATATGATAGACCATTAGGACGAGGTTCGCCTCCATCACCTGGCTTGGCTACTCTAATATCAGGCATATAATAATCTGAACGTTGAGCAAACACCATCAGAGATGTTACACGAATATCTAGTCCTCTTCTTTGATCCTTCGATAGTGATTTATATTTCGCTTTTTGTTCTGGAGATAAATTATTGGATGCTGTATCCATCGTATTACTATTAGCATCAAGTGTTTCGGTCGGTATTTTCTGAGTGATTCACTTCATTTGTTCTGGCATTAATACCTTATTATTCGCATTGCCATGCATCACGTCATACGGCACGATCCCGAGTTGTTGTGCATAATCCACAAGATAGATTTGCATTAGCTTTAGATCATCTCCTGAATCAGATAATTTTACAGTACTTTTACTCATTGCTTCAAGTTTCTGTACCAATGATTCTGACTGACGAGTATGTTTGTTGGACTGATTGGTGTATCTATAGTCCAAGTATGATTTGAATGATGACTGGTTAGAGGTAATTGATGCAGAGATATTACTTATAATTTGATCTGTACTTATACCATCATTGCTTGCAAGTTGAAATGCACGAGCGATTTCGACTCCTTCATATCAGGCAAACCTCACTCCCGCATATTCTACACTACTATCATCTCCACGTTTCATTTGATTTTTGGCGAGTTTATGTTGATTGTGTTTTGCATCCAAATCTAATGTGATATTAGTTTCTATATTACCGTCTCCATCTAGATTGGCAAGAGATTTACCTGTATCATCCAAATTATTATTAATTACGGCAAGTTGAGTTTCTTTCTTAACTTTATTTGCTTCTCTTGAAGTTCTATCTTTTTCTACTGATTTCAGTAGATTTTTTGACTCTTGAAGTTCATTCATCGGTTCAAGAATATCTAGGACCGATTGTACATCTTCTCACACAGTAGTTCAGCTTTTTGTTTTGTTTGATAATATTGCTTGTATCTCAGGTTTAGCAAGATATAACTCGATCAACTGTTTTCTATCTTCAGTAATAGGTTTATTGAGTTGTAGGTTTTCAGCCTCAGTCAGCATAATACGATAAAACTGCTGATCAACACCTAATGCGTCAGCTCTATACAGTTCACGAAAATCGTTGATTGGATGGAGCAGTGCAGAATTGAAGGCAGCATCTAATGATAGATCTCATTTTTTGTTCGAGAGTTTTGACATTCTATCATCGATTGATTTGATCTGTTTTACGATTGTTTGAGACTGTAATTGTAAATCGGCTCTTTGCTGAGATGTTTGTTCCCCAAAACCTTGAGAACTCCCAAGTTGATTGAGTTTCTGCAGTACAATATCCAATTGTAGCTGGGTTTGGATCTTCTTACCTTCGAGTTGATTGAGTTTTGATTGTTGATCAACCAGGTTACTAAAGTCTTTAGTGAAGTTATTGGTGGGGCTCATGGTACAAAATAATCAATTAAATTACTATATACCCCAATAATATCGCTTCTATACATATTGGTCAAACATATACTATCAAACATCATCTAAATGGTTGACATTTTATGATAAAACAAAAAACTGACATTAAGTCAGCTTACATTCATAATTCAAAAAAGATTATTATTTTGCGTATTGAGCATCATATTGTGTGATTGATTTGTACACACATTCGATCGCGGTGGCGCAATCGTGGTATCATGGTACTTGGACAGTATTTTTTTCACCCTTTTTGAGCTCTTTATAGGTTTCGAAGAAATGGACGAATTCTTTGAGGGTATGTTTATTAAGATCCTCAAGATCTTTGACATCTTCCCAACGTTTATCATCGGTAGGAACCGCAATGATTTTCCAGTCAGACTCACCACTATCGATCATTTCCATCACCGCTACAGGACGCACGCGTACGAGGATTCCAGTCTGTAATGGATATGTCGTTAGCACTACTACATCCAGTGCATCTCCATCGTCCCACAAAGTCTGAGGGACAAAACCATAATCAAACGGATATGCTGCAGAGCTGTAATTGGCTCTATCCAATGCGATCAGACCAGTTGCTTTATCGATCTCATATTTGTTGGGTGATCACTTGGGGATCTCAATGATACAGTTGAGCTCGAATGGGATATTATCTCCGCGAGAGATATCATGTCGTAGATTCATCAGTAAGGTGTAATAATAAAGCTGACTTGATCATACTTATCTCACTGGTTTTTTCAAGATCTCAAAATCCAGTTGAAAAACTCGCGATGAACGATAATATACAATCATATTTAAATCTACCCAACTAATGCACTCTCGAACGATCAAAGTATGAGATCTCCTCACCAAACCTGGTACAGATGACCTGATGGTATGGACCAATCAACCGATGTCTACACTCAGTAGTCTCACCGATACATGAATCGATCTGACGATGAAGATTGCCTCAGTCAATCATGATGAGGTATGGATCACGATCATTGGACTCAAAGCAGAGTTTCATGAAGTGTGCGATTATAGTGGAGTTGAATATACTAGGACCCTGGTATTTACTCCCGAAGACAATGAGATCATAAGATTTGCTGCTGATCCTGCTGATGATGATGAAGTATATCCGATCCACACCAGAGACTCGACGATCGACTTACTCGCGCCCATGACTCAGCTGATACAGCTCTATGAACCAGTCAGCAAAGTAGCTCCTTGATATATCATCGATAGCGATGAGGATGATGACTCAGAAGACTGAGTAGTGGGCAACAAAATAATCTTTACATAAATACTTTGATTTTTCAGATACCAATACACAATGACACATACTTCATGACAAACAAGTCAAGTCCATGTAACTGTACAAGATCATGATGGCTCCGTAATGGGGGAGTTTTTGGCTGACAGGCATCAAAGTCTGCTTGAGTCTGCTGAAGCAGTAGGGATCGATATAGGCTATAGCTGCCGCAGTGGTGCCTGCTATGCATGTGCATGCCATGTCGATCAAGGATTAGAATGATTAGATATTGGTCAATTTGGGATTCCACTGGTGGATTTGGAAGAAGAAGATGTGCTGACTTGTGTGTGCGGTGTGCGTGATGAACGATGGTATGACGGCGAGAATCATGAAGTTGTGATTACGAGAATGTAATATTGATAGTATACACAAAAAACCCACTCTCTTGTGGGTTTTTTGGTTTTTTTATGAGAATTATTGTTGCGTAGTTGTAGTAGTAGAGGTTGATCATTCTGTTCCTTCGGGGAGATCCATTTGTACATCTACAGTTTTAGTAGAAGTGTCTGGTTGAGATGATATTCCTCCTAATCTACCAGTAGCGTATAAGAATCCTAGGATAGCAATAATAAGTATTACAACAACTATCAAAATAGTGTTTGCTCATGAGCCATCGTTAGTGTGAATTACTCTATCAGTCATAAGTTATATAATTAATAATAAAAGTGTAGTGTAGTATGAATTATTTACTATTTATTTCAAGTGGAAATTATTTTCTGACCCAAGCCCATGTGTGGTTGTTGCTCATTAAAGTAAGTTGATCTCAACTCATGGTATAATTTACACTATTCATTGAGGAGAAACTAGATTCTAACGAAGTAAGGTTTGTATCGATACAAGCCATTTTGGTAGATATCATCGCAGAGATTATAAGAATATTACCTGACAAGATGTAGTTAGCTCCGATATTGTTACAGATCTTTGCTCCTACTCTTGTAGGTTCAAATGTTAGTGTAATGCCGGTATTGGTTACACCAGTACCATCATATGATATAAGAGTATATGAACCAATTAACTCATTAGTCACCAATGTAGCATCAGTGATTTCAAATGTATAATATTGTTCTTCATCTGCCATCATTCTTGATACATCGATGGAGATACTCGTAGGATATCATCGAGTAGCATCGTATTCTACACTTACACTATCTACTTTATCATCTATCGCCTGTTGGATCATAGCAAATGCTTGTTCTACTGTATGAAGCTCAGGAGCTTGTTCAGGATTGATCATTTGCATAGTATCTTTATATTTTGCGCCACTTACTACTAAACTATTGGTCACATTATATTGGATAGAACGCCTATAATCTTCCGTACAGAAACAACTCTTCGTTTGTACTATAGTATAAGTATTTAATTTTTTATCAGTCCACATATTACGAGCATTATCGAGGTCTGACTGTGCATCGTTAAGCATTGTCATGTTATCTTGTGCAGCATATTGATCGATATAGGTACTCATTGTAAACAACCAATCAACAAACATTGCTCTGGTCATCGGCTTGTACGTAGGTGTAGCAAACTGAGAAGTCGCCAAGTACATATTGATAGCAGGACTATATGCCGCTACTCTACCCAAGATTGTCATCGTATCGACATCATTCATAAACATTGTTGGCATAAAGTTACCCTTATATCCTTGGAACAATCCATACTGACATGCGATATTAACTTGGTCTGACAATGTCGGATCGATGCTTGCTTGATCAGCAAACACACAATACATTTCTTTCAAAGGTATTTCCAAATTAGGCTGAGATTGTACTGCAGCGACTAACATTTTTGCCGCTTGTTCTCTTGTCAAAAGTTGCTCAGGCATAAATGCAGTTAGGGTATTGTATTTAGTAATTCCTCTTTCATGAGCCCGTAGTATTTTATTTAAAAGAGTGATACTACCATCCTGTTCTCGAAGTCTTACACATTGTTTCTTACTATCATCCCATAGATATCACGCAGAAGCAATACATCAATACTGATCAACATCATTACCAACCACACCATCATTAGGATCTACATCAACTATATCGGCTATACATTCTCACTTATATGCGATTTCTACTCATTGTGCCGTACATGCATTACCATACGTAGTTCCATCGACTCCACATACTGGATCATATTGCATCGTACACATCGTCTGTGCGTTTACTTGACTGAGTCAGAGTAACACGATTCACATACTAAAAGTTGTGGCTACTAATTTTAATAACTTATTCATTATATCGATCTAGCAAAATAAAAAGTCCGTACATCAGTACATACGAACTTATGTCGCTTCTGTGACAAATTTCAAGTAAAAAATAGTATTGTTTGAATAAAACTATTTAATTATGATATTACAAATCTTATCTTGGATATAGATTATTTTGATGATCTGACCTTCTAATCGTTTGGTAATATTATCATGAGATTGAGCCAACTCCATTACACTGTCTTGTGATGCTCAAGCGTCAATCTTGACCGTACCACGCAGCTTACCATTGATCTGTATGGGAAGATCGATCGTACTTGCTATGATTAGCTTAAGATCATATTCTGGTCGTGATGATTCGTGAATACTCCCCTGCTGATCCAATTCGGTTCGGAGTTGCTGTGTGACTTTGGTAGCAAAAGGCGCGAGGAGCTGAAGGAATATGAGATAATCTGACTGCTGGATAGAGTCTAGTTCAGCAAATGCGTTGGTCATGATCATGAGTTTACTCACGACAGTATTGAACTTGAGTGCTTCAATATCTTCGGTGACTCATTGGATGGTTTGATGGAGAAGAGAGATGATGTTATTAGCGTTTGAGGGTGCGAGGGTGCGAGGGTGCGAGGGCGCTATTGGTTCCTTCGTATCAAACCCTCCACCCTGCTGGTTCCACCCCAAGAGTACTTCCTGCGGGGCTCCCTCCCTTATCTGGGAGGATGCAGGAAGTCAAATTTTCTCTGCCAACTTTTCAACACGCTTGAGGAAGCGATGTACACCCGCGACTGCGTCAGGATTTCGATTTTTACTTGCTTCGACGGGTCACATAAACATTGTGTACACTCTGAGCGTATCACTGCCATATTCATGCACTATCTCCATTGGATCGATCACATTGCCTCGGCGTTTTGACATCTTGCGACCGTCAGATGCATGCACCATGCCTTGATGTACGAGCTTCGCAAATGGCTCTGAAGACTCGCATGCGACATATCATTCTGTGCGTAAAAACTTGTAGATAAAACGTGAATAAAGCAGATGACCGACTGTATGTTCTTTGCCTCAGACGTAGAGATCCACCGGCATCCATTGACGAGCTGCTTCATCGCTGATTAATTCTTCATCGTTATGTGGATCACAAAATCTCAAGAAGTAAAACGAACTACACATAAATGTATCAAGCGTGTCGCACTCTCTCAAATAGACTTGACCATCTGAAGCATGATAATATTTGAAGGTGGGATGGTCTTCAAGGGGTGATTTACCAGCAGGTTTGTAGTTAGGTAGATCGAGAGGTAAGACTACCGGTAAGTCAGACTCAGGGATAAGATGAGGGATCCATTTGGACTTGTCAGGATGAGGATTATAAGCATTGTAGCGATCGGTGGTTGTAGAAAGATTTGGTTTGAGTCATAATACTACATCCATATAGAAGTTTAGTGCTACATCATTCTGCTCTCTGACTTGCTCAATAGTCAACCATTCGATCGTTCACTCATGTTCTTCATACTCTCTTTGGAACAACGATTTGAGCTCGCAATAAAATAACTGCGATGTATGATAATAATTTGTATCCTCGCTCGATTTGTAATAAGTATAGTGATATTCTGTATCGAGACTTTTGAGGATAAAATCATCATATCATGTCTCCTCGATAATCTCTCTACTCGCCGCATCAATATATGACTCATCGGTATCAAGTCATCATCCAATACAGACGATTCCATCATTATTTTTGATAAAACAATACAGATCTTGAGTGGGATGTTTGATAATCGTTCTTGCTGACTTTCTGCTAGTATAATTTGCTCATTCTTTTTTGCTTCGTTCAAAATAGGGTACCCTACCGTTATCCTCAAATGTATAATATATTGGGATTGGACTCCCCCAATATCTCTGACGAGAGACAGACCAATCACGCAGGCGATATGTCGTAGTGATTTTACCTTTACCGATCGATTCAAGATGTTGAGCAATTTCAGATTTAGCAGTGAGATTATCGAGTCAGTTGAATATTCAAGAATTCTCAAGTATTCAATTATCCGTCATTGCAGATCACACAAACATATTCTTATCACTCGTCGTATCATATCCAAGTTGTATTGCATGAGCAACAGATTTAGTCAAAAAGCTTATATAATGATCAAGATCTCACTCTATATTTCTCTCTTTCCAATTCGAAAGAATATCTTCGGCAGTTTTCCAAACTAAACTAAATTTCTCATGTTCTTCAAGAGCGGTATTTTCTAAAGCAGTACTTTTCAGAATTATGAGTAAGCATTCTGCACGAGCATAGCGATTGATATTTTTAAGAGTGTTGTGATAGTGAGCATAGCTAGTTTCTATGTGCTCTGAATACTCGACATCATACAAACCACTTTCTTCTCTTACTTCGCGTAATATCCCTTCATATACACTTTCTCATTCATCAACTCATCACGCAAATAATAAAAGTTTACCATCATCAAATCAGGCAACTGCATATTTTTGACTTTTAGGATCAAAAACTACTCAAGCTCAACCATTCGCATAAAGCTCATTATGTCTTTTGATTCCAGTTTCTTTGGCAATAACCTTTTTAATAGCTATACCATATTTGTATGCAAACTCCCAATCTCTTTGGTCATGCGCAGGCACAAACATTACTGCTCACGTCGCATAATCTGGCAAGACATAGTCTGCATACCATACTGGCACAAGCTCTCCAGTCAAAGGATGAAATACTTGTACTCCACTATCAAACCCGGTTTTTTCTTTGTCGGTATGTTGACGTTCGATTGCGGTCTTAGCTGCAGTGACGGTACGATAAGTAGCGATCTCTGACTTTTTCTCGTTGGTGAGATACTGATCAATGATAGTGTTTTCTGGTGCGAGGACGATTGCAGTTACACCGTAGATCGTGTCGATACGAGTAGTGAAAACAACGATTGATGTCGGGTGATTTTCTCAGATGATGTCGGATGATCAAGTACTAAGATCTCTGATGATTTTCTCAGATGGTGTCGGATGATCAGCGTCTAGTCTTTTAGTTTCTACTTTGTTATTATAAAAATTTAACAATAATCAAGTTTCATAATTACCTTGCTTTATATAAGTTCTTAATTGCTTATAATTTTCAGCTTGAAACTCCTTTCTTGATTTCAACTCAAGAACAATAGATCATTCAACCACCAAATCCATCAACCCAACTCATACTTTTTGTCCATCAAAGGAGTATTCAATTTTTTCTTCTGCAGAAATTTTTAGTCATTCATTTTGAAGAGCAACTTTCATTGCATTATGATAAATCTTTTCTGATAATCAAGAACCAAGCTCTTTATGAACTTTATATGCACAACCTATGATTTTATAAGTAAGATCAGAATTAGTCTTTGATTTGTCATCATCTGCTATCGTCCCCATATCATCTGCTATCATAAAGGAAGCTTCGCATCACTGACTTTTGCCTATCCAATTAGTCTGATGGACTTTAGTCTCAGTAGGTCGGTCACATCCAGTATAGTCGAGAAGCTGGTCAGCATAATCAGTGATTTTGATATATCGTTGTTGGTGCTTTTTCTGTATGACAGTAGTGTCACAACGCTCACAACGACCATCGACTACCTGATCGTTGGCCAGCACGGTCTGGCAGCCATTACACCAGTTGACAAGTCAGTCTTTACGATATACCAGATTATGCTGATAAAGCTTAGTAAAGATCCATTGTGTCCAGCGGTAATACTCTGGATCAGACGTCTTAAACACACGATCCATATCGAATGAAAAATCCATCGCGGCGAGTTGTTCTTCAAAATAGGTGATGTTTTCTTGGGTAGCAGTATGGGCTGACTTATTGTGTTTGATGGCGTAGTTTTCCGTTGGGAGACCAAAACTGTCGTATCCGATCGGAAACAATACCTTGTCGCCCAACATACGGTGATATCTCGCTACGATCTCATTGACCAGAAAGTTGCTTGCGTGTCACACGTGCATCGCGGTCCCTGATGGGTAGGGAAACATTGGTAGTGAGTAGAACTTGCGTGGAGAGTCAGACATTTTGATAGTACAAAAAATACTATCTTAGTAGATAGCACTTTTGGGGTGGATTGCAATGGATAGTAAGCCCTCACCCCAACCCTCTCCCAAAAGGAGAGGGAGTATTTATTTTACGACTACTTCAATCGTAGCATAGTCCGCATTGGTATCAAGCGGTACAATTAGAGATAGTTCGTCTCCTGCTTGACCGGAGAAGAACGTCACTGCGGCTTGATTGAGATTGTAGAGCTTTTTGGTCTCATCAATGGCTTGGAATCTTCCATCATCATGTTTGACCAGTGTCGCTTTGACGAATTTACGATCAGCAGGTTTGACGACTTTGTATTTGAGCGCACCATCGGACATGATGCGTAATTTGAGATGATCTCACTGGATAAGTTTGGACTTGGAGCTGTAGTTCATCGGTACAGGGTACTTCTTGGTGTCAGAACCAATCATAAAATACCCATCAAAGATACCCTCCACTACCTTACTATTATCAGAATCCTCCACCGCAAGCGGTCCCCCTCCTTTATCAAGGAGGATCTCAGGAACATAAGTTGATGTTGTTCTTGTCGGTCTCTTGCCAGTTTGTAGTTTACTTGCGAGTGCTTTGATCTTCTTGAGATCAGATTCCATATGTTCGATAAGATCCATGAGGGTGTTGATATTTTCTGTCATTTGTGTTTGTGTTTTGGAGTGATAAAGTGGCTGTCTAATTATAGTGATTGGGGTGAGATTTTGCAACTATTTAGGCTGCTTATTTCTGTGCAGTAGGGGCAGGTTGTGAATTAAGAGGCTTGACTTTGGAATCAAGCTGAGGACTCGGTTTTGATGACCTAGATTTAGCTCCATCGACAAAGCCATCAATAGCATCTAATCCTACTCTTGCAGTGCCTGTCAGTGTTTTTACTCATGCCCCCGTCAGCGAAGCAGCTCATCATATGACTGATCACGTGGTGTTCAATGCTCGCTTGGGAGCACCAATAATCGTATTTCATGCGACTGATCATACTGACTTGGTGGTTGCTCGAGCCACACGAGGTAGTAGTGTGATAGGTGTTGCAAGTGCCTTGAGGGTAGCACCAAGAGGGTTAGTCTTAAATCATGTAAATGCTAGATCGCTTTTAGTCTTGTCTACCACTCACTCATTGAAATATCATGGAATATTCTTGACTGTAGATGACAGATATTCTTTGCTAGATGTAGCGACTCATGAGATAGTGTCTCATAGCGCAGATTTAGTACCTGATACAGTGTTTTTGATCGTCTCGGTAGCAGTCTCAGCTCAGGCAGAGACACCGCCTTTAATCATATCAAATCACTTCATTGATATTGCAGTCAGATATCACATATTTATCAAGATATTAATAAAATTTTATTCAAACTAACTTTATACAATATATATATTTTTACAAGAGATTTATTTGACTCATTATGTTTTCTATATATAATCTATCTTACTTTTAGCTTGAATTCAAGCGCAAAGCATGAGTTTTTACTAAAAAACTAATCTTCATCCAAAACATTCTTTCTTTTTTTCTTAATCATACTAGTAAAATCAAGATCTTCGTTATCTAAATAGCCCTGTAATATTACCTTGCGAAAAGCCTCTGATCCAATAAATAAGTCGGTAAATATGATTTTAGTCTTTCTTGGGTCAGACCAAATTAGCTCTCCAATCCACTCTGAGTATTTTACTTTTTTAGAGATATTATCTCATGTTCATAACAATACGTCATTATATATGACTCACATCTCATCATCAATTACTTCCTTATTTTGAACTACGAGAGACTTAATATTCTGTATTGCTTGTTCTGGTGTAGATGAATGAAGTAAATACTGATCAATCATCGTATCCATATATTTCTCATCTTTAATGATATCAACCATAGAATCGTAAGTTTTTTGAAGATTAGAGTCTTGTTGAGATGCAAGATAAGCATAATGCATAAGATCACTCGCTCACTGGTTAAGAATCATATCGGTATTAGATGATTTGATTTTTTTACCTACAGCTTTACGGCTACGAGTTCGTGTAGCACCAGTTAGATGAAGTGTTGCTAGTGATACAAATAAGATCCATGCCCACATTTTAGGATCGTTAACATTCTTCTTAAGAGCATCAATCGTTTTTATAATACCTTCTTTGGTTAAAAGATTATAGTATACATTCATATTTTCCAGAGATCATCCGACCTCCTGTCATTGAGATTCGATATTATTTAACTTCTGAACTAATTGATTACTATTGATCTTCTGAAATGAAATTACCGCTCATCCTACCTGTCCCAAAGTTTGTTCTAGAGTTCATAATTTTTCATTAAGTTTTATGGTCTCACTAGTAATAGATTGAATTGCTTTCTCAGTTTGCGCTTGATACAGATTTTTAGCACGATCAATATTCTGTGTAATATTGAGATTAGTAAGTCCAGTGCTTTGTCTTGCAATATATCATGGCAATCACCTAAACTGTATTGCTTCTCCGTCAATCATTACTTTCTTTGATAAAATTTCTTTAATAATCTTTTCATAGTCAGTTCGTGTTTTATCTAGTTGTCATGTATCCGTTGTTTTTATACTATTATATCCAGAATCAAATTCAATTCTTTTCACTGTAAGAACTGGATCTTTAATAACGCTATCATTTCCAAATAAAAGAGCAGACTTTTTACCTGTCAGAATTCAAGCATATCATAATTTTGCTTCATCTATTATTGTTTGCTTTATTGTTGTCTTATTTTATTTTATACTATTTTAACTTGACAAATTATTTGTTTTCATTATTATTGAATTAAGATTTATTTTGTATCTACCAAACTATGAATATTAAAAAAAACTTTCAGAAGGCAAAAGCTACTGTAGTAGATAATACTAAAGCCCTTACTTGAGCTGTAAAATGAGTATCCTCTCTAAGTGGCACAACTAAAGTGGCCATCGCTGCATGATTGTTTAGTCTAGGTGTATGAGGCACAGTCCTAAAATCTGGATATGATTGATACCTATGAGACCCAAACTCTAAAGCAGAGTCTTCCCTACTGCTTGATCTCCAGACTTCTCAGGAAGCTTTTGATTCTGATCAGAACATGTTTTCAGTAATGGATGATTCTGATCAAGAGGATATTATTGCACTATGCAAAAAATACAATATTCCTGCATATCTGTATTCCAAAGAAGATGGTTCTTATTATATCGATAATGATAGTCTCCTCCAGATCAAAGATCTTCTTATTATTGAATTTACAAGAGAGCAATGAGAAGCAAAAAATAATGTATGGCAACTACTTATAGCTCTTGCTGCTGGTAGCTTGGCATTATGACTAATACGTCGTCAACATGATAAACAAGACAAAGCTATTCTCAAAATGAAACAAGATAGCATCAAAGATGATATAAGCCGTCAAATGAGTCAAATCAAATTATATCTCAGCAATTCTCTACCACAGGAGGCATGAGCTATCGAAATGCTGTTCGAAATGATTAGTTATCCAGATCTCAATGACGCTAATCATGATCTTGAATCAATGTATCAAACTCATATGATTTCCTCTCAGAATAAGATCCCACAAATCCAATGAGAGTCCAAGTCAATCCATGATATCGTCAGCTTGATCATGTGATACGATCATAGTCCAAGCGAAATAGACTGAGCTGCCATAATTACAGAGCAGCTTATGGAATTATATACCAATCACAAAATTGCCCAAAATAATATCAATCCTAATCTGTGAACTAAATTACGTGAACTTTTAAAAATTGAAACTAAACTACAAGAAAATATTAAACTAGTCAAGGATCTCACGCCAATCGAGTGAGAAAAAATTCAAAAAGTCAATGTCACTAAACTATTAGAAAATGCAAAAACAGTAATTGCTACAAAAGAAGATATTGAAATTCAAAAAAAACTCCTAAAAGAATATTTTGAACAGATTCGTATCATGATATGAGCTCGATATGAACAAAAATTATTTGCCAATCAACAAGCCGTCAATCAAATAACCCAAGATCAAGAAGCTCAAACTATAGAATACACCAATAACAAAGCTAAAATTGAAGAACTTATTGCTCTCAGTAAAGATCGAGAACAAAACAAAGAAACAATCGTATCTTCAATCTTTCCAGAAGCGAGTGATGAAGACCAAGCTCAGGCACAGACTAAATTTAGAGAATACAAAATACTCCTCAATCAAATAAATACTCTGGAGAACAAATTAGTCCATCTATTGAGCAGCAATAACTCACAGGATCATGCTACAAAAGATACAAGCACTCTCGAAAATCAACTTAGCGATTCCACTAAAGCGCTTCTAACTAGTAGTCTTAGCTTTAAACAGGCTCAACAAAAGCTATGAACTATAATTCTCGCTGTTGCATCGGAAACTATGATTGAGGTTGCGACAGATGCTCAATGAGATATAATCACCAATACGCTGAATAAATATATTATCAAAAATGAACAAACTAAGCAAATCGCTGCTTCAGAAGAATTAATGCCATATTTTAACCAAAAAATAAACAATCCATTGTCAGATCAATGAGAAATAATCACCGTTGGTGAACTAGTAGATTTATTGATTAATATGAATCAGCAGTTTTTACTATTAACTCAAATTGTAACCAATCAGCGCACCGCATCAAACCAAGCGAGGGCGTACGATGAAGAATACAATGCCCTCACTCGTGAATTAGAAGACCTCAAAGCAAAAGTACCTTTACTCGAAAATGAGGTTAAAGAATATGCCGTTGGATCAAGCGAAATTGAGCTCGATAATCATAAAAAACAAGTACTCAGTCAGGCCCTCACCAATACTATTGAGAAGCTAGGATGAGATAGACAACAACATACTCCTGATCAAATATATGAAACACTCTTTAGAGAAGTACTGAAGATTGACCCACAGTTTGTGCCACAACAGTTTGGTATCAAACAACTCAACAACCAAACACCTATCGACCCAAGTATCATACGTAAGTTCTTGTTTGACCTATGAATAACGGCTGCAACCTCATCGATGGTCTATCATACTATGAGATCACTACTTAATATCCTACCATCCCACCCTGGACTCCTGGGTCATAAGATGACAGAGTTCCTTACTGGTGGTGATGGTCTATTGGATCCACAAAACATCCCTCTTTTTCTTACGTCTGTATGATTATGACATATTGCGCATAAATACATAAAACTATATAATACAAGAATGGCAGAAACACAAGAATTCCAAATGTCATGAACTATTTCAGCTAAAGAAATATTTTGGAATAATCTAACTAAGACAATGCATGCTTGTATGGCTACCTACTGCCTACTCCTATGATTAGATCTTATTTGAGTTGCGGCGGCTGGCGCTAGTACAGTAATCAAGGAGAAGAATGCAAACGTTACTGGCATAGCCTATAATAATCTTGCATCAAATACATGAACCTTTGACGCCTTTGTTGCATGAGCAATGAACGATAATCAGGAATGAGCTATCAAAACAATCACTGATGAGGCAAATGAATGAGGTGCATGACCACTTACTGCTAATAAATTTATACTGACTTATAAACTATGATCTGATTGATACGAACAAGTGCTGAGTGAGGTTCTTGCTCCTAAAAAGGTGGATGGGTTTGATACGGAGTTAACCAAGGGCAGAATTACTAACTTAGAGTCGATCAATCAAGCGTTTGGAAATAGAATGAATGAAACAAAGAAACTTATGAATATTGTCAGAGATGGTAAACAGATATCTTGGGATCAAATACCTAATTATATGAAATGACTAGAATCTGGTCTTGCTGATGTCAATACTGCTAATCAAGTAGACGATGTTAAAACTCAGTTTAAAAAATCTGCCCAAACTGTAGTTGCTAAACTCAAACAAGACCTACAACGATATGCACAAGAAACCAATAAACTCAATGGTGAATATCAAAAGATCGGAGGTCAGCCCATATCAATCCAACCAATTGATCAAAAGATTACCGATCAGCAAATTGCATCGATCACTGCTGCTGCCGATAAATTTATCAAAAGCTTGGATGGTAGTGTAACATATTTTGATCTATCAGCACAATGACTAACTGATATGGTAGATACGCTTAGCGACCTCTCATTGAGTCGTCAAATAGGAATATGACTATGGATGAGTATTGTTTCTCTGCTAGCAATATCACTTGCTGTATTTAAGTTAAGACAGACAAAAAATACACTCACAAATAAGAACAATAATAGTAAATGAATCCCAGATCTAATCAAGGATAGTCGTGAAGAGTTTGAGTTTACTATGTCTCAATATCCATGATTTGATACTAACACTATTACTGGTATTATTAATGAAGACTGGATCCAAGAGACCATCCATACTAATCAAGTAAACATTGATCAAGAAATGGGAACCTTTGTCTATACATCTGATCTTAAAGCTACAGCCAACTCAATACCTATCATTAAGCAATTATTTAAAGATTCACTATATGACTCATATGAGACATATTCTTCACCATACTCTGACTGGGTTCTCAAGCATCACAACTATAATGAAAATCAACTACGGCTTATTATGTTAGATTTATTTGCTAACTCTCCAACATTTAGAGAGAAAATGATCAAAGAGATTGAACTATCACTAGATGAACAAAATAGATCAGCTGCTGCTTTACTCAGTACACAGAATAGCATTTCAATATCTAACGATGACTCTACTAATACGCCTCCTGTAGTAGAATGAACACAGAATGAAGTAGAATGAACACAGAATGAAGTAGAATGAACACAGAATGAAGTAGAATGAACACAGAATGAAGTAGAATGAAGTAGAATGAACACAGAATGAACACAGAATGAAGTAGAATGAACACAGAAAGAAGAAGAATGAACACAGAAAGAAGAAGAATGAACACAGAAAGAAGAAGAATGAACACAGAAAGAAGAAGAATGAACACAGAAAGAAGAAGAGGTAACTTGGAGAAAAAATCCAAAAAAGAAGCTTACTCAACTTTGGGATAAAAGACCTCGTCTGTTTAACTAATTATGTAATAACCTGACCTCCATCGTCGTGTATAATGACGATGGAGGTTTTTTGTTATTGATATTTGACATATATTGTATTTATCAATATAATATACTTGTATGATATGATTAGCGAGCATATTGCTTCTCAATCATACAGGTTCTTTAACATGCAAAATTCGGCAATAATGCATATTATAGAACTTTCAACAAAACAAAAATTCTACGTGAGTCCACGTAGATCAACATAAAAACAAAAAAATTTAAAGTCGCAAGTCGACACCAAAGTTATGGATGAAAATCAAACACCCGCAGTCGCAGCTCAAGCAGCTCCTGCAAACAATTCAAACACAGCGGCAGCTGTTTCTGCCAAAAAACAATTTAGCGTGTCTCGCTTTTTCGTCGGTATTACCGGTGAAGACTACGACGATGTAGTTACATATAAGGCGAAAGCTCGGTATGTAACCATCGGGTTTATGACCCTGATGGATCCATTATTATCATGGTATCTATTTACCATGGCTGCATCTCTCAATAATAGTATGGGAACCGCAGCAGCTATAGGTTTTGGAACCGCCTTGATTATATTTTTGATCGAGATGGCTCTGGTCCGTACTACTCCGCTAGGAGGCTTGTATAAGCTCTTTACGGGCAAAGTAAAAGGATCAGCAATTGCATTTTTCCTCATCTCGTTTATCATGAGAGGAGGTATAGCATATGCACTTGGAGCTATTAATGCACCTAGAGCTGTCGTAGTAATGTATCAAGATGGAATTGATGCTTACACCCAAAAGATTGAGCTCGCTAAACGTGAAGCAGATATCAAAGACGGTAGAGCTCGTAGGGATAGCCGCAATGCTCAAGCTCGTGAATCAGAAGCTAAACTAAGCGAGTCTGAAGAGGATTGGAAAAGGGAGATGACTCAGGGAGGCAATGGTCGTAAAGATGGTAGAGGCACAGTCAGCAATGGTCTTGAGGATGTGAAAAAATCTCAGGAACAACGCTGGAAAAATACCGAAGAAGCCCACAAAATTGCTAATGCCAAAGAGGAAGCCGAGGCTACAGAATTAAAGAAATTAGCAAATAATGCTAAGTCTGATGATTATGTGACCAAAAGCAAAACTTTGGAAGAAATGGCTGAAACTAATCTAACAATTAGACACGAAATCAGTCTATTTCACTGGTTATGCATTCTTGTGGGAGTGCTAGCTTTTGTGACTAAAAGTATGCTTCCTCCTGGAGCATATGAGAGGTTCAAAGAATCTCGTGAAGAGCAACTCATTGCTCAGATCGAGATCAATGCACTTAATCTCACTCAAAAGCTGAGTGAAGCGAAGCTGCGGGAATCTGAGGCTCGTCAGAAAATAGGGAACGCTGAAAAGCAGATCCTACTAGCGGATCCCATATCTTATATGAAAAAGTATGCTACTGAAGCATATAAACTCATTAAGAAAATAACTGATAAGGGTCGTCAAGAAGCTGCTCGTAAAGCGATTGATGGCCATATTAATAAGGCTGTCGATCATACCCTTAATTATACAAGGGTACAAACAGATCTTGATGAGTCGATGCCGAAGACTTAATAAGATCCTATCGAGGATTTTTTCCTCACATTAACCTTGCATGGATACTACTATGCATGGTTAGCCCTGCATGGTATCCATGTAGGGTTCTTTTTTTTGATCAAAAAAATCCACTCGCCCTAGTGGCCTGCAAATGGATTAGGTTCTTCTTGGTTTGTTGATGGATTAAATATTGGAATAACTTTCCGCTCACGTTCTGGTGGATTCTTGGTATATGTTCCGTGATATCTACGTAATCATACTATTTTCTCATAGATCTCTATCGTTGGTCTATATCTTTCACTCACCTCAGTCAGACTACAGCAATATTCATAGAAATCTTTGATTATCTTACTATCTACCAATGATGGATATTTACTCAACAACTCATATACGTACTCAGTTTCTCCAACATGAACCATATCTGCATCCCATCATCGAAATAGTCACTGTTGGATTGCATAATATCACAGTACCTGATATGCTCTTGTATCTTGTGAAATATTTCAATTGATGACTATCATAATATCGGCCGCCGCTCATACATTATGCAGACTAATAAGTCATTTACTTTTTCATTGAGTAACCAATCACTGTTGTTGTTCTAGTGTTCTTGTGGCTGTGTTAGATACGACATCGATACGAGCTCCGGGATATTGATGACGTAGTCGTTCTCTGACGTTTTCTTTAACTTGGTTGATTTTGATAGTAAATTTTTGACTATCAAACTTTTCTTCTTGTAACTTACTATTATTGCTCATATTTGAGTTTATCTCTGACTCAATACTATTCGATTGTTGTTTATGGATACGATTAGAGTATTTACAAATAGCAAAACACAATCCAATAGCAACTATTGCACCCTTAATGTATCTTCAACCACGACCATTCGATACATAACTCTCTGTCTCAATATTGCGACTTCTCTTATAATCGTGATTCTTAGGTGCTGGAATGATTGCCATAGAATAATTAATATCAAATACTACTCCTTCACTAAATAACCTTCACTGAATAAATTATATTGTCCTTTTTCATACTGATCTATTTTTGAATCAATAATAGATGGAAAATCTTGATTATTGATATTCTGACTCGTGCGATCGTATATGAGAGGTTGTCGTGTTTTATTTTTTAGTTGATCTGTTTTAATATAATGTTCAAGATTTTTGGCACTATCAGATTCTCATCACAGTATCTCCTCTATCTCATCTTTTGAAAATCACTCTACCGCCCTCATAAATCATATTGTGTTAGAAGGTAGATCTTCCATTGAATACGCTGTCCCTGATATATAATCGATAACTCACTCACTTTCCTGTTCAAACTTATCAGATACCTGCTTATAAATAAGCCAGGCTATTGATTTTTTCTGCTCCAAAGAACACCCACTCTTAACCCAATAAACTTCCTCAGTCACCTTGTTAATACCGTACTTACGTAGAGATTGACTATATGAAACTCTATAATAATCTCATCTATGTTCTCAAGATTCAGCACATACCTGATTCCATAGCTTTAGTACGCCCGTAGGATTTGCGTGTCATCGATCAATAAATCATCCGTGAGGATAGTATTTTGTTCTACCACTTTCTATATCAGACCTATATTTAGATATCTTATGTGTCTGTACTGCATTATTTCATAATAATAAAAATAACACAAGTCCAGCATACTTAAGTGGTTTTGAAATAGCAGTAATCGATGATGGTATCTTATCTATCATGTGTTAATTTCAGTACATTGTATCTTTTCTAATCGCTGATACAAGATCCTCAAACGATCATGCATACGCTTTATTAAGTCTCAATAAGGTGTTAGTATTGTTTTTAAGTAGTTTTTCAGGGAATCATGGATAATTATGGGCTTGTGGTACGAGCCATCACTGTATTGCTTTGAGATGAGTAGTAGCTATCAAATGCGGCAATAAATACGAAGTCACAAATACATCATATTGCTTTGAATCAATACCAACTAACTGCATAATAGATGAACGAGACATAGAAGTTAATAACTCTTTTGTAAACGAAGCTACACCATCGTCAGATTGATTTAATAATTGACCAATCTTATCAATAGCCTGTGGAGATGGGCTATCCTGATCAAGAATAAACTTTTTGAGACACGCTAGTGATATAATTTTGTTTTCATATGAGAGTGTCATCATATTTTTGACTATATTTTCCTGTTCGTTTGCCGGCAAAGTAGGGTATGAGAGTGTCTTCTGTAGAAAATCTCATAATATTTTGTCTTTTGAGCTCAATATGCTCTCCTGATTTTCATTCATTGACTCGAGAATGGCAGTTGTTCATGGGCCAATTTTACCATCAACAATTACTACTTCATCCGTATTGGATATGTTTTTGATAGACATTAACTGTTGCACACTTCAACTAGTATCTACAGCAAAAACAGAACCAGACCGATATGGAGCTACTTGAGCGGCATTCCAGTCTTTTGATGAGAAGAATTTAAAGACCCTAATGTAGGTATCATATTTGATTCATATCATAGGGTGATCTCATCCTTCTATCGTATCAATATCATGCTTACTATCATTCACTTCTTTAGTCAATAATAGCTTGTGTTGAGATATTCGTTTTTTTATTGATGAAATTGATCTATTTCATGTAAAATCTAGCGTACGTAATTTAGAAATAATAGTATTGTGTTGTCTTGTGAGTTTTGTACTTTTAGAGCGAGATCTTGACTTATTGATAAGATCATATTCCTTCACATCAAGACTTATCTCATCCAATAAATTTATCTTCCTTGAGGTCGATATATTCTTATATTGTAATTCACTGAGCTGCTTATATGAAGCATTGGTTTTTTCTAAGTCTTTTCTTGTTTCAATGTATTGACCATAGAGGTCAACATCTTTCAGCCTATCGGCACCAGTATCTTTGATATAATTACTTATTAGATAAATCTGACTAATTCCAAATGCAAATCATAGCGACCCGTTTCATACTCATTGATAAACTTTATTAGTCTTAATATCATTGATAAATTCAGACTCATTAGCATATCAGGCTAACTGATATAGCTTCTTCCACTGCTTATCTGAACTACCAAAATCCTGTAACTCAATCGAAGCCAGATTTTGATATTGTTTTTCCATCCGCTGAGGATCTGAGCTACTATAGAACTCATTGAGACCATTGATTAAATCATTGAATGAATCCCTTTGAGTCTGAAAAGTACCATAACTACCATCATTACCTGCTATCTTTCATAACGGCTTTCAAACACCAAAACCTCTCTCTACTCCAAGCCCATAATATATAATATCATCTACCATATGTAGACCTATATCAGACTGAATCGCACTTTCTCACTGAGAAATATTATATAATAAGCGAGATATTTCTTCACTATCTTTGAATAGATGAGCATTATGACTAATAATCTCACCAATAGATACTCATCAATGCTTTTCTAATCATACTGATTTGACACTATTTCAGTCTAGCTTCAACGGTGAGTCATAGAATTTCTGAGATTCTTGATACTGGGCGTAGCCTAGACTTAGTAATGCCGATATAACTAGCATTAATTTTTTGGGATGTTGTGACCAGATTCATTTTGACGAGGAGCTGTTAGTATCTACTTTTGTCTTATCTAAATCTACCTTTTTTTTGTCTGAAGTAGATTTTGGATGTTTTTCTGATCGTGATTTTGAAGGTTCTATTATTGCCATGTGTTTATTGATATATAATATAAAAATACTTCATCTATTTCTTTTCTTCTTTTTTCTCTTCTTTTTTCTCTTCTTTTTTCTCTTCTGATTTATCTGCTTTGGGAGATGATGAAGTCTTAGATCATCAACCAGTCATATCAAGTTTATCTGCAATTTTACTAAATCACTCCCCTACCATTGCTGTACCAGCAGTCGCAAAGCCCTCTCACACTCTAACTCCTATACCCAAAGCTCACTTTCCTGTTGCAATGATTCACTGCCCTGCCGCTACTGCAGTGTTAGGTATTGATGACAATGCTGCTCATCATAATGTCATTGCAGTTGCAACTGTTAGTCATTTGATTGGATCCCAAAGTAATGATTTGGGCTTAGTCCATACAGTCTTAAGTATCTCCTTTAGAGAGCTCATATTGAAATATGTAAAGTCTGACTTAGTCTGTTCTCGTTCCTTACCATATGATGTTTTTGCTCTTTCTCCGATGGTTTTTCTCCATCGATCCTTACGAATATCATTGATGTTACCCAAGGTATTGGTCAGGGCAGATCATACCTTAGGCAGCGCCTCTCAGATCTTTTCTTTTCACTTTCCAAGTATTGATCAGATCGCACCAAACATAGCTATAACTTATGAATAAAATAATAATACTATATTATATATAAATTATATGTCAATTGCAAATCAAAATAAAATAACCTAACTAGAGTTAGTTAGGATCTAAAGCTAAACTATTCTTTAATTTTAAGATATTTAACTCAATTTTTATCTTTAGCTACTACCATAAGTTTTTTAGTATCGAGATCTTGGATTGTAGTTCAAACATCAATCTTGGAATATGGTCATTCTTCCATAACTTTTTCTTTAGTAGATTTTTCTTGCTTTCATGCTGGGGTATCGCGATTTGTATTTCATTTATTGCTTTCGTTAGTTTGTGGATTAATATATTCATCTTCGTACTGAGACTTAAACCCTGGTTGACTATTGGCACTTTGGTCTTCATTAGACTGTTCATCATACTGAGACTTAAACCCTGATGAGTCATCATTTCCTGTAGACACATTATCTAAGATCTTCTCTATCATTCTAGAATCTCATCATGATTTCATAATACCCTCTAGTAAGCTAACATTTCTACTATTAGGATCTTTAGTAAGCATCCCATCAAACAATGTCAGTATTTCATATTGTCTATATGGAGTCATACCAGATGACTTATTAGATATTGAAGAGACAATCAGATTTCTGACATCAATGCATTGTTGTATATACCTAGTCTGCTCTTTAATAAATTCTGGGTCGTTAGAGTCTAATATTTTTTGAGTCAGTGAATTATATATAGATGTAGACTCCTCACTCGACATCATATTATCAAATCTTTGTAAATCTTCTCATTGTAGTAGTGCTTTAACATTTTGTACTTGCTTCTCTTGTTGACCAATAATATTTTGTGCTTCATTTCATAGTTCTTCTATAGCATCTTTCTCGTCATCCGATAATAATCAATATAAATTTTTGATATCATCTGGCAAAAACTTTTGAATAAATCAAGAATGAAATCATACAGCTAACCATTTTAACATAGGGTGTCATACCAATGGATTAGTCACCAACCAACCTGTAGCAGTATCGCCTGCTCATCATCCAAAGTAAAAATTATATAATGCATATACTATGGTAAATATTCTTTCATTAGCATACATAAGATCAATAAACTGATTGAATTTTGGGATAAAAGACCTCGTCTGTTTAACTAATTATGTAATAACCTGACCTCCATCGTCGTGTATAATGACGATGGAGGTTTTTTGTTATTAATATTTGACATATGTTATATTTATTATTATAATATACTTGTATGATATGATTCAGTAGTGTCCGAGATAATTTCAGTCAATAGAGAAAACCCCAATGCTAGCACTGGGGTTTCTTTGTATCCAATGTAATTCGGACAGCATTTTGTTATAGTAAATTTACCACAATTTATCCTATAACAACTTGTTGGTATGAATCATCACACATTATTCAATACATTGTTG
>Ga0209702_10003779_pt1 | contig 23297 bp, 21 predicted proteins | sample FRY01_FD_187210 | JGI IMG/M metagenome (GOLD analysis project Ga0209702, IMG submission 187210) | Freshwater microbial communities from Lake Fryxell liftoff mats and glacier meltwater in Antarctica - FRY-01 (SPAdes) (version 2) | ecosystem: Environmental > Aquatic > Freshwater > Ice > Glacier... | reverse complement strand
TGTCAAACCAGAAGTGTGGGTCTAACGATCCGTGATCGTGGCCTTTTTCGTCGGAGTGGCCTTCGTCGTCGGAGTGGCCCTCTTCGCCAGCGTGAACGTCTTCGCCAGCGTGAACGTCTCCGCCTTCGTCTGCATGTGACGCCACGCCAAATTCGATCGGGTCAAGTAGGGGGGCAACCTCGAAGATATTGGCGCCGTCGTTGATCGCATTCGCCAACGAGTCGGTCAGTCCACTTTCAAAGCCGAGTCCATTTACTACCACCAAGTCCGCCTTGATCATGGACGCAATTTGATCCGATGAGGCCGAGAAGTCATGGGGGTCGGCGCCATTAGGCATCAGCACCTCAACGGTCCCACCGCCGCAGATCACAATGTCATTCGTTACATCTCCCAGCATCGTGGTGGTTGCGATCACCGACGCGGTTCCCGCGGCTGTTTCAGATTCTGCGGTTGCCGCGGGAGTTGACTCCGCGGGAGCCGAAGCAGCCGGAGAGCTCGCTGAATCGATCGTGGCGGTATCCGAGCTTGAGCAAGCCGAGAGGATCAGAGCGGAGGATGCAAGGACGCTGAGAAGTGCAAATTTCTTAGTGGTCATGACTAGAAAATATACTTAATGATAATGATTGTCAAATACAATAAGGATTAGAACGATCCGCCAAGTTTGAGAATAATCATCCCGATCAGGGCGCCGACAACTAAAATCCGCATGAATCGACGGCCCGAACTCAATAACGGCCAGGACAGGGCGAGCAGCCAGCCAAGGAAGGCCGTAACAATAAACAGGAATACTGCGCCCAACCAGGCAAATGCGTCGGTGAGAACTAAGCCCAGAAGTAGGGAAGAGCCCAGTCCCACCACAAGCAGCCAGCGAGGGGCGGCGGTCACTTTTGCCAACACCGGGAAACTCTTTCGTTCAAAGGCGGCGCGGCGTGGACTTGCAGAATATGTGGGCGCCTTCGGCACGCGAGGCGCGCGGGGCTGAGCTTTGTCGGGCTGGAATTGGGGCCCACGTGGGCCACGAACACCGCCGATACCTTTGGGTTCCTTCTTATCTTTGGCCACGACTTGTCCTTTCCAGCGCTCCTGCGTGAAACAACCCGAGAACAAATCCCACGCCGTGCCGAATTCTAGCCCGCGTTAATGTTGAGTCGTGAGCCTGCCAGATTTCATGAACGTTCAACCAAATATTATTGCGGTTGTTGCGCAATTAGTTGTGCCAGCCGGTGTGAGAGATCAATTCGACGAAGGTTGCGAACGCATGGCGATGTTGTGCGCCGAGTCACCGGGCTTCGTGTCGAGTGAACTGGGGCAATCGACCGACTCGCTCGAGGACCTCACCCTGATTCACCGTTGGGCAAACGTGGGAGCATACCGAAAATTCCTGAGTCGCTACGACGTCAAACGTGAAATTATTCCGTTCCTGTCAACATTCACCACGGACTCGGTGACGGTCGAGATTATTAGTGATTCGAAATCCAATACGGTTGAAAGTGGAAACAGTTCGCTGGCAGCGGATGCGCAAACATTTGACCGGGGAAGTGTCCGAGGTGAGGGCTAAATTTGAAAACTTATTTGACGCTGGGATTGAACTGGGATCTCTTTTGCGTGCGGAACACGAAGAATTAATGACCGATGCGCTGATTGCTTGCGTCATGCCTAACGGTGTTCCCGTTGCACTAGGCATGGAAAGCGTGGTGGGCCCTCGAGAACTTTTTGGAATCCAATTAACCCGAACCGAACAGAATGCGGTTCTCGATGCCAATTTCACGTCCACCTTTGATGAAAATCTGGTTGCTGGGAAGCGGGTGATCTTGGTTGATGACGGTGTGGAAACAGGCACCGCCGCAACCATCTGCGGTCAATGGCTTAGATCCTTGCAGGTCGCTGAGTTGGTGTTGGCCGTACCAGTTTGTCCTCGAACCGCTGCAAACCAATTGCAGTTTCTTTTCACCAATATTGTGTCGGTCCAGTCGCCCCTTGGTGCAAGATCACTCGGATGGCATTACACGGATTTTGACGTGATTGACGCACTCAGCGCTCAGGCGCTCCTTGATCAACGAACGAAGGCCTTGGGACAATAAAGCCCGCCATTAGACTCTTGGCATGGATCGTGTTGACGCAGTCGTAAACCTTGCCAAGCGCCGTGGATTTGTCTTTGCGTCCTCAGAGATTTATGGTGGGAGTCGCTCCGCATGGGATTACGGCCCCAACGGTGTCGAGCTCAAAGAAAACATTCGCAAGCAATGGTGGCAAGCGGTGGTTCGCCAACGCGACGACGTGGTTGGACTTGACTCATCGGTCATTTTGGCGTCACAGGTCTGGGAGGCATCGGGCCATGTCAATGCATTTGTTGATCCACTGACCGAATGTAAAAACTGCCACAAGCGCTATCGGGCGGATCAACTTCTCGAGGCTTACGAACAAAAGCACGGCAAGGAACCCGTCAACGGACTTGCTGACATTAACTGTGCTAATTGCGGAACAAAAGGGCAGTTCACCGAGCCCCGCGACTTCAACGGGATGCTCAGAACTTCTATCGGGGTGGTCGAAGACGCCGGTTCGGTTCACTACCTTCGGCCAGAAACTGCCCAAGGAATCTTTGTCAACTTTCTTAATGTGATGACGGCGGCCCGCAAAAAGCCGCCATTTGGCATTGGCCAAACCGGTAAGAGTTTCCGTAACGAGATTACGCCGGGCAATTTCATTTTCCGCACTCGCGAGTTTGAGCAAATGGAAATGGAATTCTTTGTCAAGCCCGGAACCGATGAAGAGTGGCATGACTACTGGCTTGATCAACGGTGGAATTGGTACGTGGACCTGGGCATGAACCCGGAGAACATGCGCCGCTTTGAACACCCGAAGGAAAAACTCAGTCACTATTCAAAGCGCACCGTTGACATTGAATATCGATTTACCTTCGCCGGAAATGAGTGGGCTGAACTGGAAGGCGTTGCAAACCGCACCGACTTTGACCTTAAGACCCACAGCGAGCATTCCGGAACTGACCTGAGCTATTTTGATCAGGAGTCTGGTGAGCGCTGGACACCCTTCGTTATTGAGCCCGCCGCCGGATTGACCCGCGCTGTCTTCGCGTTTTTGTTAGACGCTTACGACGAAGATGAAGCACCCAATGCAAAAGGTGGGGTTGATACCCGGACGGTTTTGCGTTTTGATCCACGACTCGCTCCCGTGAAGGCGGCGGTATTGCCACTCTCGCGTAATGCTGACCTTGGTCCCAAAGCGCTGGCAATTGCCGCAGAGTTGCGCAAACGCTGGAATGTTGAATTCGATGACGCGGGCGCAATTGGTCGGCGTTACCGCAGACAAGATGAAATTGGTACCCCGTATTGCGTCACGGTTGACTTTGATTCCCTCGAAGATCAAGCGGTGACAATTCGTGACCGGGACACCATGGGGCAAGAACGCATCGGTATTGACGCCCTCACCGGTTGGTTGAGTGAGCGCCTCCCGATCTAATTGTTCCAGTCTTCGACGTGCTCTTCGGGTCGATCCAGGGGGCACGGAGCCGTCAGCAGGCTGCCACAGTCCGCGCATTCGGCGTCCAACAGGTATCCCGCTATTTCGTAGTCTTCAAAGACGACTTTCACCACCATCACGTTGCCGCCGCAAACGACGCACGCGTTGGTGGGAATGCCCCGTTGATCGATTGTCTCCAGGCCTGTCGAGCCCTGCCGGCCCTGATGCTCGTGGCTCACCGCTATTTGCCGGAAACGTGAATGCCGGAAACGGCACGCTTGAGTCCTTGTCCGGCGGCGATGCGAACGGCTTTGCGTGCCGGAATCTCCAGGGGTGCGCCGGTCTGCGGGTTTCGCCCAGTTCGTGCACTACGTTCGACGACGTCAAATGTGAGGAATCCGGGAATGGTGACCTTTTCCTGGTTTGCAAGGGATTCGATAATCGCGGCCTGGATGCTGCCCAAGACGTGCTCGACCGTGGCAAGGGGAAGCCCGCTGTGCGCTGCAGTGGCGGTGATGAGTTCGGTGCGGTTCATGTGACTCCTTATTGATAATGAATGTCATTACCGTAACACGAGAGTCGGGGTGGACTCGGTTCTGGCGGTATCTAGCCACCGCCGGCGTGTCGCTTGGATCATTCGCGGGGTGGTTTGTAACCTTCGGATTCAATGCGCGCCGCGTTTTTGGGAAGTAGGAAGCTCAAGAGCAGTCCAAGGAATACGAAGATTCCGGCAACAAGGGAGACCGACTTGATAGCCGTGACAAACCCATCAGAGGCCCCGGCAACCAGCACGTCACCATTGGCCTCCGCGGTAAGTGAGGGAATCGCTTGGCCAGCACTATTTGCCACGGCGTCACTCACCTGTTGAGCCTGCGCTGCGGGGATCCCACGATCCTCGAGGTGCCCCGCCGTGGATCCTAGGCCAATAAGCAGGGTCGTTCCAATGAGTGCGGTACCAATGGCGGCGCCGACTTGACGCGAGGTTGATTGAATAGCACTCGCCGAGCCCGATTCGGCCACGGGGACTTCGGAGAGAATCACCCCGGTGAGTTGCGCGGTGGCAAAACCAACACCTACTCCATAGATGAACAACCACGGAGCCATCTGCCACCCGGTAACCGTCTCGGAAATAATAATCCCGAGTCCCACGATCCCAATGACCTCTAACACCATTCCTATCTGTAGCACGCGCACCGGACCAAGCCGTTGGGAGAGTGGTGCACCGGCACCTGATGCAGCAAATGATCCGAGGGCAAGTGCCAACAGAATAAAACCTGTTTGCAGTGCGTCGTAGCCGCGCGTCGCCTGCAAGAACAGTGGAATAGCAAAGAGCAGACCGAACTCACCAAGGCTGACAACAAGGGCGACGCCGTTACCGGCACCGAAACTTTTAATCCGGAACAGTCGAAGGTCAAGAATCACGACCTTGTCTGCCGCAATCCTTCGCTTTTCAACAAAGACCATCAGGGCGAGAGCGATGAATCCCAGAATCCCTGAAACCAACACGATGGAAATAGATGCAAAGGGCCAAGCCAGACCGCCCACGGTGAAGTCTGCGGTTGGCCTGATCCAGCCGTAACGCTGTCCTTCGATGACGGCGAAGACGATTCCAACGAGTCCAAGGGTGATTAACAAGGTGCCGGGAATGTCAAAGCCTTTACGCGCAGACATGTCGCGGGTTTCTGGAACGACCGCGATGACACCAATGATCACGATAATTCCAATGGGAACATTGATCAGGAAAGCCCAATGCCAGGAGGCGTAGGTGGTGAGATAGCCGCCGACCAGTGGCCCAAGGGCCGCCATGCCACCGATAGTTCCACCCCAGACGGCAAATGCCACAGCACGTGATTTACCAACAAAAACGGCGTTGATTACTGACAGTGAGGCGGGCAAAATCATTGCCCCACCAACCCCCTGTAGGGAACGGGCGGCGATCAGGGTTATTGAAGAATCCGACGCGGCGACCAATGCGCTGGCAAGGACAAAAGTGATGACACCAATAATGAAAAGCAATTTACGACCAAAACGGTCTGCGAGACGACCAAAAAAGATCAACAACGATGCAAATGTCAGGGAGTAAGCGGCGTTAATCCACTCGGCGTCATTTGTGCTCAAGTCTAAGTCGGTGACCATGGTGGGGATTGCAACGTTTACTACCGTGGCATCGAGAATAATCATGGCGACACCCAGCGAAAGGAAAACGAGGGCAACCCAACGTCTCTTTCCTGCCAAAACTACCTGAGTGAGATCCGGTTGGGCGCTCGGATTTACCATTTTTCTCCTGACGAATAAAAGGTGCAGGGAGCCGAGGTTGGCAGTTACATAGCAGTGTGCCGTACGCGTTCATCATTGTGAAACCAGACATGCGAAACTTGTCGAATGCCTGCCCAGCTCGCCATTGGAACCTATGTCGTTGACCCACCCGTTGTCCTAGCCCCAATGGCAGGAATTACCAATCGAGCGTTTCGCCGGTTATGCCGTGAGGAAGGCGCCGGGCTTTACGTCTCCGAGATGGTCACCTCACGTGCACTGGTTGAACGCAATGAAGCAACGATGGACCTAGTGACCTTTGCAGCAGATGAATCCCCGCGTTCGGTACAACTGTATGGTGTTGACCCGCTCGTCATGGCCAAAGCGGTCTCAATAATTGTTGACGAAGATCGCGCCGATCACATTGACATGAACTTCGGGTGCCCGGTCCCCAAGGTCACCCGCAGAGGCGGCGGCAGCGCACTGCCGTGGAAACGTGATCTCTTTAAAGAAATCGTTGAACGGGCGGTGCAAGCTGCTAACGGGAAAGTTCCCGTCTCGGTGAAAATGCGAAAAGGAATTGACAACCAACACTTGACGTACCTGCAAGCAGGTGAGAGCGCCGCTCGGGCCGGGGTTGCCTGGGTTGCGTTGCACGGTCGAACCGCAGCCCAAATGTATGGCGGTCAGGCCGACTGGGATGCCATCAAAAATTTGAAAGACCACCTACGTCAATTCGATACCCCGGTTCTCGGCAACGGAGATATTTGGACGGGTGCTGACGCGCTAGAAATGATGGCGCGGACCGGGGCTGACGGTGTCGTCGTGGGACGTGGGTGTCTTGGGCGACCGTGGTTATTCTCACAGTTGACGGCTGCATTCGCGGGGGAAGAATTGCCCGCTGAGCCAAGGCTGGGGCGAGTCCTGCAGATTTTGCGCCGGCACGCGGAGCTTCTTGCCCTGGATTACGGTGAAGCGAAAGGTTGCCGTGATATGCGTAAGCACATGGCCTGGTACCTCAAAGGCTTCAGCGTTCCCCACACGGTTCGCCAACCACTGGGAACCTTGCAGACATTGGCAGAACTTGATGCCCTCCTGGTCCAGATCAATCCCGATCAAGATTTTAATTCCGAGGTTGGTTCCGGACCGCGCGGGCGAACTTCCGGCGAGCGCCGGCCCGCACTTCCTGATCGGTGGTTAGAAACCCGCGAATTGACCGCTGAGGACCGGGTAAATGTCTCCCTTGCGGAACTCTGCGTCAGCGGTGGTTAACCTCACAACGTCACCAGATGTAAAACACGCCCTGGGTGAAGTTTGAGTGCCACACTTGCCGCCATGCGTGAACCAGCACGTTCGTGAAAGGAGTGAGCCCAAGTGAGCAAGTATGTTTACGCTTTTGCCGAAGGCGATCGCGGCATGTCAGACCTTCTCGGCGGCAAGGGCGCGAATCTAGCCGAAATGGTCTCACTTGGGTTACCGGTCCCTCCCGGGTTCACCATCACCACCCGTGCGTGCCAGGTGTATTTGGAAAGCGGAACGCAACCTGCTGATCTGCAGCAGCAAATTGATGCAGCTCTCACCGAACTAGAAAAGTCAATTGGCAAAAAGTTGGGCGAGGGGAGCAACCCTTTACTCGTATCGGTGCGTTCGGGTGCAAAATTTTCAATGCCCGGCATGATGGAAACAGTTTTAAATATTGGCTTGAATGATGTAAGTGTTCAAGGTCTCGCTATTGCCTCACGCAATGAACATTTTGCGTGGGATTCTTACCGCCGCCTCATTCAAATGTACGGAAAGACGGTTCTCGGTATCTCCGGTGAGCCATTTGAAGAACGCATTGATGCAGCCAAAGCAAGCGAAAGTGTTGGAACAGATGTTGAACTCAGCGTTACCGCAATGCAGGGACTCGTGCGTGAGTTCAAGGAGATTATAAATAAAGAAACGAATACGCAGTTCCCGCAAGAGCCAAAGGAACAACTCGCCGGAGCGATCTTGGCGGTTTTTGATTCCTGGAACACCGAGCGGGCTCGGATTTACCGCCGCCGGGAACATATCCCGCACGATTTGGGAACCGCGGTTAACGTGCAAGCCATGGTGTTCGGTAACGCAGGCGATGGTGAATCGGGTCTTGGGTCTGGCTCAGGTGTTGCCTTCACCCGGGATCCGGCAAACGGTGATCAGGGTGTGTACGGAGACTACCTTCCGGATGCCCAAGGCGAAGACGTTGTCTCCGGTGTTCGCAATGCACACCCGTTGAGTTATTTAGATGAAATAGATTCACATTCTTATTCCGAACTGATGTCGAATATGACAAAACTTGAGGACCACTACCGGGATCTGTGCGACATCGAATTCACGGTTGAACGCGGAAAACTGTGGATGCTACAAACACGCGTTGGCAAGCGAACGGCTGCTGCTGCATTTCGCATCGCGAACTCATTAGTTGATGAAGGTGTAATTTCCCTCGATGAAGCTTTGTCGCGCGTGAGCGGAGCCCAACTCGCCCAACTGTTATTCCCTCGCTTTGATGTAGATGCCGAGTCAACCTTGATTGGTCAAGGCACGAACGCATCCCCCGGAGCTGCCGTAGGTGAAATCGTGTTCTCCTCCCAAGCGGCGGTTGACAAGGCGGCACTGGGAGTGGACGTGATCCTGGTGAGGCGTGAAACAACCCCCGAGGATCTGGCCGGCATGGTCGCCGCAACCGGAATTTTGACCAGCCGCGGTGGCAAGACTTCGCACGCAGCGGTTGTTGCGCGTGGAATGGGCAAAACGGCAGTGTGCGGCGCTGAGTCGCTACGCATTGACACGAAAAAAGGTGAACTCACCACGGCCCAAGGTCAGATTCTCACCGCCGGTGACCTCATTTCAATTGATGGCAGCACCGGTGAAGTGTTCCTGGGCAGTGTCCCGGTAACCGCAAGCCCAATTGTCACACTTTTTGAGAACGGCAAGGTAGCTGCATTGGTAGACGTTGATTCGGCAACCGCCGCGCTCATTGAATCCGTTGATCGAATCATGGCCCACGCGGACTCCAAGCGGCGAATGGGTGTTCGGGCGAACGCGGATACCGGGCCCGATGCTGCACGAGCACGTCGCATGGGTGCTGAAGGAATCGGCCTGTTACGCACCGAGCACATGTTTTTGGGGGAGCGTCGCCAATTAATCGAAGACTTGATTCTTTCCGAGTCCGCCGAACAAAATGAACGCGCTTTAGCAGCACTCATGCCACTTCAGCGAAGTGACTTCAATGAAATCCTGCAGGCTATGGACGGTTTGCCCGTGACGGTCCGCTTGATCGACCCACCCCTGCACGAGTTTCTCCCCGATCACGTTGAACTAGCGGTCAAAGTTGCCGTCGACACCGAACGTGGAACAGTGAGTGAGTCCGACATCACATTACTCGCTGCCGTGAATCGGCTCAGTGAGCAAAATCCCATGCTGGGTCTTCGCGGCGTCCGACTCGGGCTTGTGCTGCCGGGCCTTTTTGCCATGCAGGTTGAGGCGCTCACCTTGGCGGCGTGTGATCGCAAACGAAACGGTGGTGACCCGTGCCCAGAAGTGATGATCCCGTTGGTTGGTTCGATCACCGAACTTTCCATCATTCGCACAGAGGTCAATAAAGTCATTGACTCGGTACTGGCCCAAGAAGAAATCGAATTAGAAATCCCGATCGGCACCATGATCGAACTCCCACGCGCAGCGATTACCGCAGGAGATCTTGCCGAGTTGGCCGAGTTCTTTTCATTCGGAACAAATGACCTTACCCAAACGGTTTGGGGCTTTAGCCGCGACGACGTGGAAGCAGCGTTCTTCAGCCGGTACCTCGATCTGGGAATTTTTCCCGTGTCACCATTTGAATCGATTGACACCGAAGGTGTTGGTGAACTCGTGCGGGAGGCGATCATGAAAGGTCGGGCAGCGCGCCCAGGGATTTTCTGCGGCGTGTGCGGTGAACACGGGGGGGATCCCGCATCCATTCATTTCTTCAACTCCATCGGCTTGGACTACGTTTCTTGTTCACCCTTTAGAGTCCCGGTAGCCCGGCTTGAATCGGGGCGGGCCGCACTGGGTTGATCCGGTTGTGTCTGCCGATTGGTTCGCATGTGTCGCACCACCCAACCGGAGGGTAAACCTGTAAATATGGGGCAGTGGCTCTGGAACCGGCACCTTCACCGGCGCGCATCGTCACATTTTTACTCACACTGGGAATCAGTGTGCTTCTGCTGATCCCCATTGGTGCGGCCGCCCAGATAGTTCTGACGTCACAAATTGAAGACGAAACCCCAACCCGGGTAATCGTGGTTATGGATCCGACCGGGGCGTGGAACAACCAGAATGCCGCGAAAAATGAACGGCTTGAGCGGGCATCCGAACTGTATAAATCAGGGGTTGCCCCTGTGGTTATGGTGACCGGACCTCAGCGCTCATTTGCACGATCCCAAGCAGAGCTGGAAAAACTGGGTGTCCCCAAAAACGACGTTATTTTACAGCCCACCGGAACCGACACCCTCGGTACTCTGGCCGTGGTCGCCACCTTGCTCAATGACTTGGGTTGGACGTCGGCCACCATCGTGACCGACCCGGCTCACTCGGCTCGGGCGCAGGTAACGGCCGGTAAATACGGAATTGATGCCCACATGACACCCTCATCCGGTGAAGGTGCTTCATCCTTAACCTCCGAGTACGTTGCGCGCGAAGCAATTGCCTTGGTCCGGTACTACCTCTACAACCAATGGCAGGTTCCTCGCATCCTCGCAAACCGGTAAAGTCGGGTGCGTGCCGATCCCGGAGGGTTACGACGAACGCGATGTCGCGCGACCGGTCACCGAACCGGTAAAGGAAATTAGTCGTAGTGCATTCGCTCGTGATCGCGCCCGCGTACTTCACTCCTCAGCCTTACGTCGGCTGGCCGCCAAGACGCAAGTCCAAGTAGCCGGGGTCGCCGACTTCCCGCGCACCCGACTCACCCACACCCTCGAAGTCGCCCAGATCGCCCGCGAACTCGGCGATGCTCTGGGCTGCGACGCTGACCTGGTCGAAGTCGCCGGTCTCGCCCATGACCTTGGTCACCCACCATTTGGTCACAATGGTGAAGAGGAACTGAATCGTCTCGCCGACTCAATTGGTGGCTTTGAAGGTAATGCCCAAACGTTGCGGGTTGTCAGTCGACTAGAAGCAAAAGTTTTGACCGAAGATGACGAGTCGGCGGGTCTGAATCTCACCCGGGGCTCGTTGGACGCCTCCTGTAAATACCCGTGGGCACGAACTCCCGATAACCCAAAGTTTGGCTACTACGAAGACGACGCAGAAGTCTTCGCGTGGTTGCGTGAAGGCGCTCCGGGAACCCAGACGTGCCTGGAAGAACAGGTGATGGATTGGTCAGACGACGTTGCCTACTCGGTTCATGACTTCGAAGACGCCGTCCACTCAGGTTTGGTTTCTATTCTTGAGTTTGGCGATAAAAATGTTACCGATGAACTGTGTCTCATTGCCCAGCAAAGGTATGTGCCGCAGATCTCACTACAGCAATTACAGGAAGCAGTGTTGAGGCTGCGAAACCTTGACTATTTCCCGAGTTCATTTGATGGCTCAATGCGCAGCATGGTGATGCTCAAAAAATTCACCAGCCACCTGATCGGCCGATTCAGTGTTTCGGCGCATATCGCAACCCAGCGGCAATACGGAGACCAGCGGCTAACGCGCTACGACGCCACCCTCATTGTTCCCCAAGAAGTGCGCGACGAAGTCGCGGTCATGAAATCCGTCGCGGTTAAGTGGGTGATGAACCGGCCGGGCGCCGATCGCGCTTACGCCCGTCAGCGCGAGATCATCGCCGAACTCGTGCACGCACTTGTGTTGGATGAAGGCCGCCATCTAGAGCGTTGGCTCAAGCCGACCCATGCGGCTGCGACAACTGATGCACAACGCTTCCGTGTGGTCATTGATCAGGTTGCCAGCCTGACCGACATCAGTATTGAGCAGTGGCACAATCAATTGTGTCGTTAGTTGGTGAGGCCACGAACCACTTCGGTACAGCGTTCAAGCTCCTCTAGTGTGTTGTACACGTGCGGTGACACCCGAACAAGTGAACTCACACCGTGGGCAATGTAGTCAACCTGCGAATACTCGGGTGTTCCCAAGGACACGTTGATTCCCGAGTTTTTCAATCCGGCAACAATTTCCGCGGCATCCACTCGTTCGTGGTTGAACGTAACGATTCCACTTTTGTCAATCCCTCGATCAAGAACCTGAACGCCAGAAATCTCCCCAAGCATTCGGCGCAATTCAAAGGACAGGTAATCAATTCGCTGAGAAATTGCGTCCATGCCTAATGCGAGTGAGTAGTCAACCGCGGCGCCGAGGCCAAGTAGGGCCGCATAACTTTTCTCCCACGATTCAAAACGTTGGGCATCACTACGCATGCTGTAACCACCGGGGTTCCAATTTGCTCCGTGTAGGTCGGCGGGGAACGACTCAAGTTCAGCCAATGCGCGTGGTGAGCAATACATGAACCCGGTCCCGCGCGGACCGCGAACAAATTTACGGCCGGTCACGCTCAGAAAGTCAGCCCCAATCGCGACGGCGTCAACCGGCAGCTGCCCAACCGATTGGCAGGCGTCAACTAGGTACCATGCATGTGATTGCGCCCGTGCCAATGCGTGACCAATGGCGGCCACCGGGTTAATCAAACCGTTTTGGCTCGGGCAGTGATTGATGAGTACTACCGCAACGTCGTCATCCAGCATTGACTCCAGCGCCGCAACGTCGGTCACCCCGTTTTCATCATCGGGAATAAATTCAAGTTGAACACCATGGTGGCGAGCTAGTTGCATGACCGGCAAAACATTGGACGCATACTCCGAGGAGGAGGCAAGAACCCGAGTGTCGGATCCAAAGTCCCCGGCGAAAGTGATCGCGCTAAACGCTCTGTCCCAAGATTCCGTGGCCGAGGAACTCAGGGCAATATTGGAGCCGCTGGTGTCCAGTAAGGCACCGATCGAGTCGCGAACGGCATCGATGCGCCCGGCAGCGCGAGCGTGTGCTTCATACCCACCAATCATTTCCTCAAGGCGCAAATGCTCAACCATGGTGTCCACCGCGATCGAAGGCGGTAGGGCGCTGCCGGCGTTATTGAGGTGAACCACTTCGGTGCATCCGCGGGTATCAGCGCGAAGCCCCACAACGTCGAGCCCGGATTGGTCCTGGTGGTGTGTGTCGAAAGCCATGGGAGTATTCAACCTTGGATCGGAGGGCACGTGCGCACCGGACGTAGACTGCCCACATGGCGGGCCGGATCAGAGACGAGGACATTGCTCTCGTTCGTGAACGTGCCCGGATCGATCAGGTGGTCTCCGAATACGTCACATTAAAATCCGCAGGTGGGGGCTCGCTCAAGGGTTTGTGCCCCTTTCATGAGGAGCGTTCACCCAGTTTTCACGTCACCCCGAGTCGTGGCATGTGGTACTGCTTCGGTTGCGGTGAGGGTGGGGATCTGCTCAGTTTCGTGCAAAAAATTGATCATCTCAGTTTCGCTGAAGCGGTGGAAAAACTCGCTGACAAAGCGGGCGTTCAACTGCAATACGTGGACGGGGGAGCAAGCCCGAACAAGCAACAGGGCCAACGCAAGCGATTGGTTGAGGCCCACAAAAAAGCAACCGAGTTCTACGAAACGCAACTACTCACCCCCGAGGCCCACACCGGGCGAGAGTTTCTCACCCAGCGTGGATTCGAATCAGAAATCTGTGCAACCTTCAGTGTGGGTTATGCCCCTAAAGGTTGGGACGCCCTCACCAAGCACCTGCGCCAAGCGGGCTTTAGTGACCAGGAGCTCCTTGCCGGCGGACTCGTCTCCCAAGGAAACCGGGGAATCTACGACCGTTTCCGTGGCCGGCTCGTGTGGCCCATTCGCGAACTCGGCGGTGAAGTAATCGGGTTTGGTGCCCGCAAACTTTATGATGACGATGAAGGACCCAAGTACCTCAACAGCCCGGAGACACCGATATACAAAAAGAGTCAGGTGCTCTATGGCCTAGACATTGCCAAGCGCCTGATTTCAAAAGAACAGCAAGCCGTGATCGTTGAGGGTTACACCGACGTTATGGCCGCCCACCTCGCCGGTGTGGGAACGGCGGTAGCAACCTGCGGTACGGCATTTGGCGCCGACCACATCAGGGTCCTGCGCAGGCTGCTCATGGATGACGACCGAATGCGCGGGCAGGTCGTCTTCACCTTTGACGGTGACGCTGCCGGTCAAAAGGCAGCACTGCGGGCCTTTGAAGAGGACCAGAAATTCGTCTCCCAAACCTTCGTCGCCGTTGAGCCCGGCGGCCTTGACCCGTGTGACCTTCGACTGCAACAAGGGGATGCAGCGGTCCGGGCACTCATTGAGAGTCGGGTTCCACTATTTGAGTTTGCCATCAAATCCGTACTGGCCTCCTACGACCTCAATACAAGTGAAGGTCGCATCGCCGCACTACAGGAAGCCACCCCGATTGTCCGGAAAATCCGCGACACCGCATTGCGACCGGAATACTCCAGGCGTCTTGCAGGTTGGCTCGGCATGGACCCGGTTACCGTTGCTAAAGCAATTGGCGGAAGCGCCCCAGCATCGAATCAGTCGCGCAAATCCACCATTGGTTCAAGTGTTGAACGCGAATCACTTAAAGCGGCCTTACAACTTCCCGGTGCTGTCAGTGACTGGTATGCATCCGTTGACGAGTCGACGTTTACCCACCCCAAGGCCGCATCGGTTCATGTAGCCATAGCCAAAGCGGGTGGACCATCCAAGGAACTCGATGGCATGGCCTGGATCGACGCGGTGCTCGCCAATGCCGAGAACGACGAAGTGCGTTCAACAATTCGTGAACTTACGGTTGAACCAATGCCCACCGAACCCGGCACCGAGGATCGATACGCGGTCGGCATGATCGCACGACTACTCGAAGTGGATTCGTCAAAAAAAATTGATGAACTTAAAGGTCAACTCACCAGATCAGAAGAAGACGGAGACCCAGCCCAATTGTTGAATCAACTTGTTGACATGGAAACCTACCGGCGTTCACTGCGTCAGATCTCATTTGGTGAGGCCTGATGTTTGGACGCAATCAATTTCACAAACAACTCGAGGCCGATGCAAAATTATTAAACGTTCCCAAGGACGAGCGGATTATGGCAACTGCCCTTGGTCCCAAGGTTTATGAGCCACCGGTTGTGATCGCAACAGACAAAGCCCTCTATTTCGCAACCAACACAGACCCCGAACGCATCGCGTGGACCCAGATCGCCAAAGCGACGTGGGAAGAGCCGTGGTTGGAAGTGACTACCAACCAGAATGTTCTGACCAAGCTCTACCTTGACCCCTGCGGCGAAGTCCCGCCCATGGTTCGCGATCGGGTTACCGCAAGTGTCCTGTTTCGCGAAACATTGACCTTGGACACCGGAGGCAGCGTTACCGCAATCGGTCGGCGTGAACCCAACAGCACCGAGATTTCCTGGCTACTTGAATTCCACGGTGACCTTGACCCGGGTGACCCGATCACCAGCGCGAGTGCTGACCGGGCCTTGGCGCAACTTCGAAATACCCTCGGCGTGTAGTCTGCGCCCGGCCACTTGATAGTCTTCGGCCGTCATTCCCCCATAGCTCAATTGGCAGAGCATTCGACTGTTAATCGAAGGGTTTCTGGTTCGAGTCCAGATGGGGGAGCCAGGTTTTCGCGCCTGAAGCAGCCCCAAACGCGGGCATCTACCCAACTACTTCCCTAAAGCCGCCCCCGGAGTGGGGAACTGCTCGCTACTTTTAGCCTCGGGTGCGACCGGGGCGGTAGATCGACAGCACGGATGCCAAGATCGGCAGGCTCATGGCGAAGCCGGCCACCCCGGCCATTGCCAGGGCGGTGTCGGTGGACTCCCCTAGGAGGGGCCGCAAAACGATTGGCAGCCAGTACCCGGCGTAAAGCAACGGCCCCTGCAGGTAGAACCAATTCGGGCGGGTTCTCTGGATGTGGGCGGTGGCGTTGCGACGCAGGAATAGCAACGCAACAATCATGAAGAACGTGAACGTCGTGATGAACCACCCCCAGAAATTCTGGATAGGCACCCCGAAGTAGGCACCGCCGGTTCGCCAGATCCAGTCGCCGAGAACCGTGCTTTGCATTGGGTCACTTGACAGGTCGAGCACGACCATGGTGAGCGCGGCTAGGGCGGAGGTGGCGACGAGTCGAATCCCCGTCGTGCGGGCGGAGAGCGTGCCGGAAATCGCGTGCGCCATCACGAGTGCGGAATAACCCATCGCGAAGTACTGCAACATGATCAGGGGCGGGACGCCGACCAGAAGTGGGCCGAGAATATCCGGTGGGTAGTAGTAGTTACCGAAGACCCGGCCGGTGGCTACACCAACCGCCTCGAAGCTCCAACTGGTGACGACAATGACCACGAAGGATCCGATTGCGGTCGGTGCTCCGGCCCAGCGGGTCAGGTGCCACAGCGCGAAGACGACCGGCAAGAATCCGACAATGACATCAAGTGAGGCGAGGGTTCCTTCCGGTCGAAGGGCAGCCGCCAGATAAAGACCGAGGATCACCCACAGCGCAATACTTGCCGATAACTTCCACGGCTTAACCAAAACGCTCATGCCCACCCCTGTCCTCGACTCGCACTGACATGCTGCTTCCCGTCGCGATGCTCGAACAGTCATCAACGAGCTAAAATCGTATCAGCGGGAAGAGTGTAATTCCGCTAAGAATGCTCTGATTGTGCGGCAAATGTGGAATGGTGAATGGGCGCACCATGGACCTGCGAGGTGATCGAACAGCGTGGAGTCCTGAGCACGGCCGCGATCGCGTCCGCGCTGGACGTCGCCGAAACATGCTCCCGGCAGCGGGCCGATCCATCGCCACAATGATCCCAAATTGCGAAGGATGACCTCGCGAGAACCGACCCGTAATCGAAGTGTTATTGATTCACGCCTTGGGTTCTGTTACTGGACCCGAGGATTACATCTTCTTTCCAGTGACCTGAGACAACTCACCCGTTGGCTTTATCGCGGTGTTTAACGATGCTGACCACGTTCGCGATTGCGCCGCGGCGCTGGGATGCAATTCGTTTGGGTTCGCAGAACGCCCACCAGTTCGTCGACGACCTCGTTTTGGATCAACTGTTCGAGGTCGTAAAGGTCTGCCTTGCGGAGAGGTTGGCCAAGAATCTCCCGCACTTCGGAAGTCAGGGACTCTCGCTACCCGTCAGTTGCGAGAGTTTCTCGACGTATTCGGGCCCGAACGTCATTACACCTTCGAGCGCAGCGACGCAACGAATTTCTCCACGACGGCGCAGCGCATCGTGACCGGCGGGCACGACGCGCTGCTCCAAACTTGCCGATACGTCCCACTCGTTCATCTTTCGCCTTTCCGTTCCTCAAATCCTGTCCCTGCGGTTGCGGATCAGGCGTAGATGTCAGGTATAAGTGCGACTGTTTCTGACCCTGTGCGATTTTTTCAATAGTTTCGGGGTTTCTCAGCCCAGCCTGACAGGTAAGGATGAGTCGTGGCCGTTGCGTTGGGTGTTTCCCCCTAACTCGCGCACTGCCTGATGCTCACGGGCCGAGATTAAGGATTGAGGTGACGTTCACTCCGTCAGGACGGGTGTAGGACGGACCGGTCGCTGTAATAATCGTGAGGGATTCTGGCTTTGTGCGCACCGCTGCGGCAATCCGCAGGAGACCCGCTGCTGCGATATTAAGGACATTAGATGCGCCCGATAGTTTCACCTCTACTCCAGCCCAAGCTCCCTCACGAACGAGAACTGCATCAATTTCTGCCCCGTTGTTGTCCTGATACGCGAACACTTCCGCCCCTGCCGCTTGGGTGTACACCGCCAGGTCGCGGTAGACCATGGACTCAAACAATTGACCGAACGTCTCAGGGTCGCGCACCAGACTCCTTACGGTTGCGCCCAACGCCGCTGCGGCTAGAGACGGATCGACCAGGTGACGTTTCGGGGACTTCCGGACCGGCACAGTTGACCTGAGATGCTGTCCCCACGCTGGCTGTTCGACGTATACCCACAGTCGCGCGAGAGCATCGAGGTACGAGTTCAGTGTCCTGGGGTTGAGTGGTTCCCCGGTTCCTGCGGAGTCGGCAATCAGGGTTTTATTGGTCACAAATGTGCCCACTGACCGTGCCAGTGGAGCTCGACGAACGACTGTCACTACTGGTGGCTGCCACGGGTCGGTCCAAGAGAACTGGTCACCGCAGGGTTTGACGATCTGGAGTACGCCGACGGACTCGTCTCAAGAGTTGAGGCCATCCGCGCTGGCCAGCGCGAGACTCGGCCGGTTAACGATCTGATGTCCGAGCGGGGAATCACCCGTGAGCAACGGGACGCCATGCCTGATCAGACTGCATGACGTGGACCATTCGCGCGGATAGCGACTTTGACCCAGCGTTGAGGAAGTTGGACGCTCAGGTCGCTGCCCGAGTGTTCAAGGCCCTCGTCGCACGAGAAAACCTGGACGACCCGACAACGCAATGAAATGCCTTGGCAGGGTGGATAACCACCTAAAAGTAGGTTCTTTCGCCTCACCGAACAATTTTAATACCGGCATTTCTGACCGAACATAAGCTTTGTCAACAGGTGTGACGCCTAGACATTCGGGTGGCGGTTAACGCTCACCCAAAATGAGGCCACTTTTGCCCAGGTGGTTTTTAGCCGACGACGAGTACTCTGCGCCCAAGTTTTATCGGTACTTGACGCAAGGATGTGGTGGCAGGGCCGAGTACAAGGTCACCGTCGGCTTCGAACTGTGAACCATGCGCCGGACAGTTCCAACCCGTAGGACTACGGGCCACCGTCACACCTGCGTGGGGACACACGAGGTTGAACGCTCGGTATGCCGTGGTTCCCGTGCGAGACACCGCAATTGGGACACCTTTGATCACTCCTATTCGAACAGCACCCCCAATGGTTGCCAGCTCAGGAATAGCCTTGAGGCGAACCTCAAGTTTTCCGTTGGGGAGCTGTCGAACCGCCGATTGCGCAGCGACGGGTAATGCTGATGTGCCCAGAGCTAAGAGCCCACAGGCCCCAGCGAGCACTGCCCGGCGAGAGACGTCTTCCATGTGATCCTCCAAAAAATGTGGGCGGGGGCCCGATCAAGAAAAACCGGACCCCCGTTATGGATTATGCCTTTCTGACAAGTTTGGTAAGCGTGAGATCCGCGGTGGCAAAGGCGGTGCCATCGGGGATAGTTCCGGCAGGCAGTCCCAACAGCGAACTAAGAACCGGTCCGACGCCAGGAGCGATTGCGAGTTGGGCTCCGGTGTATGCGGTTGTTCTTATTTTCGTCTTCCGGTCAGTCGTAACCTTTGATGTGACCGCCGTTAGATTCGTAATGGTGAGAACCGTAACGGGGGCACCCGTACCCTGGGGAATAGTCGCCGTCACCGCGCCGTTGGCGAGATCGATCACTGGATTTTGAAGTTGAACAAGTTTGTTGTTTGCGGTGTTAAAAAACACCAGTGTGCTTCCGACATGCGCGACACCAGCCTTTGCGCCGGTAATGGGGACATGAATGACAATCTGTCCGTTTGCCGCAGCGAGGGAGTCACCCATGACGGCGCTGGTAGCCCCGCCCTGCGCGTACAGCACGACGCCCACACCTTCAAGAGTCGAGGACAGACCGGGCACCGTCTTTATGTGCGTCATGCCTTGGCCCGGCTTGGCGACGGTCGCCTGCGCCGGCGTGATGGTCGTGGCGAGTAATGCGGCGGCCGCCAGGACGGTTGCTAAAGAACGTTTGCGCATAATTTTCCTTTCGAGGAGGGTACGTGGGCGTTTTCAGAATCTCGTCACTGTAACAGTGGCCTTTTATTCCTGCATCTTGCGACACCGAACAAGTTCTTAGCCGAAGACTCTCTTTGGCGTGAGACGTGAGACGTGAGACGTGAGCACGTCGAGCCCTGAGATCGTGCGCTTTTTAGCGGTTTCGGCCCAGTTGCTCGTGCCCGGTTACCCAGTCACCCGCGAGTACGGCTGAGGCCAGTGAGATTTCCCCAGCGAGGACGGTTGCCGCCGCGATCTCGGCAAGTTTCTTGGCAGAGCCGCTTGCGGTGCAACCCAGGAGTTCAAGGCATTCGTGTTGGGTGGCAAGTCCGGTGCCACCGCCGTGGGTTGCAACGATTAATGACGGCAAAGTAATGGACCAGTAATAGTCGCCGTTGTCGAGCAGTTGCGTGTAGAGCAGGCCGCTGTGCGACTCGGCAATGTTGGCAACGTCTTGCCCGGTTGCAATGAACAATGCAGTGAGTCCGTTGGCGGCGTGGGCGCCATTATTTGCTGAGCCGGCCATGAATGCCCCGGCCTGCGAGATTTGTCGGGCCTTAAACAAGTCTTTGGGTGAAACACCAAGCAGATCCTGCAGGGTCTGGGCCGTTGTGGTTACTTCGGCAATCACCCGCTTGCCGCGCGTGAGTAACGTGTTCATCTGTGAATGCTTTTTATCGGTGTCAATGTTCCCGGAAAGGATAAAGTCGGAGTTGTTCAAGTAGTTTTCTTTGATCCACAGACAGGCGGCAAGTGTTGCTTTGCTGACCATGTTTTGACCAGCGGCATCACCCGTTGAGTAATCAAAACGTAGATACAGATTTGGTCCAACAGCAAATTGCGTGATCCCTTCCAGTGTGCCAACACGCGTGGTGCTCTCGGCTACTTCACGAATCTTCGAAATACTCCCGTGGACCCACAGACCAAAGTCGCGCGCTGCACGTGCGCTCGCGAAGAGGAATGCGGGGGAGCGTTGCATGTGATCTTGGGAGATGGTGACGGTTGCACCGCCGGACTCGTGGATCACCCGCATTCCACGGTTGTAACTAGCGACAAGTGCGCCTTCGGTTGTTGCAAGCGGGACGTAGAATTCGCCGGTCGCGTGTTCACCCTGGATAAGTAGTGGTCCGGCGATTCCAATAGGAACTTGAGCGGCACCGATGAAGTTTTCAATGTTGCCGCGTGTCAGTTCCGGATCAAAACTAAACGAGGCCACCTGGTCAAGCACCGCTCCACTATTCCCGGTGAGAAACTCCCTTCGGATTCTCGCGGCGTGAACAGAATGGTCATTTTCCTGATCGCGGGGGATGGACTGCCGGCTCATCTTTGATTGCTCCTTATGTGATCCAGCAAGGCCAGTGTTGCAGCGCGTGCATTCGTTGCGTTGGCGGCAAGGGAGGCAACAAGTGATAGGTAATCCTCTCGTGAAACCCCGGCGCCAATCGCCATGCGCTCAAGGGTTTCGGGGGTGAGCTCAACGTGCGGCTGCACCCCCCAGGCATTTCCTTGATGGAAAATCAAGATCGCCTCGCTTACAGCGGAATCGATGGTTGCTCCCGGGGCATCGATAATAAAGTCTTCGTGCCAGCGGACCCAAGGACCATTGTGAAGGTTTCCGGATAATCCGATTTTTTCGACAGCGCGGTGAACCTTACTTTGGCGAGCGACGTTTCCGCCGAGGGCGACTGCGAGAACTTGTGCGCCGAAACATAAACCGAGGTAGCTATTTCCTTGGGAAACCCACGCTTTGACCAGCTCGATTTCGAGTTCGGCCAGGGCTAAGGTGTAACCGGATGCAACAGAGCTCAAAGAGCCCATGCTGATGAGTAGGTCAGCTGCCGGAAATGCCGCGTGGGATGCTAAATCTTGGCGGTAAATTCGATCTATCCGGAACTGATGTGCGTTGAGCCAGTCCTGCACATGACCAAGTTCATGCCCGAGATCCGACTCGGAAAGAATCAGGGCGGTTGGCACGCCTTGAGCATAGGACGTTTTCTTTATTATGCGGTCGAATGCGTGAGCGCTGATTAGGATTCGTGGGTGACACATGAGCTGATCCCTGCATCTGATAATTCACCCAACACCATTATGTTTATCCGCCACGGCGAAAAGCCGAGTGAGACGGGTGCACCATTTGGGGTGAACAAACACGGCAAAGAGGATGCCCACGCCCTTTCGGTCCGGGGGTGGCAGCGGGCCGGCGCACTGACCGGGTTGTTCAAATTGGCACCGGGAGTGGGGTATCCCGGTCTGGCTACACCGGTAGCGATTTATGCGACCGCGCCCAGTTCGGACTCGCATAGCACCCGGGAGTACAACACGGCCGAGCCGCTCGCCGCTGCGCTGGACCTGGACATTAACGCCGACTTCGCCCACGGGCACGAGCACAAACTTGCCAGCCATATCTCCACGAATAATCAGGTGACGTTGGTGGTGTGGCACCACGGCGCAATCCCTGCGGCGATCAAGGCCTTCGCGATCAAGAACGAGTCAGAGATCCCAGCGCAGTGGCCCGAGGAACGCTTTGACCTAGTTTGGTTACTCACGCGTGAAGCCACATCCGCCGAGTACACATTTACCGAACTAAACCAAAGGTTGTTAGACGGGGACAAGGACGAACCCGTGAGTAGATTTTTGGCATGAGTAAGTTCGCGATTCACCGCCCCGTCGTTGCCCTCCTCATTTGGTTTCTCGTGATTTTAGGTTTGGGTGTTTTTGCAACCAGTCTGGGTTCCAAGTTCAATGACAGCTTTTCCCTCCCGGGCGCGCAATCCACGAAGGCCCAGGAACTCCTTGAGAAACTTAACTCGGGTGATTCCAGCAATGCCAGCATCAAGGTGATCTGGTCACCCACCGCGGGAAAGGTGACCGACGAAAAAACCCAAAAAGCAATCGAGCCGGTACTCAAATTCATCGCGGGCCTACCGGGAGTCCAGTGTGTAACCAGCCCTTACAAAGACAACCTGGGTAGCAACTGTAAATCTAAAGTGAATGTTTCGGTTGAAAAATCTCTGATGCACGCGATTCACCAGGAGTTGCGCAAAGTCACCGGACTGACCAATCAGGAGATTGATCAGGCCGGCAAAGACCTCGCCGGTTTGGCACCGCTGGCAGAAGCCAACGGTTCAGATCTGGCCAAAATAGCCAAGGCAATCCCGGCGCTTGCGAAACTCTCGCTGCTGCCCCCCGACGTGATTGCCGGATTGCGCAGCGTCGACCAAGCCCTCGCTGATGCCTCAACCGGACTCACCCGTACAGAGCTAGAAGAAGTTAATCAGGGGATTGGTGGACTGCAACAGTTCGCCAAGATCCCCTTCGAAATTCGTGAAGCACTGGCAAAAGCCGCACCGAATGAACTCGCGGCCGTGGCACGAGCCGTGCCCAAGGCAGTCGCTGAACTTAACCGGCTAGAGAAAGAGTTCAACACCGAGGTTGCCTCACTTCGCAACGCCGCCAAGGCGACCGACGCAGCTTTGAGCCCATTCGGGTCCCAAGGCGAGGTTGCGTTCGCAACCGTGGCTTTCAACTCTGCAACCGTGACACCGGCGGAGGCAACACAGATTGTTGATTCTGTTCAGGCGGCGAACACCGGCACTCTCACGGTGGGTGTCAGCGGCGGAGCTCTTGAAGGCGCGGGCGTGGGAGCGGATAACAGTGAGGCGATTGGCCTTTTGGCCGCTGTCGTTATTTTGTTGATTGGTTTCGGTTCACTGATTGCGGCCGGGCTCCCCATCTTTGTCGCGATCACC
>Ga0209702_10003776_pt1 | contig 23308 bp, 11 predicted proteins | sample FRY01_FD_187210 | JGI IMG/M metagenome (GOLD analysis project Ga0209702, IMG submission 187210) | Freshwater microbial communities from Lake Fryxell liftoff mats and glacier meltwater in Antarctica - FRY-01 (SPAdes) (version 2) | ecosystem: Environmental > Aquatic > Freshwater > Ice > Glacier... | reverse complement strand
TCGCGGTTGTTCACTCCTAAAAGATCCACGTTCGGATTGAAATGTGTTTCTATCTCCTTCTGGTCGTGCACTTCTAAAAGCACTTCCAATCCTAAAGATTTAGCGAATGCCGCCAATTGCTGACACGCGGTCGGGCTGAGACAGGCAGCAATAAGCAGAATGCAATCTGCACCAATGCTTTTGGCCTGCACCAATTGGTATTCATCCACAATAAAATCTTTACGCAAAATGGGGCAGTAATTGAACTTACGGGCTATTTCCAGATCAGCATCCGAACCGCCAAAAAACTTGGAATCGGTAAGCACAGAAAGGGCCGATGCGCCCGCCTGCATATACGAAATGCTGAGTTGCTCCACATCAATATGCTGTTTGATGATGCCCGTGCTGGGCGATGCCCGTTTTATTTCGGCAATGATGCCGACTTTATCATCGCGCAGCAGATATTGCTTCATGGATACGACATCCGTTCCGAAGTAAATGCTTCGCTCCAGTAGCTTGGTCGGCACCAATTCCATCTGTTGCTGCACCTCCTTTTTCTTGTGCGCCACTATTTCTTCAAGGATGTTTTTCATATCGATATAAGGTTTTTAAGTGCGTTTAGTGCGCGACCGCTCAAGAGCGACTCTTTGGCCATTTCCATCAACTCAGAAATCGTCTTTTCAGGATGATAGCATTGCATGGCCATGGCAGCGTTCGCGGCCACCACGGTATTCTGTTCGCGTGTTCCGTTTCCGCTGAGAATGGACATGAAAATCGTTGCAGATTCGGCAATTGCCTTTCCTCCGTGAAGCGATTCGGCAGTAACTGGTTCTGCGGTTAATTCGCTGGCGCGGAGGATTCTGTCTCCCGTTAGAGAAACCACCATCGCATCGCTTGTTAGGCTCAGTTCGTCATAACCATCCAATGAATGGACAATCCGATAACTGGCATCCTCCATTTCCATTATGTGTTTGTAATAGCGCAGCAATTCCAAGGAAAATACGCCCACCATTTGCCGCTTCGGAAAACTTGGATTGACCATCGGCCCTAGCATATTGAAAAACGTATGTACACCCATTTCCTTTCGGATAGGCGCCACATTTTTCATTGCTGGATGGAACAAAGGGGCGTGCAGAAAGCAAATTCCGCTTTGGTCTATCTGTCTTCGGAGTACATCTGCATTATCGGTAAAACGATAACCTAAATGCTCCATCAAGTTTGAGGAACCACAGGCAGAACTTACCCCGTAATTACCATGTTTAGCAACTTTATATCCAGCTCCTGCAACCACAAAACTAGCCAAGGTGCTGATGTTGAACGTGTCTTTACCATCACCACCCGTACCGCAAAGATCGACTGGATCAAATTCGTTTAGGTCAATGTGATTGCAGCGTTCGCGCATGCAGTCCCGAAACCCAATCAGCTCCTCCACATGAATGCTGCGCATTCGAAAAACAGTTAAAAATGCACTTACCTGAGTTGGATTGAATTTCCCTTCGGAGATATGACCCAGCACCTCTTTGGCCTCGGTTCGAGTCAAATGCTGATACTGGAATAAGCGTTCGAGCAGTTGTTTCATATCGCTTTCAGTTGACAGGAATGGATGAAATTCCGCACCATTGCTGGGCCTTCGGGAGTCATAATGCTTTCGGGATGAAACTGTAATCCATAGAGTTTCCTTTCTAAATCTTCCATTGCCAGCACACATCCTTGGTCGTCAATAGCGGTAACATTCATAGAATCTGGAAGGCTTTTTTTATCCACCTCCCACGAATGATAACGCCCGACCAATAACTTATTATTTAACCCTTTGAAAAGTGCTGATTCGGGCGCGGTAATCTCCATTTCATGTTGAACACCATGGAGAACCAAAGACCGATTTATGAGCGATGCACCCACAAATTCGGCAATGGCCTGATGCCCCAAACAAATGCCAAGAATTGGAACTTGGCCAACGCATTTTGCAATTATGTCGGGCATATTTCCAGCCTCGGAAGGAATTCCTGGCCCAGGGGAAAGAATGATGGTTTGGAACGCCAACGCCTGTTCTGGCGTAATCCTATCGTTGCGATGGACTTCCAATTCAAGATCCATCTGCCTCAGCAAATACACCAAGTTGTAGGTGAAACTATCGTAATTATCGAGCACTAGCACCTTCATAGTTCCTGCGCTTTTTTGATGGCCTTTCTGAGTGCCGCCACCTTATTATCAACTTCGTCCAACTCGCCTTCGGGCGTGCTTCCTGCAACGATTCCTGCGCCCGCTTGATAGAGCAACGTATTGTTCTTGCTCAAAGCGGAGCGAATAATAATTGCCTGATTAATTGTGCCATCAAAACCAATGAAACCGATGGCGCCACCGTAGAAATTGCGCGAGGTTTTTTCGTTCTCATCAATAATCTGCATGGCCCGATACTTAGGTGCGCCAGAAAGAGTGCCAGCGGGAAACGTGTCTGAAAAAACATCAAGCCCATCCAAGCCGTCTCTGATTTTTCCGCCCACTTTACTTACCAGATGCAAGACATGGGAAAAACGCTGTATCTCCGCATAGGTTTCCACCTGCACCTCATCCGAACTTTTACTGAGGTCGTTGCGCGCCAAATCAACCAACATCACGTGTTCCGATATTTCTTTAGGATCCTGTTTGAGGCGTTCTGCCTGACGTTCATCTTCCTTTGCATCAGCACCTCTTAGAATGGTTCCAGCTATCGGGTTGATGAAAGCCACTCCATTTTTCACCTCCAATTGTGCCTCAGGCGATGAACCGAATATCTTGAAATCGCCATAATCGAAATAGAACAGATAAGGCGATGGATTGATGCTGCGAAGGCTGCGATATACGTTGAGTTCATCGCCCGAAAAACGTTGTCTGAACTCTCTTGAAAGCACCAGTTGAAACACATCTCCACGCTTGCAGTGCGCAATGCCCTTTTCCACATTCTGCTTGAATTGTTCTGGACGAATATTCGATTCTTCCTCGCCTAAAGCATGGAATTTAAATCCAGAAAGACTCTGTTTTTGAAGGAGCTGAAGGATGTAGTCTAAGTCTTTAGTATTTGTCGTTGGTTGGTCAAGAGAGTTTGTGGTCAGATAAAGTTCACTCTTGAAATGGTCGAAAATAAGTACATGTTTGAAAAGCTGATACTTGAGAAATGGATTGTCCTTTTCTGGCGAAACGGAACTGCTGAAAACAATATCCTCCATGTATTGAACCGCCTCGTACGATGTATATCCAAACAGCCCCGAACCGTTGAAGGGTAAATTATTTTCTTCCGTTCTGAACTGACGCACAAATTGCTTAAACGCCCCGAAAACGGCCTTCGGATTGGTAATATCTACACTCAGGGCTTCTTCTCCCTCAATATCAATACTGTACGAATTTCCTTTGGCCTCGAAACCAGCAATGGGTTCAATACAGATAAAGCTTTTGCTATCAGAACGGTCGTGATAATCCGCGCTTTCAAGCATCAGCGCATTCGGGTAATGATCGCGCAATCGCGTGTAAACCCCAACCGGTGTAAGTAGGTCGGCAATGGTTCTGACGTGATTGACGTAAACCGTTCTGGTCTTCATTTTCATTCTACAATCTATGGCAAAGCAGGGCAAAAAAAAAGACCTGCTCAGCAGATCCTTATTTTATGTTTTGAGCATGTGGTGGCCTACCTAATCTTAAGTTTCAAGTTCCACCACCAGCTATTTGTTCTGTTAAAAATCATTTGATGAGCGCAAAGTACAACTTTCTTGTGTTCGGGTTTCATTAAACATGATGGCCTCAAGGACGAATCATCCTCAAATACCCACTCTCTATTACAGTTAGCTTGAAAAATAACCCCCTCTTTATTACGTAACATTATTATATTTACACCATCTTTATTACAAATCAAGTTCAAATTTGACTTTTGTCCGCACCCTTTATGATGATCTGCTGGAGTGGAAAAATTCGCCCAAGCACAAACCTTTGGTGCTTCGTGGAGCAAGGCAAGTAGGAAAGACCACCCTTATTCGGCAGTTCAGCCACGAATTTGACAACTATGTTGAGTTGAATCTAGAAAGGGCAGACGACCTTTCCGTTTTCGATTCTGAGAACGTCACAGATATTTTCAATAAGGCGCAACTACTAAAAGGGGTGGCTGCAAAAAATGGCACTACGCTTCTTTTCATTGATGAAATTCAGGAGTCGCCCAAGGCCATTGGCCTGCTGCGCTACTTCTACGAAGACAGACCCAATCTACATGTTGTGGCAGCAGGCTCGCTGCTTGAATTTGCCATGGCGCATGTAGGCAGTATGCCTGTAGGACGTGTTATCTACTGCTATCTGCATCCGCTCAATTTCCCCGAATATCTGATGGCCATAGACAACGCCATGGCGCGGGAAGCATTGACCACTATACCGTTGCCCGCTTATACCCATTCGGTACTTTTGAGCCTGTTTAACCAGTACTGCATTATTGGTGGCATGCCCGAAATTGTGGCCGATCATCTGTTGTCGCAAAATACCGCAACATTGCAGCAAGGCTACCGAAACCTATGGGCAACTTATGTGGAGGATGTAGAAAAGTATTCGCAGAACGCCACAGAAAGAAAGGTAATGGGTCACATATTAAGCACGGCCCATGGTTATTTGGAGCGCATCAAATTTGAGGGGTTCGGCAACTCGTCCTATCGTTCGCGCGAGGTTGGAGAAGCGTTCCGCTCATTGGAAAAAGCAAAGCTCATACGACTGCTGTACCCCACAACCGCACTCGTTCCTCCCATTGTTCCCGACCGTAGAAAAAGACCTCGATTGCAGTTTTTAGACACCGGACTGCTCAATCACACACTAGAAATTCAAGGAGAGATGATCGGGCTGCAGGACCTGTCCGATGTGCATCGCGGACATATTATTCAGCACGTGGTTTATCAGGAGCTCATTTCTATTGAGAATACGACCGACTATCAGCCAAATTTTTGGGTTCGAGAAGAGAAAGATTCTAATTCTGAGGTAGATGCGGTGTACAGAAATGGTCCGTTGGTTATTCCGATTGAGGTAAAATCGGGCAAACAGGGAAGGTTGAGGTCGCTGCACCAGTTTGTTGAACGCAGTCCACATCCTTATGCCGTTCGCATGTATGGAGGCGAATTGAGCGTAGAGCAGCATACCACTCCAGGAGGAACAACCTATCTCTTATTGAACCTTCCATATTTTCTGACCACACAACTACCTGCCTATTTGGCGTGGTTTGTTGATAATCACAAGCTATGACGACATCAGGCATCGTACATAAAGCATGTAATTTCTGTCACACCCTGCGCGATGATGGCATGGGCCATGGAAATTATTTGGGAGCAACGCACCATCTCAAACAACTGACCACGCTTTGAACCTGAACGCCATTTTCCTGCTTTCCATCCCCATAATTGCTGCACTTGTGGGTTGGCTTACCAATAAACTGGCTGTTTGGATGACCTTTTATCCGCTTGAATACAAAGGGAAACACCCCTTCGGTTGGCAGGGCATTATTCCAGCCAAGGCGCATAAAATGGCAAGCAAGGCGGTGGAACTGGTCACCTCCAAACTCATTTCCGTTGAAGAACAGTTTGAGAAACTGAATGCGGAGGAAATTGTGAAGGAAATGCGCCCTCAACTGAATGCATTGAGCCGTCATATTATTGAAACGGTGATGAAAAACGAACTGCCGCTGGTCTGGACTCTGTTGCCTCAGTATCAGAAAGAACAGTTGCATAAGGAAGCCGCAGCTCAATTTCCAACCGCCATTTCAAACGTATTGCTTGATGTAAAGTTGAACATTCACCAACTGCTCGACATAAATAAAATGATGGTTGAGGGTTTGACCAAAGACCCCGAAATGCTGAACCGTATTTTCCTGAAATGTGGCGAAAAGGAGTTCAAATTCATTGAGCATTCAGGCCTAGTATTCGGCTTTCTTTTTGGTTTGATTCAGATGCTCGTTTGGAACTATTATCAGTTTTGGTGGCTGCTGCCCGTTGGCGGTTTGGTGGTAGGCTATCTCACTAATTTTTTGGCATTGAAACTCATTTTCCGTCCTATTAATCCCATCAAACTTGGGCCATTGGTCATACAAGGACTGTTCATGAAACGCCAGAACGAGGTTTCGGAAGAATACGCCAAAATACTGGCAAACGAATTATTGACCTCCGAGCAGATCTTTGAGTTCGTTATCCGAAACAATGGTATGGAACCATTGGCCGAACTATGCCGGAACCATGTAAAAGCGATGGTTGAAACAACCACGGGCAGCACACGGAAAATGCTTCTTACACTAGCGGTGGGCAACACAAAATACGAACGAATGAAGACATCGGCAGCGGAAATGTTCGTGGAGGCGCTTCCCAATTCCATCACAACCATGTTCGATTATGCCGATAGGTCGTTGCAGATTGGTGAAACGCTGGAAACGAAACTGAAATCGTTGGATAAACTCGATTTTGAGGATGTGCTGCACCCTATTTTTAGGGAGGATGAGCATATTTTAATTTTGGTTGGTGCCATAGTTGGGGCTATTGCGGGGTTTATTCAAATGGCGTTCGTGCTGTGATTGCTGAGTTTTATTTCCAGTGAGCACTGAGCTAATGGGTTTCGTTTCAAACGGGAACAAGCGTTTCCAGCTTATCAGAAAGTGAAACTCACATTCAGATACCCGTTGATTCCTGAACGGGGAATTCCGCCCCAATCCAAATGCGTTCGGTAGCGGTTATCAAGCAGGTTTTCAATTCCTCCATTCAAGGTCAATTGCTTCTTGCCAAAATTGAAGAAGTAGCTAGCGCGAAGATTCATAATCCCGTATGCCGGGGTCTTCATTTCTCCAAACTCAGGATTTGTTCTCGGTTGGTTGGCTGCGCTTTCGCACTCCAGTTGAACAAATCCCTTCTTATGAGACCATTTGATGGCACTCACGTTCTTGAAAGGAGGAACAAGCGGCAATGGATCTCCTTCAAACGTATTTCCGTATGTGTAAGAAGAATTGTTGGAAAGCGTAAGAATTTTCAGTGGAGAATAACTCAGTTCCAGATTTCCTCCGGTCATATAGGCCGATTCAAGATTTCGCGAAACTTTTACCCCTCGGGCGCCAATTGTCATGGCGTCAAGAGTAGAGTCCATCGCTCCCAGAATGTAGTCGTAAATATGGTAATAGAACCCTGTTGCTCGTGCCTGAAACCGTTTGCCATCATACTTAAGTCCAAGGTCACCCTGCACCGCTTTCTCTGTCTTCACATTCTGATATCCGATATAATCATATCCATCATACGCATTAAAAATGTAGAAGGCATACTGCTCCGTGACGGATGGAGAACGTTCTGCATAACCTGCCGTCAACCAACCAGAAAAGCCATTTCCTAGAATCTCTGTGTAGCTAACTGAGGCGGTTTTCAGCAAACGGTGATCAGCATTAGACACATCTTGATTGAAAACCGCTGCCTGTTGCACCCCAAATTCATCAATAACAGACGTGTTTAGATATTCCAATCTTCCACTGAAACTCAAACTGCGTTTAATATTGAATTGAATATCATCCCGAACATAAAGCCCAAAGTCGAGCTTGTCCACATCTGGCCACGTAAGCATGAACATGGGCGCTTCGTTGTTTGGATACATGGTCATTTCGGCACGTGCATTTGTGTGGTATCCATCTAGCCTAACGGTAATCTTATGCTTTCCGAATTTCAATCGCCCATCTGCATAACCACCAAAGGTTTTGGTCCAACCTGGCATATCCATGTGCATGACTACATTCGGACGTTTTGTGTCGTCCATAGAATGGTTAACCGTATTGGCGTAAACCTTTGTTTCAAACTTCTCAAACCACGATTGTGACGGATAATGCTGATAGGTCAGGCCGTAAATCTTGGCTTTGGCAAAAAGTACATCCATTGGCAAGGCGGCATAACCTATGTTGTAGCCTTCATCCATGATAAAATCAAAGCGGAAAACATCCCTATCTGTCGGCATGTATTTGGCCGAAATGGCTCCATTCCACTTTTCAAATTGTGTGAACTGAACCTCTGCTCCACCTCCAGACCGGTAATTCTGAAATTTACGATAGACACCATTCGCCCTTACAGCCCATCTCGCTCGACTATAATTGAGCGAGAACAAGGCATTTGCTCCCAATGCAGCTGATTGAAATCCAACGCCAACTTCGCCACTTATCGGTTTGTTGGCGTTAATGGTTGCTCCATTGGTTTCCATATTAATGGAGCCTCCCAAACTTGAGCCAAACATGCTGTCCGAAGAACCGTGTTGAACCGATACCGATTTCATGTTATTCGGCTCCACGTAAGACGTGACAGGATCCATCTTATCAGTGCAGGCACCAAAGATTTTCATGCCATCTATGGTCAGATTCAGCCTGTCGGAAGCCATTCCGTTTAGGACGGGTTCAAACGCAAAACCACCCCGTTTCATAAGCTCAATTCGTCCATTTTTGGCAAGAATGGCATCCGTGCACGAAAACCGATTTTCTGAATAATTGTCTTCGGCCTTCATGCCGCAACTACATTCCCCAACGCACGCACACGTTGGCCGCACGAGAATCTCCTCCACGTCAAACACCGTCTCGATTATGTTGCCTTTTTGGTAGAACAGAATACTGTCCTGTTGTTGGGCAACAGCCGAAAACGCGGTTAACGTGAAGAAGATTCCGCAGGCCAGCGACTTCATGTCGCTGTTACTGTAGCGTCACCTCGAAGTAAGAGGTTGAATCTACAACAGTGGAACCATCCATAATATTCAGGTTGATTCTCCAAACTCCGGTCATCGTGAAATTCACTTGACCTTTGTAATGTCCGTTTCCTACATGAATTGGGTTCAAATTATTTGGAGAACCATGACCCATAGATGGCATTTCTGGCGCAATTTCCACGGTGTAGTTTTCAATACCAGGAAAAGACATCATGGTTTCTCTTGAATGCAACGTAACCTCAAAATCGTTGACACCAACTTTAGCGTCCAGTGGCTCCACGTATGAAATAATCAAACGACTCATAGGGTCATTAACGGGTATAACCACTTTAGTTCTCGTTGGCTCTGGATTTTTCACCACCAACGGGAAAGTCACTTCACCTTCTCCACCATTTACGTGTTCATGTACATGAACCATTAGCGACCAACCCATTTCTCCTGGCATTTGAAAAACAACTGCGCATGGAAATAGACCGTCAACAGCATCTGAGCTACTTGGATTTTCAAAAGGTGCAGAATGCATCATGGTAGTCATATCCATCATAGGCATGATTTCGATGTGACCATCTTCAATAACCGTATTGGTTGCAGAATCTCTTACTTCAATAAAGAAGGGAGTATAACGTGAATACAAAGAGTCGGTCGAGTACAGATTTACCTTGATGCCACCTGCATCAGTATAGCCAGTGGCAATCAGTATAAGTCCGTCTGTATTGTTTGGTTCTGGGTCTTTATCTTTTTTGCAACCCGTAAATATTGCGCTCACAAGCGCTACTCCTACTACGAGGAGTTTCATTGAAACTTTCATTTGAATAGATATAAATTGAATTAACGTAATGTTGATTTTCAGACCACGCTGAAAATGTTCGAGTCAATCAATTAAACCTGTGGTGGATGAAAGATGGATTGTAAGTGGTTGGAATAATTGCCTTCGATATAAAGGCTGTTTGATGCTATACTTTCAGTAGCAACGTGGTTGAATTCAAACGATTCGAGTGTGGTGCAAGCAAGCACTAAAGCCAGAATCTCGGTTGAAGCTACAGGTGTTTCCGACTTCTGCTCAGAATCTGCGTGAATCTGTTTGGCAAGATGACACTTACCATTACAATGAAGTTTTGGTTTGTCTTTATTCTCACAGAATTTCTCAATGATATAAGCCGTATTGACCTCGTAGTTCAGTAGGATTAACGAGGAACTCATAGTCTGAACCAGAAAACCAACAATCAGAAGAGATATACCCAGGCTTTTCATCGGGCGCAAATATCATGATTAAACAGGCTCCCAAAATTGATAAGGCGTGTAAGGATACATGACATTCATCATCTTGCTTCCCCAATTAGCTTCAGGTGTATTTAGGAAGATGGAGAATTTTGCTTGGGAATAGATTGAACACCCGCTTTTCTGCTTAAAACAATTGGCGTTGATTGTGCATTAAAAACCGAATAGACACCAACCCGACCACCGCTCCAAGCATGTCTGCTAGCAAATCAATCGCATCGCCAGATCGTCCTTCTATCCAATTATGTTGAACGATTTCGAGCCCGCCACCAAGAACAAAACACCAAATAAGAATGGGAAGCCAAGGCTTTTGACCATTGTCTTTAGCAAAAGCCAAGGCTACTAACCCAGCCTCCACTCCAAAAAGAAAAGCATGGATGAGTTTATCAACTCCTGGCAGTGCTAACCACGGAAATCGTAGTACATCGCTCGGAATAGAGGTAAGCCCATAAACAATAAAGGCCGTCCAAAGGACGGCCAATATCCGTATTACGTGCTTGAATGAAAGCAATGTTTATGCTCCGATTAGTGCGGTGTAGGCACCTGCTGACAAGAGTCCATCAACTTCTGATGCGTTTGACAATTTTATTTTAATCATCCAACCATCTCCATAAGGATTGCGGTTCACCGCTTCGGGGTCTTTCTCAAGTCCTGAGTTGAACTCAAGTACTTCTCCACTTAGTGGCATAAACAAATCGGATACGGTTTTTACCGCTTCCACAGTTCCAAAAACCTCCTCTGCGGCCAATGTCTCTCCTTCTGTTTCAACTTCAATGTAAACTATGTCTCCCAACTCGCCTTGCGCGTAATCGGTGATGCCAACGGTGGCAACATCGCCATCGATTTTGACCCATTCGTGTTCTTTGGTGTACTTAAGATTTGCTGGAACGCTCATTTCTTGTGCTTTGGATTTAAAGTTCGGCCAAAAGTATGTTTTTCGGCAATCTGTCTATCATTCAGCGAGGGTAAATCTCAAACTAAGTCCTGCTGAGTGGTTTTCTGTTGGGAATGAAGAAGAAACAACTGGCTTGTTAATGGCCGCATCGTAGAACAATCGGATATTGAATCGCTGATTAATAACGTAATCGGCATTTACCTTGATGCTGATGAGCTTCTGCCCCGATGTTGCCTGATTGAGGTCTTCTTCCATCTTCCGAATCATTGTTCTATTATCGCGGATAGAGAAGTCGACACGGAAGTTAAGGTCGGACTTGATGCGCTTGGTGCTCTTACCTATCTTAATTGGGAAAGGAACATTCTTAAAGGTGTATCCCGCGCCAACGATGTATTCTTCGCTGGTTACTTCCACCATCTGCGTGTTGGAGAAGTTGAGGGATAGGGTTCTACTCGTTTTCACCTCAAACTTGGCGGTGAGCGAATTCTTGAAGTTGAAATCTAAACTTACAAGTGGGCTAAACTGCTCGCTGATGGTGATGGTTCCGATTTGGAATTCTGGAATAAAGTTGCCCGAACTATCGCGTGTATTAGGCAAGAGGCTTTCTCCTGTTGAGGTTGGAACGGCTTCAAAACCAAGGTTGGTGGTGAAACTACTAACGCTATATGTTGACCGATAGGCGTGACCCAATGTTACGTTGCGTGCAAACTTCTTCACGAATGGGATTTTACCTAGCCCATCGTAGTTCACCCTCCAGTTTGGCAACGGAATACGTGGAAATACGCTATTGCTGATGCTCTGCGGGTTGTACACGCCATAGGCAGAAAGGAATGCTGGAATCAACACGTCTTGCTGTGTGCCTCCATAACCTTCAGCGTAACCCTCGGGATCGCTCAACAGAAACCCAGGATAATCTGCTGCCAACCGCTGCGAAATAATCTGTCGGTTTTCTTTAAACTGATCAAATACAGGAGATGAATTGTCCTCTCTTGATTTGGTGAACGCTGTATTTACCGTGATGTAAGACATGCTGAAGTTACCCGTTGTAACTGGGTTAAAACTTACTGGTCGCTGCAACTCTTCCTCCCAGCGGAAGAACTCATTTACGCTCTCGGTATAGGTTCTTGTGGCAGTAAGGTCAATACGGAATCCTTTGATAGGCTCTATAGTGGCTCGCAGGTTTAATGAGCTTGACTGCGACTGCACCAGAGGGCTGCTTTGCAAGGTGTCTGTCGATATCCACCCACCCCTGATGGCTTCCCTTCGGATGTCGTATCCGGTAGAAACATCGTCAAATGCATTGCTCTGCCATCCGAAGATGAAGGGGACAAAACCGCCCGTATTTGCCATGCCCTGGTCCAATCCCACGTAGTCCGTCTTGGGATTGTAACCTGGCAGCATGGTTCCGTTATTCTCGGAGTAAGTAACATTCACCGATTTCACCATCATCACAAAGGAACCAATGCTGTTGCCCAAAATCTTTCCGAAATTGATTTTGTTCTTCTCTTCCGGAATGGTGTCTTTCGGGTCTCCCTTTGCTGTATCGCCTTTCTTGGCACTTGTCTTTCCTTTGGCAGTCGCTTTCCGAGTGCTGGCAGTTCGCCTTTGATCCTGATTTATCTTTTTGAGGAACGGCACCTTATTGTAAAGTTGCGTGAGGTTGGCGTTGGCATTTATCTGCCAGTTCTGCGAGTTCTGCACCGTATTTCCGAAGGAGGATTGCACAAACGAGCCATCATTCTGCCGCTCAAGCGGTGCGGCTGTCCACGTGTAATTTCCGGTGTAAGATGCGGTTGATGTAATCCAACTCAGGATTGGAAACTTGTTAATCGGCAGCGTCCAGTTTACTGTTGTGTTGTGGTTGTACTGCGTGGTACGACCTCCATTCCAGATGTTAGACCAAATAGAATCGCGCATGTGATCCCAGTTTTCAAACTTCCTGTCAACTGGACCTTCGGGTTCGTCTATCCTACCGAAGTTGAAGGCGTTAAACTGAATTTTGATTGCCTTTGTCAGATCATACTTGAATACATAATTCCTATTCCATAAAAACGATTTCTGGAAGGTGGAATCAATCTTGATATCGGCAAATTGTGTGGTATTCCTAAGCTGTTGCTCGGTGTATCTACGGTCCATATCGGTTCTAAAACCAAGCCCGCTCGGCACATAATTAAAGTTGAAATCCTTAATTGGTCGCCACCATTCCGACTGCAACATGCTCCTAGACCACTTCTTGTAACTATCCCTCCGTTTGGTGTAAGTCTCAAGCTGATCTTCTGCTTCTTTCATTTCATCGCCCTTCACCTTGGCGCGTTTCAGGCTATCTACCACAGCCTTTTGTTCCTTCACCCGTTCGTCTTGCTTGGCCTTGGTACCATCTACCATAGAGTTTACAAGTTTGAGCTTGGCAAAAGGCCGAACATTCTTTCCTGTGGGATTGTAGTTGTAATTCATACCACCACGATAGGTTCGCGTTTCGCGATATTGGGTATTAATATCGCGCATATAATCCTGATTGTAGGCATAATTGAAGCCGAAGTTGGAAGGGTCCCAAGGCATTGGCTTCTTGCTGGAGAAACCAATCTTCACATCGGTAAAGTTCATGCTCCTTCGCTTGTTATAGCGTTCCGTTTGCTGAATTAATAACTGCCGTGCAGAATCTGGGTTGGCCGATGTCTCGTTCAGACCTGTAAGCGTGGCCGCCATGGTAATGTCTGGATCGAGCGGATTGAATTCTGGTCTTCCAAAGGTTTCGCCATAGCTCAAATACATTGGCACATTGATGTTCCACTTGGCAGGAAAGAATTTATCTACCTTAATTTGTGCGGAAAGGTCGTAGTTGGCAACGCTTTCGCGGAAACGCTCGCTGGGCTTACTATCAAACGCACCAAAACCGAACTTAGTGTAATCTGCCGCTCCATTCAACGTGGCAAAATCGGCCAGTTTCACACTTACCTGACCCGTGGTTGCCCAACCTCCTTTGTTGTCAAAGTCTGTAAGTCGGAGTTCGTTCACCCACACCTCCACACATTTAGAAAGGCCATCATCCGTGTTGTGTGCTCCGTCTTTTTTCGGGTTTCGTATACCAATCATCATGGATTTGATGTTGGCGAGGTTAGGATTTCCCTTGATAACAATCTTGTTTCTTGGGCCGTGATCCATTTCATACCGCTTGGTTATCGAAACCGATGGGTCGGAAATGAGGTCTCTATTCCGTTGCGTCTTTGCGTTGGTGAGTTCGCCAAATTCTATGTCAATATCGTTGAGGATGGGCCAAACAGCAAACCGGTCGTCCGCTACTTCATTGTCGTAATTTCCATTGGGTGTAACAATCAATGGCACCTCGTATTCGTAATAGTTGTTGTCAAAATCGGTTCCTAAACGAAGAAAAACGGTCACATCATCATCGTTCAGCAATTCATCACCTATCGCTTCTGCGTGAATAAACATTTTCAGCTTCTTGTAAGAACGAATGTCAAACTGTGTGTTCTTGAATGCGGCCCGTGCATCCCCATCTGCCAAATCGCAGGTCTTGAGCAACAGAGCCTGTTCGTTTAACTGCCGCAACGTAGTATTTCCTGATGGCGTTTGCTGGCGGTCGATGCTAGGAGGTAGAACGTAGTTTACTGGCTCCTTCTCGCTATTCTCCTCAATGTTCACCACCGAAATATCAAACAGAGCATCGTCTGTTGGATCGCCCGGAATGTATTCTCCCGGCTCTTCCAACGAGAAAAGGTACCGTCTCCATTCTCCTCTCACGAGTTCCAATCGGGCAAAACGGGTAACAATAGAATCCTCAAATCCTTTAAAATACATTCTCATAAAACGGATGGAACGGAAATCCTGAATGTTACCAACCACGCGGTCTGGCGTTCTTACAGGAATCTTGAACTGATACCATTTCACATCAATGGCGGTACCATTGGCAAGCGTTCCAAGTCCAACCACCTCGCTAGTAATGTAGTTCTTACCCACCACGAGGTCTTCCTTGCGCATACTTACCTTGTACTGGAAATAGTTTTCCGTCTCATTTACGGTATTATCTCGGTTAATGTCTTCCACATCTGGAATGGTGGAAGAAGATGCCTGAAACGATGTTCCCGATTGATCGGCAGTTGGCGAGTTGCCTTCTAATCCGTTGTAAGGCTTATAGCGTTCCAGAACGGTGGCCTCTTGAGCATCTAGGTCATCTCCTCTATAAAATTTAAAGTTGTCGGTAGAGATGTCGGCCATCAACTTGTCAAAAGCGGCTTGACTTAATAATCCGCCATCCCTTCTGGCAATTAGCTTAGTCACGTAATCTGAGTTGGAGTTGTTGCCCGGAGTAGCAGTATGGCCCAAAACCTCCTGCTCATCGTTCATACCATCCAAACCAATATCCTGAAATGGTCTTGCCACGGGGTCGTTGTCAAAAACATTGATAATATTCTGAATGATTGGAGCAATGGCCCAGTTGGTTGTATCTGTTAGATTATCGTTGGTGGGCGTTGGAAGTCCGTTTTCAAACGATTTTCTACCATCACGTAAGATATCCTCCGAAACGTTACCAAGGTTGAAATAGAGGTCTCCTCCCGTGTGCGTGTTCTGCGTATCGTAATAATAGGGGTCCATCACCCAAAACTGGATGAACTCAATATTGTTCTCTTCAAAATCACTGGTTGTAATTGGCCGCATAATACCACCCCAACGAGAAGCCGGATCGCTTAACGAACCATCTTGCTCAAGACCTGCGGCAATCTGAACTCCTAGGGGTGTTTTTCCATCCGCATCATAGTTATACGGGCCTTTTTCCTCAGGGTAAAACGCCACATCAAACATGGGCAGGTTGGTCTGCTGATTGGCAATCTGCGATTGTCTGTTCGGAAATATCTCCTGTTCGAGCACGGCACGCGTGTAGTGGAAGGATTGTTCGTTAACGCCAATGTGGCTTGGCGTGAGGTTGTTATTTCGGTAAAAAAGCGGGTCAATAACATACCACGCAAACTTAGCGCGGTTCATTCCGTAGCCAATGTCGTTGGCCAAAGACCCTTCTGGAAACATGGGGTTTTCTGTCTGCCCCTGCGGTGTACTGGCCAGCACCCACGATTGGCGATTTTTTAGGTCGATAAAGTTAACGCTGCCCTCAAAATCATCTATATAGGCAATTCCACCTTTGGTAATTGCCCTTGCGTTTCCAGGAATGAGATGCGCAAACTCTCCCGCTACCGAAATGGTAGAAACCTCCTTTGTGTTTATGAGCGGAATCTTATCCACCAGTTTGGTGAGGAAACGTGACTCGGTTCGGTAGTTTCCGTTCAGTCCCCAAATGGTGTTGTTTATCGGCTCATCTCCCATATTTACCTTCTGGGTAAGCGGTCTTTCTTGGAGGTTGAGAACCGTACCACCAAACGAGAGGTTATCGCTGACCACGTAATCGAGGTGCACACCGCCCAATGTTTTCTGCTGGATATTGAAAAGCGAATTGCTCTCGTAGTTGGCCGTTATCCTCTGCCCCGATTGAATGATAGCTTCGTTGATGATTTTCACACGTCCGAGTGTATAATCAACCGTGTAATCTTGATTTTCGACCAGCATTTGGCTACCAGCCGATACCGTAACGCTTCCTTGCGGGATGTTCATTCCGCCAAGCGAAATCTCCGAACCACCCTGCCCTTTGTAGGTTCCTGCCAATATAAATCGGTTCAGTTCTGGAAAGTTGAGGGCCGCCTGTCTGGTAGAATCATACAACTGTGGGAACACATATTTATCTGCAATTGCCTGTTCGGTAGGGAGATTGAATTTGCTTTCTAAATAAGAACCAAAAGGCTCCTTTACTGGGAAAATGATTCTACCTGTTTGACTGTTGATGGTAACGCCTTCCACAAAATCGAAGAAACCATCAGGATACGGGTCATTATTGTTGTTCAGCTGGTCTAAGTTCAATGCACGGAGCAGAATCTGGCCTTCAATGGCACCTTCGGTCAAATAGTTGGTTCGCGTTCCTGCCGGAATGTTGTCATAGATTACATCCAACCGAAAATCCTCCCGTGCCACCTGATAAGCTCCAATGTTATAGACGTTCTTCATCATCAAATCCCAAATTGGAATCTTCGGATTTGTAACAGTGCTCTTCAAAAGCTTCACAATAAGCGAGTTTACGCCTGTTATTCCATCGGTAGAGAATTCGCCCACCTGATGCACCTGACCTGCGTAGGTGTATTGAAATGCAACGGCAAGCACCTCGTTGGGTTGCAATTCCCTGTTTAGGGAGATGTAACCAAGCTGCGGATTGAGGCGATATTCGTTTGCGGAGAGCTTTGTGGCCAATTCCAATCCCTCATAATCCTGCGAGTTGATGAAATTGTCGGATGCCGCCAACGATGCAAAGGCAGACGCAGATTGGCTGATGTCACGTGCTCCGGGGGTGTTATACACGCTATTGTAAAGACTGTTGGCGTTATTGTTAGGTACATTCTGGTTTCCGCTTCCCGGCCCAACATACGTATCGTTGTAAGTATCCTGTGGTCGCTCGCCAAGGTCCATGAAGGCGAGAATGTTCCTAGAATCGTCATTAAAGTTGACACTCGTTACCCACACCTCAATACGGCTTATGTTTACTGGCGACTTAACCAGCGGAAGGTCTGATAACCATTGGTCATAACCATCGCGAAAAAACTGTGTAAGAAAATAGTGACGGTTTGGCTCGTACTCATCTCCCTTTACTTCAAACTGAGTAATCTGTGCACCGCCTTGCGTTGTTACCGATTCGCTTTCGCTCTTCTGCTGCGAGAAAATGCCCGTAACTCTTAACCTTCCGAACTGAGTTACGGCTTTTACCCCAAACAAATTCTGACTTCCTGATATGAGCGAACCTGTAAGTGGCAACGAAACGTTACCAGCTTCAATGTTTCGCAGAATCATGTCTTCGTCACAAGCCTCCCACTGCAGTTTCATCTGATTCTCAAAATCGAAAGTTGCATCGGTGTTGTAGTTCACTCCCAATGTCATGGCATCTCCAATCTTTCCGGTCACGTTTAATTGAATGGTTTGGTCAAAGTTGAAGGTGGAATTAGTCTGCTGCCTAACAGGTAATGCCGGATTCTTAATCTTGGAAACATTCACTCCAAAAATCAACTCGGCCGAACCCTGCGGGCGAATCTCTACTGTGGAGCCGCAAAAAATCGTTTCAAACAGTTTACTCTTGATGTTAAGCTTAGGGATAAGCGGCTTACGCTGGCTTTCTGATTGGCTCTGCGCCTTTTCTCTCCAATAATCGCGTAGTGCCTGATTGGCGTTGTATTCCTGATACTCGTCAAACGACATGTAAGTAGGAGGACGGTAGTTGATGTTTTCGCCCACATTCTGCTCAATATTATACTCTCCGCTTTCGGGGTCGTAATCAATCTCCGTCTGAATGTTGTCTGGGTCGTTGAGGTAAAGTCCGTTGCCGTTGCCGGTGGGCGTAGGGTCGTATGAATCTTGAAGCGGATAAGGCAACGAAAGTGTATCGGTATCTACCGCAAACGTCAGCAATTCTAAACTCAAAATGGCTTTCCTTTTGGCAGGATTTGATGCATCTGAGCCAGCTACCAGACCTACGCCTGTGGCAACCACGGAAAACATCAAAAACCTTTTCAGGAATTTCAGCATTTAGACTTCTTCAAACTCAGAAACTGCTCAGGGCTCGTTTAACTATTTCTCCTACTGGGAGGTCACTGCCATGGGTTTTCAATACCTTGTCTATTGCCTTTTCGGCAGAATTCTTGGCAAACCCTAGGGTGACGAGGGCGGTTAACGCCTCTTCTCGTTGTTTATTTTGTGGCATGGCAAAACCAAGTTCTCCAATATCCACTTTACCCATCTTATCGCGCAAATCCACAATAATTCGTTCGGCAGTTTTGGGCCCAACTCCTTTAATTGATTTTAACGTGGCCACATCGCCACTGGCAATAGTAGTTCGCACACCAGATGGATCTAAACTGGAGAGAACAGCCAATGCCGTGTTGCCACCAACACCAGATACAGAGATAAGCTGACGGAACAATTCTCGCTCTGCTTGGTTATAGAATCCGAAGAGTACGTGCGCGTCTTCCCTTATGGCCAAATGCGTAAACAATCGGCACGTGCCCTTATCGGGCAATTGAGCATAGGTATTTAGGGATATAGACAGCGTATATCCGATTCCACCACAGTCAATGACAGCACTTGCAGGTGTCTTTTCTTCCAAGACACCGTGAAGGTGTGTTATCATACTTTAATTACTTCAGTTCAGGTAGAGTGGAATCTATATACCTTGGTTTAAGTTTGAAAAAGGACGGCAAAAGTAAAGATTTTTAGCTTAGACGCTCCTTTGAGACGATTGATGTAACGGGGTTTTCGATGAAGAGGGAATGTCGGCTTGCTTTGAACAAGGAATTTATCCCACTCGAAACGGCTGACAGGAAGGAGAAGTTTTGACCCCAACAACTAGCGAAAACCATATTTCCATCAGTTGGAGATCAATGAATACCTGTCGGAGATCTCCGACACAGAACTTGTAATCTTGGGTTGGATGACCGTGATCTACTTCTATCAACCTGAGGCATCAGGTTGTATGCCGTACTGTTCCGATAGTGAACATGAGCCTCCGTGTTCGTTGGCGGAGATCTACGGCAAGCAACACCAGAGCCCTTGTCGCATGACCTACATATTAGTCAAGCAACCGCAACGCTCATGTTCCATGATGGACGCTTCTGTGTGGCAACAGGACATCTCTTACTGATTGTCGGAAGCTTCTGGCACCTAATACGGGATTGCGATATGGTTGACAGATGGTTTTTGCCTTCCTGTACAACCACAAAACTCTAGTTATTAAACATTTCTGACACTTCCCGTATCCATCAAATACGCCATTGGAAACGGCTTAGAAACGTAATTTATCACAATACAGTGCTTTGTCTTTAATCGTACCTAAACCTAAATTCAAATCCTGACCTCAATGCTTAACATGCAGCATCCTTAGAAAAGTAATAAACGACCTAAATGTTGCTGGACATTTAACAATTCGGTGTTACAGCGAATCAATTTCTCCATTAGCTTTACATAAATTTAACCACCTAAACCTTAAAGAAATGGAACACAGGAACACAGGAACACAGGAACACAGGAACACAGGAACACAGGAATAAATTACAATCACCGGCCAAAATTCTCACAGTACTAATGGTGCTTTGCACTACGGTGGCGGCTGTAGCTCAGAATGCAGGAAACCATACACTTACGATATGCGCCAACGGACAATTGAATGGCTTTGGGCGTAACACTGGTTATCAACTTGGATTGGGGTATGGAAACACCTCCGATGAACACTCCCCAGTGGACATACCGACAATGACCAATGTTGTGTGTGCTGCTGCTGGGGAAAGCCACAGTTTGGCGGTATTAAGCGATGGCACTGTCTGGGCTTGGGGAAGCAATAGTGCGGGAAGCGCTGGTCAACCCTACCCGTCTGTACTTAGTGTTTATAGCCCAACTCAAGTTATGGTTTCTGGCTGTGCGGTGGCAGTTTCGGCAGGCGCTTCTTTTTCTTTGGTTTTGCTAGCTGACAGCACCGTCTGGGCTTGGGGACTGGATGCCAATGGACAACTTGGAAACGATTTAGCGACATCCACTACATACGGCACCCCGGTGCAAGTTGCCGGAATTACGAACGCAGTAGCTATTTCTGCAGGTTCGCAGAACGGCATGGCTCTATTAGCAGACGGCACCGTGAAGACCTGGGGTGCTGGAACATTAGGAGAACTGGGAAACAGCGCATGGGTGGACAAATTCACACCTGTTCCAGTTACAGCAGTTTCAGGATTCTCCAATATTGTTAAAATTGATGCTGGTGGATCTCATTGCATTGCACTGAATGGAAGCAATCAGGTATTTACTTGGGGAAGCGATCTTTGGGGTCAGCTTGGTAACGGCACGGGAATCAGTCATCGGAACACGCCACAATTAATATCATCGTTTTCAACATCTGGCACCGTTACTGATGTCGCTGCTGGTGCAGATTTTTCCATTGTTATCCGCTCAAACGGCACAACCCGCGCATGCGGCAACAACAACAAAAAACAAACCACTAAATGTCCGCCCATTACGAATCAACACACACCTATTGCTGGCTTTACCTTTCCTTCAACCGGAGACTTTGCGGTAGCTTCCACTGCGCTTCACGGTGTTTACATCAATGGCTCTGCGCAACTCTACACTTGGGGACAGAATCTTTACGGAAACATCGGAAACGGAACGACCAGTGGCTCTGTTTGCAATCCGGTTCTTATTAATGGGAGTGGTTCAGGAATCTGTTCCATGATTCCATCCGAAGACAACCATCCCCAGCCGTGCTGCGTGGCTGTACGGGAAGACAGCAGAATTCAGCTTGGTGCTAGCGGAAACCAAACCTACTCAGGAGGTTTCAATTATATAGGACAGAACCTTTCCATCAACAACACCATTACGCTGCAAAGCGGATCTTACTATTTTACCACCTGCGATGTTGTCTGCTGGAAAGATGCCAAAATAGTGGTAAAGAATAGTGCCAGTCTCTACATACGCACTAACTCGCATCTTTACGCCTGTGGCGACATGTGGGATGGAATCTACGTGGAAGATGGTGGCTCGGTGTGGGTTTACTCCGGTTCAATTATCGAAGATGCAGAAGTGGCATTGGACGTACAGAAGAATGGCAAATACTATTTGGTAGATGCTACGTTGAATAAAAACTACATACACCTCAGGCACACTGGGCCATCATCAACAGGCGGCAACCCCTACCGAATAATGCGAAGCAAATTCCTATGTCAGGAAAGCATCATTCCGTTCAACACTGCCCACACCAACCTGCTTCCACCTAGACAGAATGAATTCACTGCTACACAGATAGTGGCAACTAATGTGAATAAACTATATCTTGGAAGCAGTGGCAACGGCAACAAGTTCGATCATGCTATCTATGGAGCTATGATTAATGGTGTTACGGATGTTGAAGTATTGTACAACGATTTTGATGATGTAGCGTTCCTCGGTACTTGGGTCACAAATACGCCTAACGTGAGCGGTGCTCAGATAGACATTAATTACAACACCTACGACAAGAGTATTTACCCGATATTCTGTTACGACAATGATGTTACCGTAAAGACACACATCACCAACAATACAATAAGTTTTAACGGTATGGTCTCGCCACCACCAACAGGCATGGTAGGTATTACCGTGGATGAGATAACCCCTGCAAGTGGTAGCAACCTGAACTTTGTGGATGTTTCGCAGAATACCATTTACAAAGCGCCAACAGGAATTTTCCTTAGAAACCTGAAAGGAGACAACAACAACCAGAAGGCCTCCATCTATATTTACGACAACACCATAACCCACCAGCAGAGCAGCAGCGAACAGGGCGCAGGTATAAAGTTGGAATATGTAGTGCAAAGCTCCGTTGTTGACAACAACATTAGCCACCCCACAAGCGGCATAAACTGGTGGGAAACTGCTATACGCTCCTCATCAGGCAGCAACGGGAACGGTTTCTATTGCAACTACCTGCACCACATTGGTAACGGAATACTGTTTAATGGCTACCAGAACACCAATACCGTGGTAGCAAACAACGATTTTGAGCGCAACCACCGCGCCTTTATGCTCAATTGGGGAGATGTGGGCCCACAGAACACCAGCTACCCTTACCCGCACGATAATGAGTGGAAAGAAACCAGCTACTGGGATCTTGCCAACTCTAAATACACTACGCAGGTAATTGGTACGCACACACATACCACCTCGTTTGGTGTGCGGGTTGGACCAACTTCTGTTTATTACCCGAATCATAATCACCGGACTGATGTTCCGCTTGGTCAAGTGATAACGGCTAATGTCATTGGAAACACATGGCCTTATGCCTGCGTAGTAGATGGTTTGCATGCTAACTTTAAGACCGATGGCAGCGAACAGGAGTCTGCCAACGAAATGCCATATCTTAATGTAATGCAGCCTGCTGAGGCACAAAGCGAACGCGAAGCTAATCAGCAATGGATTGGTAAGTATGGGCTGTACGACCGACTGATGCGAGACGAGGAACTTCGTATTTCCAGTAGCGAACTTGAGAGCTTCTTTGTGACAAGTGGAAATGACAACATAGGTCGGTTGCAACATGCCGTTTCAGAATTTCAGTTGGCAAGGGATGGCGGAATGGAGATTACAGATAACCTACAAGACGTACAACCACATAATAGCGTAGAGCAAACACTACTAGATGTGCTCTCACTTCTATATGCGAATGCAGCTGATCTATCCAGTTTGAATAATGAAGAGGCAGAGCGGTTGCGGGAGATTGCAGTTAGATGCCCACTAGATGATGGATTCGGTGTATATATGGCGAGAAGTGCCTTGCTTAAATTGGATACGCTGCCAAGGAATTATCACAACGATTGTGAGTTGCTACAAAGCCCTGAT